>Ga0335078_10000198_pt1 | contig 99172 bp, 115 predicted proteins | sample Lox_Sample_32_FD_206711 | JGI IMG/M metagenome (GOLD analysis project Ga0335078, IMG submission 206711) | Soil microbial communities from Loxahatchee National Wildlife Refuge, Florida, United States - Lox_Sample_3.2 | ecosystem: Environmental > Terrestrial > Soil > Wetlands | place: USA... | reverse complement strand
TGGGCTTCCGGAGTGATCTCGCTCCCGCTCAAGATCGCGGGGTCGAAGTAGTGGACGGAAGCGCCGTCGTCCACGAGGTTGCGGTTGGCGATCAGCTCGAGACTGTGCATCGCCGTGAGCACCGCCACCCAATGTTCCCGGGTGGCCATTTCGTTCCACTGCTCGATCGCCCGACGGGTCGCCGGTAGGGCGGGCGTCGAAAGCACCTCGGCCCGCCCGACCCCGAGGCTCTCTCCCATGCGGAGAAGAAGCTCGTAATGGGAAGGACGGTCCGGGCCGAACCCGCCGTACTCTGTCGTGAGATTGTCGAGCTCGTAGTGGACCACTTCGGGGCGGTCCGTCCGGGCCATGATGAACGCGCACGAGCGGACCCACTGGCGCAAGAAGTGCTGGTGCTCGATCACGTAGCCGAGCAACGTCGCCCGGCTCGGGTGCTGAAGGGCGGTGACGAACGGGTGAGGTGCCGGGCCGAAGAACTTCGCGATGAACCGGGCCTTGACCCAGGTCGTGAGCGTGCCTTGACCGAGGTCGAAGAAGGCGCGGAGCGGGGCAACGAGAGCCGGCGGCTCGGTCTTGTTTCGGGTGAGGTTCTGGTTCAGCCAGCGCACATGGTCCGGGTCGCTCTCGTCGGCCCGGTCGACCAGGTGTTGGGCGAGGGCGGGAAAGTCGCCCTTTCCGAACCCGACCAGACACGCGGGGCACTTCGTCACGTTCCGGCCTCGTTCAGAACGGGAAGGAGGGAGGAAGGCGGGCCCTCAGCTTCTGATACTCCGGGTCGGTGCCGTACTGTTCCGCCATCGCCGCGAGGGTTTGTTTGACATCCTCCGGGGTCCGGCGTCGGCTGCCGGCCACCATGCCGATGGTGTCCTCGAAATCCGCCCCGCACGCCTCGTAGCAGTTGCCCATTCCGGTGAGCAGTTCTCGTTCCCGAGGGTCCACGACCGCAGGAATCCGGAGGGCCGCTTAAGGATTCAGCCGGCTGCGAGCCGATCGGTCGCCGCGGGCAGACCCCCACCTCCGCCTCCGTAGCGAGCGCGGAGTGGGGGTGCAACGACTATTGCACCTCCGAGTCTAGCTGCACGGAATGACCGGGGGTTCGGCGCGCGCCATCGTCTTCGACCTCTTCCACACGCTCGTCGACCCCGAAGAGTTTCGCCCTCCCGCGTTCCGCCGCGTGAACGAGCTCGCTCGGATTCTGAACCTCCCTCTTGCCCGGTTCGAGACCATGTGGGATGCGGACGCGGGAGCGCGCCAGGTCACGTTGAAGCCCACCGTCCTCGAGAGGGTCCAGGAGATTTGCCGGGATTTCGGGGTCTCGCCCGCGCCCGAGGTCTGGCCGCAGGTGGACGACATCCTGGGTCGCTACACCGACCGGGCGATCTTGAATCCCCACCGAAATGTCGTCCTTACCCTCGAGCATCTGAAGGGTGCCGGATGGACGATCGGCCTTCTCAGCAACTGCGATGAGCGGGAGAAGCGGAGCTGGGCCAGCTCGGCGCTCGCGCCCCTGTTCGACGGCGTCGCATTTTCCTGCGAGATCGGGTTCGCCAAACCGTCCGTCGAGGCGTACCGCTCGTTGATCCCCCGGTGGGGCGGGATCCCGCTCGAGAGCGCCCTGTTTGTGGGGGATGGCGCCAACGACGAGCTCGCGGGAGCCCGTCGTGCCGGATTTTCGAAAGTGGTGTTTCAATCGGGATTCGTTTCGGTGAATGGACTTCGGCCGGCGGCCGCCAACGAACGACTGCGCAACGAAGCCGACCTGACGGTCAACGGCATCGAGGAACTCATCGACCTCGTGCCGGGGCCGGCTTGACCCGCCCGGGCGGTCGCACCGCCCTGCGGCCCAGGTCCCGGACCGTTCGGTAAAGTTCGCTTGACAAACCCCACTTCCGTGGGTCCCGTCCCTTCATTTCCCGCCGCCCGGAGCGCGGACATGCAAACCGCCACCAACGCGTCCACCCCCAGTTACGTTCCGCCCGCCCGGCACGCGGGCCCGGCTTCGTATCAAAAGGTGGGTCCGATCCTGATGTTCTTCGCCATCATTCTGATGGGCGTCGGCGGAGCGCTGCTCAGCTACTGCGTGCCCGACTCCGATGGGTTCTGCTACTACCCGGACGCGGGAGCCGGCTGGGGCCTCATCGGGCTCGGCGTCATCGTCCTCGTCGTCGCGATCGTTCTCACGTTCACGGCGAGGAGACCGACCCCGGTAGAGGTGCCTGTTGGCGCCGGGTCCCCTCCCCCGCTCGAATTCCTTCCGGCGACGACCCCGCCGCCAATCTTTCCCACGCCGCCGGTACCCGCCCCACCCCCGCCCCCGCCGCCCGTGGGCCAGTACTGTGTCGTCTGCGGTCGGCCCGTTACGTACATTCCGCAGTACGGAAGGTACTACTGCTTCCCCTGCGCCCGTTACGCTGTTTGACCCGGCGGCCGGAACGCTTCGGCGCCGCCCGTCCTAGTCGGTGCGGTTCGAGATCACAATCTCGTTGTCGTCCGGGTCGGCGATTACCCTCAAGACGAACTTCACTCCGGGGAACTCGACGATCCGGGGCTCGTTCGCAATGGGGCCGCCACGGCGTTTGATCTTCTGGCATTTCACGGCGAGGTCGGGATGGAGGAGGATGAAGCCGGTCGCGGTCCCGGGCTCTCGACCGCCCTCGTCTCCCCCCCGGACGTGCATGGTCAGGAGGGGCGAGGAAAGTCCGTCGAAAGTGGTTGGATTTCGGATCGCCCCAGCACCGATCCCGGGAGGCCCGTTCGTGTTCACGCGAACTCAGGCCCGCATGGGCCACTGGTAGAGGCCCACGACGTTCCCCTCGGTGTCCTTGAAGTAGGCGGTCCAGCCCATGTTGCCGGGGATCTCCTGTTTCGGCTGAACGATCTTTCCGCCGTTCTTCTCGACTTTCTTCACCGCCGCGCTCAGGTCGTCCACGACGATTGTAATGACCGGGTGTTCGAGCGGTCCGCCCCGCTTTCCGATCCCCCCGCCGACATAGCCCGGCTCTTTGGGCATGCCCTGGTCATCAACCGCGCTCGTGTTGACCATCGTGTAGTCCATTTCGGGCATTGGATTCATCTTCCACCCGAAGGTCTCCGAGTAGAACTTACGCGCTCGTTCGGTGTTGTCCGCAGGTATCTCAAAGTGGCCGACTTCGCCGCTCATGGGTAATCGGCGGCTGGACTCTTTCCGGGCTTAAAGGAGCTCGCGGAGGTCGTGAAACACTCTGTTCTCCCGAACTGCGTCGCGGGTCGTATCGGCAGGAGTCGGGAGGGCGATGACGCGGTGTTAGCTACAGGTGCCCGACCCGGCGGCCGGCGGTTCCACGGCGGTGCCGCTTTGGGCGTAGTAGTACCCCGAAAGCCAAGATCCCGGGCCGCTCGTGGCCAAGATGGCACAGGTGGAATACATGACGTCCCAGACGGGGACGTTGCCCGTGTCGGCCGAAGGGCCCAGCAAGATGAACAGTTGGATTTGCCAGGTCCCGTTCGCGAGGAAGCTCGAACCTCCGGCCGCGTTGAATGCGGTCGCGATCGTGGTCGAATTGAGCACATCGGCGCCCACGATCGACCCGAAGCTCGCGAAGGTCGAGACGGTGGCGCACCCGGTGACCAGGACCAGCGGCGTCGCGTGACCGTTGTCCACGGCGATCAGTAGAATCGAGTTCCCCGCGGGATTCTTCGCGAAGAACATCCATACCGAGACTTTCCCGGGGGTCGAGCCCGCGGGCGTGCCGGGGATCGAAACCTCCGTCGCCCCGCCCGGCTCGGGAGTGAAGGTACAACCCCCGTTTCCGCCGATCGACCCAACGTTGGCCTGGGAAACGGTGCTCGGCACCGCGACCCCCTCGGCCGCAATGATGGTCCACGGGCCCCCCGAGGTATTCTGCGCCGCGGCGCTGGCGAGCGGGAGGGCCGAGCTGTAGTCGATCGGACCGGCCGCGGTGGTGGTCCCGGAACCTCCGCTCGAATTGAAGACCCCAGCGAAGACGACGACCGCGAGCACCACCACGACGGCTACCGCGATCACCGCGACCAACACCAAGGGCTTCTTCCGAGGGGGCGGCGGCGGGGGCGTGGGCGGCGCGAAGGGCGCCGTCATTCCCGGGGGGCCGCTGCCAAGGGTGCCGGTTGGAGTCGGCGCAGTGGGTCCGGACGACGCAGGCATCATGGTACTCCCGATAGCCCCCTTCCCGGTTTCGAGCCGATTTCCCCCGTTTAATGCTTCTGAGCGAGTGGAAGGGGCGCTCCGGAAGCGTCGCCCGTGTCGGGGCGGACCGAAGAAGGGCCGACCGGACGCGGTCGGGGCGGGCCAGAAGGGGGAGGAGGTCAGGCCCGGCCCACGACGGACACGGCGCGCACGGCGGTCAGGGTGTTGTGACTCGCCCACGCCTCCATCTCCCGGAAGAGTTGGCCCAGCTCTCGGGCTTTCTGGGTGGCCTCGTACTCCACGCGCGGCGGGAGCTCGGAGTAGCGGCGGCGGACAAGCAGGCCGGCTTCGACCAGAGATCGGAGCCGGTTGGAGAGCGTCCGCGGGGAGATTTCGAGCTCATTCTGAAGCTCTCCGAACCGGATCGGTCCCGACGCATCGTTCAGGAACGCATGGAGCACCCGCAGCATGTGCGGCTGCCCCAACATCGCGAAGAGGGAGCCCACCGGGCAACCCGCCGGCTCGGAGAAAGACCCGGGCGCCCGATCCGATAACGTGACCGGTTTCTTAGTACTCGGCATTTGCAGACACACCTATCCTATTGGTAGCAATAAAGGTTCGGTCATTGGTGCTGGGATATTGTCGATAGTACACTCACGATTTTGGACCGCCAGCGCAGTGTCAACACTTCACACATACAAGGATAAATACTTCTGAATGTATAGTATTGACCATGTCCGAAGTCGACGCGACCGAAAGCCATCCCTCTCCGAATGCACCGGCCCATCCCGACGGGAGGTCCGAGAAGTACGGTCGCCTCGCCGACCCTTCGCGGGTCGCCACGGTCGTCCGGAACCTGGAGGCGAACGGCTTCCACACGATCGTCGTCGCGTCGGGTGCCGAGGCGCGAAAGACCGTGGAAGGCCTGCTTCCCGCCGGGGCGGAGGTTTACGACGCCACCTCAGAGACCCTGAGCGAAACCGGAATCGGGCCGCTGATCCGCGATTCGGGGCGCTATCGGCCGATTCGTCCGACCTTGATGCAACTCATGGCGGACGGAAAGAAGGCGGAGGCTCGACGCATCGGGGCGTCTCCGGATTTCATCGTGGGAAGCGTGCACGCGATCACGGAGAAGGGCCAGGTGGTCGTGGCGTCGGCCACGGGAAGCCAGCTTGCGCCGTACGCGTACGGCGCGGGCCACGTGATCTGGGTCGTCGGGAGTCAGAAGATCGTCGCCGACCTGGACGAAGCGTTCGACCGCATCAACACGCACACGCTTCCCAAGGAAAGCGAGAGGGCCCGCAAGGCCTACGGGGTTCCCGGAAGCGTGGTCGCGAAGCTCCTCGTCTTCCACCGCGAGACCCAGCCCGACCGGATCACGATCGTCATCGTGAACGAACGCCTGGGTTTCTGAGTCGGGCGGGGCCGCCCGTCGCGCGCCGACGGCGGCTCGCAGCTCGGCGACGGGTCTCGACCGGGTGCAAGGAGCGTTGCACCGACTCTTGGGGGAATCACGGAAGGGCTACGCTCGAGCTCCCCGAGTATCCGTTGGTGCCGAGCGCGACAAACGTGTATCCTTGCCCTTGGGGGTTGAGGGTGCCAACATCGACAAGAGCCGAGAATATTGACGTCAGCGGGGTGGAAGCTTCCGTGCCGGGAGCGTAGGTCCACCCCGACGACATCGACATGGCACCGTACGCGGGGGTCCACGTCGCCACCGCGGCCCCCAGGGCGGTCACGATGGCAAAGCCGGGACTCCCACCGGTCGCCACGTAAATCGATCCGCTGAAGGTCGCGACGTGAAAGATCACCTGCCCAAAGGAGAGAGAGGATTGCTCGATGGTCAGGTGGTAGGCGTAGTCCCCCGCCAGGCAACCTGCCGCAGCGAACGTTGCCCCTACAGGACAAATTCCGAGCACCGGATTCCCGACGGAAAAACGCGGACCGCCGCAGTCGATCGCCTGGCAGCCAAGACCGCCCGGCACCGGGAGTACGGGAACGATCAGCACAAACGCGAGCATGGCACCGAGGGCGATCGTTCCCGCGACGGCAACCCCCTTCGCGAGCCGCTCGGGGCCATTCGAGGGCGGGAACCCTGGATTGGAGTCCATGGCCGACGGTGTACAGCCTTCTCCCAAGCTTGAACCCAGCGACGTTCCGCCGCACGGAGCTTCGCTCGTCCGGCGTCAGCGCGACGACATCGACCGCATCAACGCGGACACCTGGCGTGCCGACCCCGTGAACAGCGTCTTTTCGTCCACGAAGCACAACGGGTTGCCCGACGGGTCCTTCGCATAGAACGACCGCTCTCCCCAGGGGCGGAGAACGATCTTCCCGAGCGGGCTCTTGGGATCGCCGTGCAGCAAGCCCTTCGCGAGGCATTGCAGCCGGCGGGCGCGACGGAAGACACCCTCCAGATCCGGGGTGGCAAGATAGAGCGCCTCCGCCGGCGGCGTGAACTTCGCAGCGCGTGCCGAAGAGTAGTCCAGGATCCCGAGGATGACAGGCCCGCAATCAAAGTAGATCCGGCCTCCGCCGACTTCCCTTCCGGCTACGGACAGAAGCGATTGATAGAATCGGCGTGATCGTTCGAGGTTCCGGGCCGGAATCAGAACCCGGTAGAGCCGAGGAGCTCGTGTTCTCGGCATCGGGCGACGAACTAAGTCTCGGGAGATAACCGTGCTCTCCTCGGGAGGAGTATCTCCGACGGCCGCACCCCGCCTACGTTCGGGGAGCGCGGGCCTTGTTTCGGGGCTTAACGCGAGATGTGGGGGGCGGCGAGTACTCCGCGGTCCATCGGTCCGAAAGTTCGTCCCGGCGCGGCCGGTACACTTCGTCATAGAAGCCGCGCCGCGACTCGAGGGTGGCCCGGTCGAAGCCCCCGACGATCCGGAGCGCCTCGTCCCAGGCCGCGCGGAAATTCTCCTTCGTCCCAAACCGAACCTCCACTTGGCGCTCGAAGTTCTCCGGCGTCTGGGTCTCGCCCCCGATCGCGAATACGACCTGCTTCGCCCGGGGGTCCCGGTAGGCTTCATCGTCGCCGAGGCGGAAGAGCTCGGGTGAGGGTGCCTCCGAGGGAGCACCCGATGGTTCGCCGGTTTTCGCAGGACCCTCTTTGAACCCGCGCTTGGCCGCGGCGTAGAAGATCGCTCGATTCAGCCCCCAGGAGACCGCCGACTCGTGCGGCAGGCCGAGATACTCGGCCCGCGCGGCCTGCAGTACCGCCATCACCACGAACCGCGTGACCCGACCCTGATTTCGTACCAATTCGGCCCCCGACGCACGGGCGTGACGTCGGCAAGAGAGACCCACGAATATTGGTTGCGATGAGGGGTTAGAGGCTCAACTCACCCCGGATCACCGACACGCAACGGCCGCCCACGCGGACATCGACCGGTTTTCCATCGCGGAGGTCCGCCTGCGCGTAGAGGTTGCTCTTCCGGTGCATTTCCACGCCCTGTTCGATTAGGACCCGCTGCCTCGGCTTCACGAGGCCGTGCAGCACCGCCCAGGCGATCGCCGGTCCCGCCGCCGATCCGGTGGCAGGGTCCTCGCCTCCGGAGAAGATCATCCGCGCGTGCAGCGTCGCGGCAGGGTCGGTCGTTTCGCGGGAGACGAGGTAGAGGAAGCTCGCATCCGTTCCCTTGAGGTATTCCTCCATCGCGGACGTGTCGGGCCGAACGTGCGAAATCGACTCGAGCGAACGGAACGGAACGATCGCGAACGGCACGCCGGTCGAAATCGTCTGGATCGGGTGATCCGAGTCGAGATCGCCCGGGGAGATCCGGAGCACGTTCGCTACGCTCGCCGGGTCGTGAGATTGACCGATCGAGGGATCGTTCTGGAGCATCTCTCCGAAGGGGCGCCGGTCCAGGGTCGAGAAGGTCACGGGGATTCGTCCAACCTTCAGGGCGAGCGCGACCTCGGTCCAGCCCCGCGCGCCGGCGAGGACGCTCGCCGTACCCAGGGTGGGGTGGCCGGCGAACGGCATCTCTCCGGCCACCGCGAAGATGCGCGTTTTGAACCCGCGTTCTCGGTCGACCCGATCGTTCTCGGGGAAGACGAACGTGGTCTCGGAGAGGTGCGTCTCCCGGGCGATCGATTGCATTTCTTCGTCCGACAAGCCGCGGGCGTCCGGGAAAACGGCGAGCTGGTTTCCCTGCAGGGGAGTTTCGGCAAAGACATCGACCCAGTCAAAGGAGAATCGCCGCGCCATCGGAACGCATCGAGGTGACGCCGCCGGATAATGATTTCCGGTTCGGACCCCGCGATCTCTGCCTCGAAGGCGACGGTTCGACCCCTCCGACTCTTACCGTGCGGAGTTAAGAACGGGTCCGGCAATCGGCGGAAGCCATGAACCCGGGTGTACCCGCGGTCGCCGGCCGCCCCGACGCCCGCGCGGGTCGGAGCCTGGCGCTCGCGGCGGGCATCGCGTACTTCGCGGGGCTCGCCGCGCTGGCGGTGTACGTCGTCGTCTCGCCGATGCAGCTCCTGACGCCCCCGCCGCCCGTCTGCTCCATGGGCTCGTGTACCCAGCTGGCTTTGGGCCCCTTGCTCCTGCTCGGGATCGTGGGCGGAGTGCTCCTTCTGCTGAGCTCCGCGCTCTCGGCCCGCACCTGGTGGATGACCCTCGCGGGGACCGCCGTCCTCGTGTTCGATTTTGTGAACTTCCTCCCCCTGACCAATTTCCCGACCCTCTCTACGATCGCCTCCGCGCCGGTGACGGTGGTGGTCTACGTCGGACTGTTCCTTCTTGCCCTCGCGATCCTCCTCGGCGCGGCGGGGGGCCTTCGGAAGCTTGGAGCCCGACGACGTCGCCGTCCGGCGATGTCCCCCTCGTCGTCCGTCTAGTGAGGTCCGGCGCGGTCTCCGGCTCGGCGGTCCGGTGCACCGGGTAGGGCCTGCCTCCGACCCGGGCCGGAGCTCGAACCCTATTTCCAGCGGGTGAGAATCTCTTCGCGATGGAAGGTCCGAATGCTTGCGAAGTACAGCACGATCACGACCAGCGCGAATGCTCCGGCCATGTAGGCCAGCGTGGTCGTGTCGAGCCCGTAGATCTCGCTCGCCACGTAGACCACGATCAACGGCAGGAAGATCACGGTCGCGTATTGCTGCGCCGATCGAATGTCCGTGACATGCGATGAGACAATCACGGAGGCTTCGATCGTGAACAACGCCGCGAGCGGCACCAGGACGAACATCTCGACGGCCATCGTCCAATTCGGGTAGTACAGGTAGCCGAACGGGCCGACGGTTTCCACGTCGATGGCGACCTGGAAGATGACCGACCCCGCGGCGAGGGCCAGGATGGCCGGAACGAACGCGGCCAATCCCTTTCCCACGAGGATTTCTCCGTCGGTGGTGGGCGTTGACAGGAGCGGCTCGAGACTCTTCGATACCTTCTCGCCAACAATGCTGTACGCCGCGATCGTGTTCGGGATCGAAGCCGCACCAATGACGAACCAGAAGCTGAACGCCTCGATGTAGGTCGGAAGCCAAGACGCGGGGTCACTTCCCCCCCGGGACAGCAAGAGCCCCACCAATACCGGGAAACCCACCCCGACGCCGACCGGGAGGCCGACCAGGCCCGCCACGATCCCCCGCTTATGCCGGATGATGCCCATATCGTGCCGCGCGACGATCCAGGCCTGGGAGAGTCTCATGCGGACTGCGCCTCTTCGTGAACGAGCTTCAGATAGACTTCCTCGAGAGAAGGGCCCGGCTGCGACATCTGGCGGATCCGACCTCCGGCGGCGATCACCGCTTCGGCGATCTCCGGATTCTCTCGGTCGGGGTCTTCGACATCGATGCGAAGCTCGTTCCCCGCAACCTCGACCTTCCGGGAACCCAGCCGGGCACGGATGGCGGCCACCAACGGCTCCGAGGCCTTCTCCAACCGGACCACCGTCTGGGTCGCACGGAGCCGGGACTTGAGCTCGCTCGGTGAGCCGATCGTGAGGAGCTTCGTACGGAGGATCCCGACCCGATCGCACACCCGCTGGGCCTCGTCGAGGTTGTGGGTGTTCAGAAAGATCGTCCGTTTCTCCTTCTTGAGTTCGAGAAGGACGTCCCGCACCATCTTGGCGGCCTCGGGGTCGAGGTTGGCCGTCGGTTCGTCCAGAAAGAGCAGGACCGGGTCGTGGACCAGCGTCCGCGCCAGGGCCAGCTTTTGCTTCATTCCCTTCGAGAAGGTCTCGACGGGCAAGTCCTTCTTCTCCCAGAGGTCCATCATCCGAAGGAGCCGCTCGATGTTCCGACGCAGCGTGACCCGGTCCACCCGATAGAGGTCGCCGAAGTACTCCAGATTCTCGTAGGCGCTGCTGCCCTCGTAGAGTCCCACGTTCTCGGGAAGCAGTCCCACCTGCTGTCGCAGACGGAGGGCGTCCGCTTCGTTTCCGAGCTCGCACCCCGCGACCTCGGCCGAACCGCTGGTCTTCGAGATCAGACTCGTAAGCATCCGGACCGTCGTGGTCTTGCCCGCGCCGTTCGGTCCGAGAAACCCGAAAACCTCGCCCTCGCCGATGTCCAGGGAGACTCCGTCCACCGCCGTGAGGTCCCCGAAACGCTTCGTCAGTCGGTCCGCGTGAATCATGAGGTCTCGTTCGAGTCCATGATGCGCAGCTTACTTTACAGCACGTTTCGGGATGAAACGGAGCGGAGATAACCGGCTCGGTTCACCGCCGACGAACCCCGGCCCGCTCAGTGAATGTACGCGTCGGTGGCGTACTCGCGCACCATCCGATGGCTGGTGAAGTACGAGCCGACGTGCGCGATCGCGTGCTTCATCATCGAGCGCCACTGCCCCGTCTCCGCGTAGTAGCACGGTAGGACGACGTTCTCGAGACGGTCGTAGAGCGCCTCGGCGTCGCGCGGATCGGAACCCTCGCCTTCGGCATGAGCGATCGACCATCCGTTCACCCCCTCCACGCATCCCTCGGCCCACCAGCCATCCAGCGGGCTCAGATTGAGCCCCCCGTTCAGAGCGGCCTTCATGCCGCTGGTCCCGGACGCCTCCATCGGCGGCAGCGGGGTCTGCAGCCATACGTCGGCCCCCGCCACGAGGAATTTGGCCCAGTCCATGTCGTAGTTGGGCAGGTAGACGCAGGAGAGCCTCCCCTCGAGCTCGCGCTTCGCCCGATGGATGAGCCGGATGGCCTCTTTGCCCGCCGTGTCCCGCGGGTGTGCTTTACCGGTGAGGACCACTTGGAACGGATGTCGGTACGCGACCTCGGCGAGTCGACCCACGTCCTCGAAGAGCAGCAGAGGTCGCTTGTAGCCGGTCATTCGCCGGGCGAAGACGACCGTCGGGATCGCAGGGTCGAGCGCGATACCGGTGGTTTCCCGTATCCGCGCGAGTAAGCTCCGCTTGGCCAGTTGGTGGCAGTCCCAGACCTCGCTCTCCGGGAGGTGAAGGGCCCGGACGAGCAGCTCGGGCTGCTTGCGCCACCCCGGAAAGTTCGTGTCGTAGAGCTTCGCAAAAGTGGGGTGCGCCCAGGTCCCGACGTGAATGCCGTTGGTCACCGCATGAATGCGGTGCCCGGGAAACATCTTGCGCGTGGTCTCGGAATGCTTGCGGGAGACGCCGTTCACGTAGTCGGAGAGGTTCAATCCGAGGAGGGTCAGGTTGAGCCGGTCTTCGCCCGCGAGGCGCTTCAGCGAGTCCAATTCGACCGCACCGGGATACAAGCGCTCGAACAACTCGTAGTCGAACTGGTCGTGGCCGGCCTCGACGGGAGTGTGCGTCGTGAACACGCACTTCCGGCGCACCGCGGGGATGTCATACGGGTCTCCCTTCGAAGCCAGCCCATTCGGCTCCCCGCGGGATTCGTTGAGGAGGTCGAGGGTCAGGAGGGAGGCGTGCCCTTCGTTCATGTGAAACCGGTGAATGTCGAAACCGAGAACCCGGAGCAGGCGTAATCCGCCGATCCCGAGGACGATCTCCTGTTTGAGCCGGTACGATGCGTCGCCCCCGTACAGCGAGTCGGTCAGGGTTCGGTCCTCCGGGGCGTTCGGTTCGAAATCGGTATCGAGGAGAAGGATCGGGATCCGAAATCCGTCATGGCCGGTGATCACACTCAGCCATCCGCGAACCCCGACCGACCGGCCCTCGATCACCACGACCGCTCGTGCGACAAGGGGTTGGCACCAACGCGCGGGGTCCCACCGGTCGGGTCGTTCGAGCTGCTCTCCGCCCCCGTCGATCTCCTGCCGGAGATACCCTTCGCGACTCGCGATCGTTACGAAGACGACCGGGACTTCCAGGTCGGCACAGGACCGGGCGGTGTCGCCGGCGAGGAAGCTCAGCCCGCCACAATAGGTGTGCATGTCGGCATGGACGGCGAGCTCCATCGAGAAGTACGCAATGTGGGTGCGCAACAGGAACGGTTCGATCGCCGCCGGCCGGGCTCCATCGGGGATGCTCCGCGAGGGGTTTAACGTCGTAGGAGTGTCCTTCCCCGCGGGCCGGGGCGTTTCGCCATCGGTTTCGTTTCCCGTCAGGTCGCAGGGCCTTGGATCCGGATCGGGGTGGCAGCGTCCACCCGGGGGCTCCGCGAAGACGACGAGGGGAATCGCCCTGACCCCGTATTTTACCGTGTCGTGAAGACGGCCCACGGTCGCGTTCGCCAGCCGAGAATTCGGCCGCGTCGTGGCCGTCGCAGCCCCACGGCGACCCCCGGCACTTCGGTGCGCGGTTCCGCCCGACTCGGAGGGCTCAATATCGGCCGGGCTGTGGTTCCGAACCGCATGACGAGCGTCTTCGTCACGGGCGCTACGGGCCATGTCGGGTATCAGCTAGCGACCCGCCTCGCGGACGCCGGGTGGAGCGTCCGAGCGCTTGCCCGGTCTCCGCGGAGCGTGGAACTGGTCCGAGCGAAGGGATGGGACGTGGTCGAGGGTGACCTCGCCCATCCCGAGGGTCTGCCCGGCGCACTGGACGGCGCGGAGTTCGTCCTCCACTGTGCGGCCTATGCCGGAGCGGACAAGGCCCAGTATCAAAGGGTGAACGTGGATGCGACCCGGACGTTGGCGGATCTGGCGCTCCAAGCGAGAGTCCGCCGATTCGTTCACATCTCCACCATCTCGGCCCACGGGAACGAGCTCCCAAGATGGGTCAGCGAGGAGAGTCCTCTCGCCACCACCGACCCCGAGCCGTACTGTTCCTCCAAGGCGCTCGGCGAGCTGGCGCTCGCGGAGGTTCGGGCGAGGGGCCTCGAGGCGGTCGTCCTCCGGCCCGGAATGATCTGCAACGTCGTTCGGTCGCAGTGGGGGAACGAATTGGTCGAGCGAATTCGCACACGAGGGTGGCCGAAGGACCTGCACCCGGACGACGTCCTCCCGTGGGTCCATACGCAGAACCTCGCCGAAATGTCGCTGCTGGCCCTGACCCACCCGGCGGCCGCCAACGAGACATTCCTGGCGGTCGATCGGAACGTCGCCATGAGCGAATTCTTTGTTCCGATCGCCCGCGCGCTCGGACAACCGGTGGTGGTACCGGATCGGGCGGGGCAGGTGAGCGAATGCCGCGTGGGGAAGCTGGCCGCGAAGTTGGGCTACCAGCCGGTCCGTTCCTTCGAAGAGACGATGGACGGTCTGCTGGCGCTCGCGAAAGCGCCGGGATGATCGCCCTCGAAGAGGGCCGGGTAGTGGGCGTCTAATTCGAAGCGACTTCCGGCGCGGTGGTCGAATCCAGGTACGCGACGATCGGGTCCAGGATTCGCTCCCGAATCATCGACGGGTTGGTCCAACGGAACAACGACGGTTCGAGATAGCACGCAAGGGCGCATTTGTTGCACTTCTCGTACGGCGCCCATTCGAACGAGTCCCAGAGCTTCAGGATGGGGGTGTCCCACACGTACGGGCCGCCCCCATACTCGCGAAGGGTGTAGCAGGGCAGGACGATGCGTCCCTGGGGGTCGACGTTCATCGTCATCCAGGGTTTGCAGCGCCAGGGGACTCCGCGATACCAGGAATTGATGACGCTCGTGAAGTATTCCCGGGACTCGAGAATCCACGCTCCGTGCTCTTTGAGGACGAGCAGTCGTTCGAGGGTTTCGCGAAGCTTCTGCCCGTGGGGTGAGAGCGGTTCGGCCGAGGAGTAGTTGTAAGCGACCTGGAACGTCACGCCGACCCGAAGGCGCTCTGCCAGGGTCACGAGCTTCTCGGCATCGTCCAGGTTCTCGTGGGTCAAGGTGTAGCTGATCGCGAGCGGAACGCGTCCCTTCACGGCCCGGATCCCCTCGACGGCCCGCGCGAACGAACCGGGAATGCCCCGGAGCCGGTCGTGGAGGCTCCCGATGCCATCGAGGGAGACGAACATCAGATCGAGATTCGGGACCAGCTCCTCGACGCGATTGCGAAGGAGCCATCCGTTGGTAACAAGGGACGTGTGGAAGCGTTGGTGGGACTCCGCCAGGATTTCCGGCAGGTCGTGTCGCAACAACGGCTCTCCTCCCTCGAATCCGAGGAACGACACCCCGGCGCGGACCAAGGAGTCCATCATGCGAACCTCGTCGTCCACGCTGAGGAGGTTCTCGTCTTCTCGGCGCCAGAACGGACACATGGCACATTCGAGGTTGCAGCGATACAGCAGTTTGTGCCCGGCGATCACCGGCGCCTTGCCGCTTCCTCCGCGGCGAACCGACCGCCACATGCTCCGAAGGAAGACGGAGCGGACCAGGGACATCTGAGACCTCGTCGCCGGACGGCTTGCCTCTTCCCATGGGGCTGATAGGGCATATGGCTTATGTCGCGCGCCAGCGAACGCGAGGGCGCTCGTGATGGTCGTCGGGGCGGGACGGCCGCGCCGGATTCGACTCGTCGAGGAAGCACGCGCCGGCGCTCCTGCGCCCAGAAGTCGATGGTCTTCGAGGACGCCTATCCGGCCGTCGGAGGTTCCGGGATGGGCTTCACGGGAGTTTCGGGCCGCCGCGTTTGCGCCGCAGGCCCACCGCGAGGAGAATACCCCCGGCGCCCAGGAAGATCCCTGTCTCGAGCAGACCCAGCTCGGGGTAGGTGCTCCACAGCGGGAAGAGGGCCGTAACGACCAATCCGGCGGCGATGGCCGCGCCGCCCATCGAGATGAAGAACTCCCACGGCAGGGGAGGTCGCGCACCACCCAGGAGCCCGTATCGAAGCACGTTCCCGCGCGCGTTACGGGGTGGGCCGGATTATCAAGGCGTTCTCGCACCGGGCACCGGATCGGTACCTTCGGTTCGGAACGGTTTCGGACGTGGGGACGAAGCTCATCCCGATTCAGCGAAGAGAACTCTTCCAGGGTTCGGGGACCCGACGGGTATACGTTACTTGGGTCGCGCCGACGAGCCGACCCAACCGCTCGATGGTCTCTCCGATCTCGGCCGCGGTTTCTCGGTCGGTCGGCGCCCCGGGCTCCGCATGGACGGAGTTGATGACCAGCTCGTTCTTCGTCTTGTCCAGCCGCGGGTCGATCCGACCGATGAACCGGTCGCCGTGGAGGATGGGGAGTACGTAGGTTCCGAACTTTCGTTTCTCCTTCGGCAGGAATTGCTCGCGAATGTAGTCAAATCCGAACAGCCGATTGAGCCGCTCTTGACTGCCGACCATGTTGTCGAACGGCGGGAGCAGAGACATGCGGGGTTGCCAAGCGGCCGTGGTCATCGACTCGAGGGCTCGCACGTCCTCTGCGTGAATGTACCGCTCGTCATGGTGCCCGAGCTCATCCACCTTCACACGGTGGATCGTGGACATCGCCTCGAGCCGAGCGAGCGCCCCCGGGAGGTCGTGATACATCCCGCGGGGGAAGTGATACTGGATCTCCTTCCGTGTGGCGGTGCCCAGAGCGCGAAGCGCCCGTTGAGCCGCGAGCTCTTCGAACTCTGGTCCGGACAGGTTCCCCTTATCGACCCAGCTCGGAAGGAAACTCTCCGAGAGCCCCCAGAGGTTCTGACCCCCTTCGTGACCCACGACCATCACTTCTCCGCGCATGAGAAGGAGGTAGAGCATGAGCGAGACATCGCTCGAGGAGCCCCATTCGCCGTCGTTCCTCGGGGTTCGGGAGTGGTCCTCGAACTGGCCGACCTGAAGCGGCCCTTTCCTCAGGGCGGCAAGTATCTTCCTTCGTAGCTTCGAATGCCCCGCCAAGAACGTCCTCGCATACGCCCTCTGGGAGCCCCAGGACTTGGATAGGGATTCGGGATATCGACGCATCATCGAGTAGTAGAGTGGGTAATCCTCGGTCAGGACGAGCGCCGCGATCGGTATCCAGTGGAGGAAGAGCCTCTTCTCTCTCCAGAGAAGCCGCTCGAGGTCCGCAGGACGGAAGTCGCCGAGTCGCGCCCACATCGAGATCATGTGGGAGGGCGAAACGACCGTGACCGGGTCCCATTGGATGAACGCTGTGTCCCGGACCACGCGGACGACCGCCGCCGTCGTCGCCCGAGCCGGCACCTTGCCGGCGAGATGTTGCTTGGTTACGGCGAGTCGCCGGACGGATTGCAACGAAGCGACGATCGGCTCTCGGCTCATGGCGGTCCGGCCTTCGAGCCATGCGCGTACGGCCTTAACGAGCGCTGCGTCGGGGGTTCAAATTCCGACGTCGGCGAATCGCTTTCGGCTTAGCGCATCGGAAGTCGGCATGACTCCCGGGAGGGACCTCCGGTCAACTCGCCCGGGTTTCGGTCTCGAAGACCGCGTGGACGATTCCGAACTCGTCCGCCATCTTTTGTCGGAGGCGGTCCAGGACGTCCATGCTCTCTCGGACGGTCACGTTGGAGACGCTCACGTGGGCGGTCATGCAAACGAGGTTGGAGCAGACGGACCAGACATGGACGTCGTGCAGGTCTTCGACTTGGGGAATCGTGCGGGCGGTCCGAATGATCTCCTCCACGGAGAGATGTCGGGGTGTTCTCTCCGTCAGGGAGGCCCACGAATCCCGGAAGAGGGGGAGGGACTCCCCGACGAGGACTCCACCGATGGCGAGGGCGGCGCCGGAATCCACCCAGCCGTCGCCGGGGCGAAGGAAGAGAATCGCCCCCGAGACCAAGATCGCCCCGGTGATGGCAATGTCGCTCCAAAGGTGGAGGAAGACCGCACGCAGATTCATGTCCCGGGCCCGGCGAGGGACCCTCCCGAGGATCGTGGCCGCCGTCGACCGTAGGAAGAGGACGGGAACGGCCGCCAGGAAGATCCACACCGGGTCGACGGAACCCGCGAAGAGGGTCCGCGTGAGCAGGTCCGAAAGGGCCTCGTAGCCGAAAACGAGACCCGTTCCGAGGACGAGGGCGCCGTTGATCAGGGCGGCGAGCACCTCGGTGCGGTGCAGTCCGAAGGTATGCTCCGGGGTCGTTCCTCTTCGAGCCGCGGCGAGGGAACCCCACGAGATGGCGAACGCGAGCAGGTCGGGGACGTTGTGAACCGCATCGATGGTGAGCGCGAGACTGTGGCTGAAGTAGGCACCGAGTCCTTCAACCACGAGGACCAGCGCTGTCAGCCGGACTGCCCAGACGAGGCCGCCGAGGACCTGCCGTCCGGCTTCCGACTCTCCGTGAGCGGGAATCGGCATGGTCACTGGATTCGATGGATATCGGACCCGAGCGAACCAGATAAGCCCAGTTGCAGAGGGGGATCCGTACGCGCCGTCACGAGTCCGCCCTGCGCCGACGCCCCATTCGCCTCGAGGGTGAGCCCCATCGTCGTGGAACGCGGATCCCAACCGCCGGTCTCGCCCAATCAGTTGAGCTTCTCACCACGGTGGAGCTTTTGGATGGTGGTGGCCAGCCGACGGTCGCGGGTCGTGACCTGCTTCGCTTCGGTAATCCAACGGACGTACGCGAGACGCTGGGACGGAGTGAACCGATCGAAGTTCGTCTTCGCCTCGGTATCGCGAGCGAGGGCCCGCTGCAGGACTTGGGGGATCGCAATGGCCACCGGTGTCGAATCCAGTTCAAGCTCCAGTCGCACGGTATCTCCCTCCGTCTTGCGAATGCGCTCACGCAGCTCGCTGTTGACGACCACGAAGAGCACTCCCCCTCCGCGGGGTATAAGCGAGCTTCGAAACGGGACTCCCTCAATGGTTCCTTTGACGCGTAATCGGGCGCGAAAGCCACCCTGGGCCGCCGCTGGCTTCGGAATCTCCGCGAAGGTCCACGCTCCCGCGACCGGGGGCCGGATCAATTCGGCGGAGAACGAAACTCGCATCGTTCAGCTCGAGAGCGAGGGGGACTTATGAAAGAGCGCGCTACGGCACAGCGATTCGCTCCCGGGCCCAGAGGAACGAGGGCGCGGTGAGGCAGCGAGATGTGTGCAATGGCCGTTGCACGTCACATCTCACCGTCGGTTGCTCCATGTCCGGGGAGAAGCGTCCCGGTGTTCCGACACTCGACTCGAAGTCGATGCGGGGCACCTCAGAACGCTTCCTTCGGGCTGGTCTGCATGGCCTTGAGGGCCGGAGCATCCTGGTTGTAGGATTCTTCCAACCACTTTCGAACGGCGACCTCCACCTGGTCCGGGGGAAGTTGGGGCGAGCGAAACTCCCCGAACACGTCCACCCGCGTCCGTTCTAGGCCCTCCGGCGAATAGACGGTGAATATCCGGGAACCGGCTAACGGACCCTCCAGGATCTCCGTGCTCACACCGAGAGGCGGCATCACGGTCACGCGCGAGACTTCCTTCACCCAGTTTCCGTTCCAGTCCCGCTCGGCAGTGATCATCATCGTGGTGTCGCCGACGGCCTGGACCTGACGGTTCCGGGAGCCGGTGTGTACCTTCCCGTGCATGTCGCCGGAGTTCAGGTACCTCCAGACGGTCTCGATGGAGGCGTCAAACTGGCCCCCTTCGTCGCGGATGTGAACCAAGGCCATCCACCTCGTTCGATTCGAGGTCGGACCGCCTATAAATTGCCCCACGCCGCGCCCTCACAATCTTGTTATCTCGTGCGGTCGGCCCCGGCGCGGTGGCGGGGCGGGTCGGGTCGGCGATCACGGGGGTCCACGCGATTGCCGGCGATCGACTTTCCGCTAACGGAGAAATTGCGCGACGGGCATGCGCCGGAGGAAGTCTTCGATCGGGGGTGCCGGCCCCGGCACCCGCCAAGTCAGCGCCTGCTCGAGACCCCGACGAAATTGGATGCCGCCCATCGTTGTACTTCGGATCCCGTCCGTGACCGCCGAAATGATGAGCGCGCACATCCCCGAATCGGAGGGGATGGCGCGGACCTCGCCGACGCGGGCCGAGACGATCTCGGAATTGTCGATTTCCCAGGCAGGCGGTTCGGCGGGAGGGACCCACGGTCCGCTCAATACCCGCGCTCTCGGCGTATCGGGGAGCGACGCCTTCCATTCCTTGTAAACGCGCATGCTCGGGAAGAACTGGTGCGGGCCGGTCCACAGAACTAGGATCCGTTGATCGGTGAACACGATCCGAACCGGGCCGAAGCCGAAATCCCAACCGAAGGCCACCGGAATGTCCCCGATGAGGAGTTCGCTCAGAATGAAGGGTTGCGGTCGGGCCGGGGCCAACGAGGTACCACAAGACGGGCAGAACTTGGCTCCCGGAACCAGGGGGGCCCCGCACTTAGGACAGTTGGATACCACGTTGACTTGATGGCGGCCGGAGATAAAGGAGCGCTTTTGCGGACCGCAACGCCGGCGGGCCAGTTCGTGCCACCGGCCCTGCACGCCTTTCTTGAATCAAATCAGGAGAACTTCGCCGCTACCGCCCCTCTGTTTCCGTGCGCTCGTAAAGATGGATACGATCTCCCCAATGCGGGTGGGGGACCATTCCCAGATCTGCGTACTGGCGCCTCAACTCCTCGGTCGAGGGTAGGTACGTCATCCATTGCTCCTGACCCAGTGATTTCGCCAGCGACGAGACGGCCGGGAACAGAGAAGCCGCCTCCCCTCGCAGCGGATTGACCCACATGGTCGAAGGTCCGCGTTGCCAATCCGCCTGGACCGCGACCGCCATCCCGTGCCCCACGTACAGCTTCCCTTCCTTGACCCAACGATCCAGGAGCCAAGGATACCAGTGTCCGAGTCGACCCCCATCCGCTCCCGGCAGGAGATCGACCAATCCGGTCCGGTACGGGAGCCACTCGATGGGACCGTCGAGTTCCTCTCCGCTGCTGGCCGGATGGAGCGCCTTCGTCGGATCCGATCCCGCCGGGGCGCAGCGCAACGTCATCTCAACCGTCGACCGAAATCCGAGCTTGGCGAAGACTCTCCGGGACGCCTGATTCCCATCTTCGATCACGGCCCGGACCTCGGTCACGTCGATCGAGCGAGCGTCGGCGAGAAGTCCGGCCAGGAATTCGCTCCCCAGGCCCTGCCCACGCCGCGAAAGCGCGACCCGAAGTCCGCTCAACCAGCCGTCGCCGTGACCCAAGTCGTGGAAACGACCAAAGGCGACCCAACTTTGTCCTTCGAGGCCTGCCCAGAGCCGCCCTTCGTGAATCCAGGAGTCGATGTCGTCGAGGAGGTAATCCTGAGGGTCCGAGGCGGCGAGAAACTCGCGAACCCGCGCAAGATCGACCTCGGGATCTATACGTCGCAACTCCATGACCGCGACCTTCCACCTTGGGTCCCCAGATGAAATCTCGAAGGTCGAAGGAGGCCATTGCGCTTGCCCCAATTCACGCCGAGGAGGACGTCGCGGCGGGCGCAATCGGCCCGACACCGAACCCGGGCCGGGCGGGCACGTTCGGGACCGACGATCCCTAGGGTTCCGTCGGTCGGAGCTGTTTCACGGCCTGAACCATTACCATCTGCTTCTGGAACCCGAGTTTCGCGTTGATGGCCCAGATTCGGGGGTTGAGCGAGTCGTTGCCCGTCACCACATACCGGTAACCGTGATCGCGGGCGTAAACGACCGCCCGGCGCTTGAGCTCGGATGCGATTCCACGGCCCCGGAACTCGGGAAGCGTTCCGGTGAATCCGATGTCGAGCGTGTCCGGCAGGCTCGGCATCCGTTGGAGCGTGCTCCACGCCACGTACTTCTCCCCCGAACCGGCGAGGAAGAACGCCTCGGGCATCGTGTTCGGGCCCCCGAGGTCGATCGCAAAGAAATCCTCGAAGGTCACGGGCGAGTACTCCCCAATTCGGGGGGCGTCCGCGGAGGTGATCCGAGCGAGCTCGTAGAGACGGCGGTGAACGTCGTCCCGGTCAACCCCTTCGGCCGCGAGGGTGGTTAGGCGAATCCCCGCGTCGTTCATCGCCTGGGAGCGGTCCGGGAAGTTCGTGAGGTCCATCTCCGACAGATCCAGCCGGGACGCCCAGGTCTTTCGCTGGGGGGAGAAACCCTGGCGTTCCAAGAATCGAACGCTCGACGGATCGTCCTCTCGGGCATTGCTCCAGAGGCGGGTCGCATTTCGGCCGGCGGCCACCTTCTCAAGAGCGCGATAGAGATCGAGTCCGATACCCCGACCGCGGTGGCCGGGCTCCACGACCACCCGAACGTAGTACATGTCCGGGTGAAAATTGGAGAAGGTGTGCGTCAACCCTCCCCATGCGACCACCGATCTTGACCCGGCCTCTTCCGCGATGAACCAACACTGGTAACGACCGGGGTTCTGCGCTACGATCTCGGCCCCGCGGCGGGTGTCGGCGGCGGTCTCGGGGTACTCGGGGGTGAAGATCGAGTTCAGCCGGGCGACCTCCTCGTAGTCGGTCTCCTCGAAGGGCCGGATCGAGTAGTCGTTCGTGTCCATGGCTTCGGTGTCGGGACCCACCACAACTCCCCTCATATCGGCCCGCGGGGCGCTAGGAGGACCTGCATCGACGCTCCGCGGGTGGCCGGCGAGGTTCCCGCCGTCAGAGGGTCTCTCGCGAGGAGCTCGTTCCATCGCCCGAGGCGGCCGACGCCCGCCGGGTCGAGTCGGGGAGGGAAGTTTCGGGACCCAAAGGGTCGGGAGCCCGCGAGTTTCGGAGCGCCCGATTGAGGGAGACCCAGGACATGATCGCGACCAGGAGGAGGAGCACGCCCAGGAAGAGGTTCCCCTCGTCGGAAGTGACCCACCCCAACGCGATGATGACCCGCGAGAGTCCGTAGGAAACGAACACTCCGTCGACGGTCATCACGAACCGTCGGAAGAACTCCGGAGAGACCGCGGTGAGCAACAGCGTTCCTATCGGTACACCGATCAGCACGGGAATGAAGAGATACGGGAGCAGGCTGAGCGCCGGGAGCGAAACCAAGTTGGTCCCGAACAACCCATCGAACGCGAGATAGGTCGCGAGGGTGAGGGACGACTCGGCCACGCGGATCTGGCCGATGGTGCACCGGAACTCGTGCTTCGACATCCCCTGGTTGCGCAGGAACAACGCGAGGGGAGGTCCGGAGATCGTCGTCAGCGCGTACAGGAACCCGATCGCCGGTCCGACCGCGGCACTGCTTCGCCGTTCGTTTCGGAAGGGGCGGTAGAAACCCCAGAGCTGAAGGGCGATGAGGGGAAAGAGCACAACGTAGACGACTACTTTGACGTCGTTGACCGCGAGGTACGCCAGTCCGATCGTCCCCAGAACGACCCCGGGCAGGAGCGTGGCGACCACCGGTCGGGCCCGGGGCCAGGTTGCCGCGATGTGCTTTCGTTCGCGGGTCAGCAGTGCGACATTGACCGCAACCTCGACGATGACCAGGGCTGGGTTCAGAACCTTGTTCGAGAACCAGAGAATGGCGATCGGAGTGACGGTAGAGGAGAAGCCGTAGCCGACCGCCCCGTTGACCACCGCGGCGCCGAAGGCGAGAATCGCGAGCCAAACACTCGTGATCGGTATCATGTGAGGGGGTGCGTCCACGGTCAAGTTTGGTATCTAAACCTAGCCACGGGTGCAATTCCGGCGTGGACCGTCCAAGTTCTACGCGGAGGGCCGTGTTGGGAAGCGCCTGCCTCGGGCCGGTCGAGAGGAGAAGGCTCAAGGTCCGCCGGCGATGACCCCTGCGGGACCGCTGCGGGCCCCACGGCTCGGCCACAGGAGTCACGCGAGGGAGCATGGTTTACTTCGAGGACACGGGAACGGTCATCGATGCCCCGGTGTGGTTTGTCTGGGACTATCTGGAATCCGAGCATCACGGGCCGGCGCATTCGAGGAACGCGAGAAACTTCCAGGTGAAGGAGACCGTCGGGCGGACCGCCCTCGTGTCCGCCGAGCGCTTTCTCAACGGAAAGTGGTCGACCTTCGTCAGCAAATCGAGCGACTTCGCCCCGTTCTGCGTGTTCAATGAGGAGGTCGAGGGGGACTTTGCCGGGACGAAATTCGTTATCCTCTATCGCCCGAAGGGAAACCAGACCCAGGTCGACGTTTACGGGGATGTTCAGTCGACGACCTTCCACATGGACGAAGCCAAGCGAATCTTCTTGCAGCTGCTCGAGAATGCCTACCTGGACGACGTGGTCGTGATCGCCGAGCTTCGCAAAAAGCAGTCGAGTTAGGCTCGATGCGATCCGGCCGCCGCCTCGACGGGTTCGCACTCAATCGCTCGGGGCGAGAGCCTACCGTCGTCACGAAGAGCCGAAAACTGGACTCGAACAGAGTCGACAAGCAGGATGGTGATTCCACGCACCGCACCTCTCTCGCCGAACCGGAGGCGTTCTCACAGTTGCTCGGGCGGGAAATCCAGCACGACGGTCTCCCGGCAACCCACCCCCAGCTTGGGTCGGTTCTCTCCTAGAAGGAGAAGTAGGTGGGGGTCGGCGGCAACGGACGGTTCGTGCGGTAGTGCGGACTGACGTTGTGGCGAGCGAGCGCTTCCTTGTCCCGCAGTCGTACGCCGCAGAGGGCACACACGAGGCCGGCCCTCTCGGACTCCGGATTCATCGCAAGGGTTTCCTTCGGCTTCAACTCACCGTGCTTCCTCTTGATGTGCTCCATCAGTTCTGCCGGCGAGGCGAACGACCCTCCGCAGTCGGCGCATTCTTCTGCCATCGCTTTCACCTCCTGGCGCTCCGCCAGTTCGAAAAATTCGGCGGACCCTTCTTGTAATTTTGTCTAAGGTTTCGACGACGAGTCGACAATCGCCGGTTCCCACCCAACGCTTTCGTGGATGGCCGGCTCGACAGGTCCCGGACGGTCGGTCGCGGGAAGGCGCCGGCAAGATCGCCCTCGAGGGCGATCCCCCCGCTTTTGAACGTGAGGCCGAAGCGCGCGGGCAACGTTGCCAACACCACCCAGTGAGTCAACTCGGACGTCTCCGTCGGAACCTTTGAGGTTCCGTCTCTCTCGGTCTTCTCTCCTTCCGGGAGCGATCGGCCCTCGGCCTCGGTCGCAGTATCGGAAGAGGACGCCCGTCGAGGGTCCCGCGCTACCGCCTCGGGGTTCGTGGGCTCGGTAATCGCTTTCATCTCGCCCCTGGTGCACCACGCCCGTCGACCCTAGTTGAACCCGTGTCCAAGCCCACACCACAAACGTTGGACATTTCGAAAATGTGCGGCCGACCCCGGTTTCGCCCGACTTGTGAGAAGTTCCTGGACCTCGACGAGGCTGGTAAGTACTTTTCCGGCAGTACGTTCTCCGAGTGCTCGAATGCCCGACGAATCGATCGAAGCGGCGATCGCCGAGGTCAAACAGTCCGCGAAGGAATTGGCACGCGCTGCCGCCGAGCTGTCTCGAAAAGTGGCCGCGAAGACCGGTGAGGCGGCCAAGGACCCTCCCGGCACTGCGAAGCGTGCCGCGAGAACGGTCGCCCATGAGCTCGACAACGTAGCGAAGGAAGTCGAGAAGATCCTTCGCGACCTCTGACGGCGGCTGTTAAGGCGGCGGGCCGCCGGCGACGCCGATCGTCGTCGCGTCGGCGAATCGACACGGACCGCGAGTAGGATAATCGATTCGTTGGACGAAAGTAGATATCCCCAATCCGGAAAAAGGTCGCGCAGCATGGGGCCCCGGGAGTCGAACTCTCCCGGAGTCCTCCGGGGCCGAACTTCCGAATTCGAGGGCGGGCCGAACGAGCAAGGGGACGATCAGGGTAGTGCCGGGCATGGCTATTCCGCTGACCGGCCTACTGCATCTCCCGACTGCCGCCCTGGCCTGGCCGTCTCTCATCGGGTGGCTCACGCTGACGTTGGCGCTGACCTGGACGATCACCGGACTCATCCTGCTGCTGCTCGGCTGGTTCACGCTCCCCCGGGACCCGAACAAATCCGCGGACGAGGAGCCTCCGCGTCGAGCGTCGCCGGGTCTGCGGGTCCTGGGAGGAGCGGTTCTCGCGTTCGGAGCCGTTGCCGCGGGGACTCTCCTGCTCGGAGACACGGCCGGGTGGCAAGCTCACGCACTTTCCCTGCTGGGGTCCACCATCTCGTTGGTCTACCTCGTGGCCGCGTGGTTACCGCATTCACTCCTCGGTGAGCTGGTCGGCTGGGTTATCGCCGAACTGGCCCAGGTGGGCGGCTGGCTGGGTCAGCGGTTGTATTGGCTGATCGGTCGGGTGCCCTACCTCCCTGGCTTCGCACGGTCGATGGCCCTCGCGCTCTGGGGAGACCGGGGGTACGCGCTCGTCAACACGACGGCGCTTGCACTAACGGCGGCGGTCGGGGGGTTTGCGGGCTGGATGAGCTCCTCCTCTCGATGGAGGACCTCCGGCGTCGTCACGTTCCTGGGTCTCGACTTCGTCGCCATGGGCCTGATCGGTTTTTCGCTGCTGATCGTTGAGAGCGCGAAGAGCCCGCTCAGCGAGGGCCTCGGGCTCTGGATCCTGGGCGTGGAGATGCTCGGGATGTTCCTCTTCCTGGCCTACCAATTCTACACTCTCGAATTCCTGGCCGGGCGGCACCGAATAGACGGTCCGGCTCAGTTCACCGAGGATCCGGACTGGACTCCCAACGTTCTCGTTCAGGTCGCCTCCTACAACGAGCCTCCCGAGATCGTCGAAGAGTGCCTCGAGTGCGTCCTTCGCCTCGATTACCCCACGGACCGGTTCATGATTCAGCTCGCGGACGATTCGACCGACTCGGCCACCGTGGAGAGACTTCGTGCGTTCTGCACAGAGCGGGGGATCGATTTCCAGCACCGGTCCGACCGCCGCGGTTTCAAGGGAGGCGCACTGAACGACGGGCTTCGAGCGGTCTCGGCTCCCGTCGATCTCGTGGCGATCGTCGACTCCGATTACTTCGTCGAGCCCCGGTTCCTCCGGGCCGGGGTTCAGCCGTTCCGAGAGGAGGGCATCGGTTTCGTGCAGACTCCCCAGGCGTACCGAAATGCCGGCGTCGGTTCGTTCGCTCGCTGGTACGCCCTGGCGGATGCGTATTTTTACCGTGTCATCCAGCCGGTGCGGGCGCGCGCGCAGTCGATGATCTTCTGTGGCACGATGGGAATGGTCCGCCGCACGGCGCTCGAGTCGGCCGGCGGCTGGTCCGAGACCTGTGTGACCGAGGATGCGGAGCTTTCCCTCCGTCTGCTCGCGGCCGGCTGGCGGGGGCACTATGTCCCGACCATCGTGGGCTGGGGGCTGGCCCCCGACCTGATGAGCGCCGTTCGCAGCCAGCATCGCCGCTGGGCGTTCGGCGGCATGCAGATGCTCCGAATGAACCGGGAGAAGCTCACGAGCGCCAACCTGAGCCTGCGACAACGCGTGGACTTCCGGATGGGGGGGCTGTTCTGGGTCGACGGCCTCTTCCTCGTCGGGGTGACGGCCGCCCTCGCGAGCCTCCTGGTCGCGTCGTGGTTCGGCGTTACGCTCCCCATCGGGTCGACCGCAGCGCTCGCGGTGATCGCCTCGGCGCCCTTGCTCCTCATGGTGGACGGGCTCGTGAAGATCCGGCTGGCCCTCCGCGCCACGACCCCCGTTTCCATTCGGGACGCTCTCGGCATCATGGCGTTCTGGTACGCGATCAAGCTGAACGACCTTCGGGCCGCCCTGAGGGGTTGGTGGGGGGCCGCGATGCCGTTCGTTCGAACACCGAAGAGCCGCCGCCCCAGCTCGGGACGCGCGAGAGCCTTCGCCGCGGCATTGCGCGGCTCCGCCGTCGAGACGAGCGTCGCGGTGGGGCTGGTCGGGATCTGGGGCGTGACCGCATATCGGTGGGGGCTTTTCGATGGCCGATCAATCGGCCTTGGGCCGGCCAGTCTCCTCATCTGGCTCGGCTACTACTCATTCGCGTTCGCGTCCGCTCTTGGGTTCGACTACGTCTCTCGGCGCGCCGCGCCCAGCCAGGGGGACGCGGCCCGCGCTTCGGAGAAGGCCCCCGCGCCGCATCTGGAAACTCCGCGACCTGCTGAGAACTAGAGGCTGGCCGTCGGAACCGGCGACGCGATGTCCTGTACGCGAGGAGGTGGGTGTTCGAGGTCTATCGACTCCGTGCAACTGCTGTTGCACTCACATTCGCGCGAGAGGTCTAGGCCCGAGCGAACATTCTTGAATTTGTAGCGAGTCGGTCGGTCATGCCCCTCTACATGGATACTCACCGAAAGGTGAAGGGCGTCACCGCCGCGGCCGTCGCCGAAGCCCACGCGAAGGACCTCAAAGTGCAAGGGAAGCACGGCGTGAATTATCGCAGTTATTGGGTGGATGAGAAGAGCGAAACGATCTACTGTTTGGTAGAAGCTCCGTCACCCGAGGCAGCGGCCCGAGTCCACAAAGAAGCGCACGGCCTGGTCGCCGACGAGATCCACGAGGTCCATCAGGGCTGAGTGAATCTCCTCGCGCCCTGATCGCCGGGCCCGGTCTGAGACCGGAGCGAGTGCGAAACCCCGCGGTCGCAGCAAGACCAGCCCTGAGCGAACCGGTTATGGCAGGCGCGCTCGCAGGAGATGCGCCAAGCGGCGTTCGCGCACCTCTCACGTTCCGCGGACGTCCAAACCCTTATGCTGCATGCGCGCATGCACGAGATGATGAGCGGCGCGGATACCTCGGTCAGAGTCTCGCGCGAGACCCTGCGCGATCTTGAGCAGATTCGAGCGGCGTTCAACGTTCGAACTGCCGATGATGCGATCCGTAAGCTGATTCGTGAGCGGCGTTCGCGAGCCTTGGAGCGGCTTATCGGAAGCGGCAAGGGTAAACTCCACCGATTCACGGAGGCCGATCGGCTTGATTCTCACTATTGACACCTTTGCCTGGGCGGAGATGATCCGGGGCAGCAGCCTCGGCCACCGCGCAAGTGAGGAGATGGAGAAAGCGGACCTCTGCCTGACCCCTTCGATCGTACTCGCGGAAGTCGCCTCAATGTGCGTCAGATCCCGCCTCGATGATCCGATGATTGAGCAAGAACTCGAGGCTATTCGAGAGGCCTCGGTAATTGTGCCGATTGGCGAGCGGATAGCGATTAGTGGCGCCCGTATCGCCGAGGAACTTCGGGCCAACGCAAGGAACAGGCGAATCCCCATTCCCGGGCTCGCGGACGCGTTAGTCCTGGCGACCGCGCGTACATCGCAATCCGGCCTCCTTAGCGGCGACCCACATTTCCTAGGTTGCCCCGAGACAATCTGGCTGGGCTAGGCGAATCGAGCCACGGCGCCCGCGCTCGAGTTTGCCTCGCTTTTCACACCCTTTGGGTTGAGTGTTGAACTCTTCCAGATCGTAGGAGCGGGTCGATCAAGTTGGCCAGCCGATCCAAACCGGCTCGCATCTCGTCCTCGTCGAGTCCGATGTAGTGGACAGTCTGGTCGAGCGACGAATGCCCATAGAGGTTCTTCAGCTGGACGAGGTCCATTCCCGCCTTGTGCGCAAGTCGACCGAATGTCCTACGGAGATCGTGATGCGAAACTCGTACCCCGAGCTGGGGGAACCCCGCGCGAGAGGAGACCCGTCGCAGGACCAAGTCCGCCCCGGATTGAGAGAGGGGGATCACCCTCGAGTTTGGGTCTTCGGCCCGCGGGAAGTCTCGAAGGACGTTCGATGTTTCCGAGAACATCGGGAGGGTTCGCCACTTGCCTCCGTTTCGCCCTTTCCCGAGGACATGAAGACGTTGACGGCCGAAGTCGATGTCCTTGAGTCGCATTCGAAGCACTTCGACACGGCGCAACCCGTTGAAGCCCTCTAACGCGACGAGGATGCGCTCTCTCCCTCTCGCGGCGCGGTAGAGCCGGGCCAGCTGCTCCGGAGTGAGCCACCTCCGTTTCCCGGCCGATTCCCCGGGGACTGCCCAGAGGCTCTTCTTCGTTGCGACGGGATTCCCGGCCCATCGTAGAAATCGACGCAGCGCATTGAAGTGAATCGCAAAAGTGGCGGGACTCCACGGGAGTCCCTTCTTCAATAACTCAACATGCGCCGCGCGGAACCGACTCGGGGTCGAAGGGGGCGGGTCCGCGCCCGCCCGAGCCAGCAGGAGAGGGGTTCGTCCGACTTCGTAGAGGATTCGGCGTTTCCAGAGGGTCCCGATACCGGACTCGTCGATTTCCTCCCTTTCGAAGCGCCGAACGGCCCTGGACCAGGACGCACCCGACGGAAACGCACGTCGACGAGCGCTGGGCCGGGGTCTTTTCGGCGGTCGCACGACCGACTCAGGATTCCCCGGTTTACTTGCATCCCGTCACTCTTGAAACGTGAGATATGCCGGTCGGATGCCGCTGCTACAGGAACGAATCTCTGAGCGCTCGGATCTCTTGCTGTTTGGCGAGAGTGTACCACGTCCTTCCAACCCACAGGAGGATGGCACCCGCAGCCATCAGTACGAACGCATACGGAACGGTGTCACGGAGAGGGCTGTTTAGAAGCGCGACCCAGATCCAGATTCCGGCTAACAGGACGAAGAAGCCGCCGGCACCCACCGTCAGGAGGGCAACTTCAGAGGAGTGCGCCTTTCGCCATATAATCCACCACGCGATTGGGGCCACCACGAGTCGGACGGTGGACGGGCAGATACCCCTTCCGCGCCACCGACCACCAGCGGGTTCAGCGCCTTCGCGCCGACACTTCTGTGTGACGGCTGTTCCGCGGACTAATTCGAAGTGTCGGGAGAGAGAAGGATTAGGTCGTCCGAGCCCACCGCGAATGAGACTATACTCTCCCGTAGCAATAGCGCGACCATGAAGGCCCTTCGCGCGATTGCCTTTCTCGAGCGGAGGAGCGCATGATGGACGTGGGGACCAGGCACGGTAATCTCCATTCAACCGCGTATTTTCCCATCTTCACGGTCTCGGTCCTTTTGTTGGCGGTCCTCAGCATCCTCATGGGGGGAGACCTAACGGTCGGTCTCCTGCTAGTTTTGGTCAGTGCCTTCCTTGTGTTTCTCGGTGTCTTTGTGCGTCAGCGCGTCCGAGCGTACCGGGGAGGATCCGTCGATGAATCAGGCTCGGATGAAGCCGAGCCCATTGACCCTCTGACCGGGCGGCCGGATTAGCCCGCTTCCGCTCAATTTCTTGGAGCCGCCGTTGTGAAACAGTCAATTCGTCTGGTTCAGACGAGAATGATCCGCAGGCTGGACTGCAGGTGGAGCTCTCCCCAATCGGCGACGCTGGGGAGCGGTGGGCACACCGTTACCCGGATTGCAAGTCAGGGTCAGGAGTCTCCCGGGTTCTTGCCATGCCCCAATCGACCGCCGCGACCACGAGAAACGCGAAGCCAGCGCCGATCGCATAGGCACCGGCGGAGAACTCAACGAGTATGGAAAGACCCAAGAGAACGAGAACGACCCCGAGAACGGCCCAGAGTGAGAGGCCCATCGGACCGGGGAAGGCAAGACAGGTTCTTAATCTTCAATCAGCGGAGGCTCGACAATCCCTCCGGAGTGCGGCTTAGCTCCTCCGAGACCCTACAATCACAATTGGCCGTCCTCGGCCGCCCCCGGGGGTGAAAGGCCTGTTACACCCAGAAACATCGCGGCAGGCGACACGGCCACCGCCGACTGTCGGATACCGCTCAGATCGTGTAAGACCAGGTCGTCGTCACATTCACGGGCACGCACGTTCCGGGCGGGGGAGGCAAGAGCGGGGTCATGGAGAACGCGATCGGAAATGCCTCGGAAACGAAGCTCGCGTTCCCACTCGTCCCTGCCTGATCGAAGACGTCAAGCTGGTACGGGCCCCACGCAGAGTAGAGGACCGATCCACTTGCCGTCCATCGTACATGCACCGTGGCCCAGAGCGGAAAGACATGCACTACGACCGGGAGGCGTTCTCCGATGACGGTGCAGGTCGGAACCTCGGTCGTCCACTGTGTCGGGCTCGATACATAATTTCCTGGGATCACGCCGGTCCAGAGGAGAAAGAGCAACGCGACCGCTACGGGGCATGCCACGAGAAGCGCCGTGTCGAGTGGTCTTCGTCGGCGGCGACGAGGATCTCGGACGGCGACACCGGCAAAGTCGCTTGACTGGGAGGTCGTAGCGGTAGGCATCACGTTTCAGTCGAAGTATCCCCCCTCAGGAACGCTCTCGGGAAGACGCCACCCTCCCAGAACCGCACTCACCAGAAAAATGGCGAGGGCGAACAAGGCGGCGATGAAGCCGTCGTTCGTCGCTACTCCGAAATTCGGGGTGAACCAGCTCCCGATCACCGTTTGTAACGAGAGTCCCACCAGCAGGACGGTCGCAGCCAACCCGAACGTCAACCGCTCGACAGAAATCCAGCCGGAGGCCAGTGTTGAGTTCGGAGCGACCTCCGCTCTCCGCCCTTTGCCGAGGGAGGCGCTAAACAGGAGAAGGATGAAGGCGAACCAGATTGGAAGGCCGCTCCAGTCGCTCCCGGCTCCGGTGTACGGGTCAAAGCTGGCACCGACCGCCACTTGAAGTGCAAATCCCGCCACGATGCCCAGGGCACCGGCCCAGAACGTCCAGCGTTCGACGACGATCACCCGCAACGGCGTACCCTCGGACTCTCTCCACTAACAGTGGGCCGAAACGGGTGATGTTACTTCAGAACTTCCATGATTCGTCACGTGGCCCGGCCCCCCTCCAATAGGAGTGGTGCCTTTTGGACGCAACCCTCGGGCTTTAGACTAGTGAAGCTAGTAGGGGGACATGTCGGCCTCAGGTCCCTGGTCCGGTACGCCGCAGTCCCCCATGATGAACGACCCGAACGAGTTGCTGAACAGGATCCGTCAGATCGACCAGACCACCACGCAGACCTTCCATTGGGTCCGTATCGGCGTGGTCGCCCTGATCGTGCTGGCCTTCGTAATCATCCTGGTCGGCTGACTCGCATCGGGATGAATCTCTCGACAGATCGAGCGGGCCATGCCTGGGTGAGGAGCCCGCTCGCCACGCTCCGCTCGATCGCTCTTTGCGCGTAGCTCGGTGGGCCGAGCAATCGCTCTATAGTTCGGGGAAGTACGACTCCGGATGAGCGGCGCCTTCGACAGCTCGCCCACCGGTTCGGAGAATGCCGCGGCCCTAAACCGGGAGGACCCCGGGGCAAACCACAGAAGTCCGAGACTTAACCTTCGAAGAAGGACGAAGTTAGTCGCTCTCGCGGTATCCGTACTAGTGGTAGCGATCGGCGTATCGTCGTATGTAATTCTCTCCCCCAATTCGGTGGGTCCCGGCGCCGTGCTCGGTTCGCCTTCCGGTCCAAACTACCCTTCGCCACCCAGCGGTTGGGTGACCCTTCACAGCGCTTGGTCGCAGGTCTCCGGGGCGTTTTCTGCATTCGCAAACGGAAGCTGGCGGGTGTCCTTCGCCGAGGGCGTCGCCGCGGATGGCAACTGGTCGCCCCCCGCGTATCTCTGGGCGCTGTACTCCCCCTCAGCCTGGACGTCGTGTGAGGCCCAGCTCAGCGGCGTGAGCACTGTGACCTTTTGGAATGCGTCGGTATATCCGGCGAGTTCCTCTCCTACTGTTTTTTCAAGCGGCGCCGCGCCGCTCTGGACGTTTGTCTTCAGCGACTCGAACAGTTCCACGTTCGTCGCGAGCTGGTTCTTGGGGAACGTAATCCTGAACGGGTATCTGACAACGGGCAGCCCGTGCCTGAAGCTTTGGATGTTCAATTCGAGCGCGTGGTGGACCGTGGATCCCTCTCACGAGCTGGACTCGAACGCGATTGCATCCGAGGTGCAGGCAGAAGACCAGTACCTGGCTCAGGGTCCTTTCCCACCGGGCGGGGGCTTCGCCCCGATGCCGGTCCCGCCGGAGCCGAGCGTCGCCCTGTACTTTCCGGGCCAAGAGTTGCTTCCCTCCGAGGTACTTGGGGCCAGTCAATGGACCGTGGCGTATACTGCGTGTGGACTCAGCGGGTCGTACGGCCAGATCGCGCCCTATGTGGCTTACCTACTCAACGCGACCGCCGTCCCTCAGGGCCACTCTTACGCCTGGCTCAGCTCGCGCCCCTCGTGCTATGACTCCGATTATGACGTCAACTTCACCAAGACTACGACGGTCGGGGCACCCACGAATCTGTCACAGTATTTCGAATGGAAGCTGAACGTGAGCTTCATGACCTCGGCCGTCCCAGCTCGTTGGAACCTCAGTGACCTCTCCGCGTCGGACTTCCAGTTCCAGTTGGGGTCGATCAATCCCCCGTTCGGCGATTTCAACAGCTCCGCAGAGCTCTGCGGTCCGGGCTCGTCGAATCTGACGTCTTGCCCTCCGCCGGCCCACGGATGGTACGCGGTTCTCCTCTCATCGGACGGGACGTGGTTGGATAGTTTCCCCACGGCGCAAAGTGGCTCAAACTGGTCGCTGCCCGGGGTCGGAATCGAGTCGGGAGACCAGATTGCTTTCGTCGGGTCAAACTACCCGTGGGGATCGTTGGAGTCGTTGAACATACGACCCACGAACGAGCCTTGGATTTGGGGTGGCGCTTTTCTCTAAGGAGGGTCCACCTCGGGCTTCATCCGAGCAAATGTGCAATGCTCGTTGCAGCCGCGGCCCGCCTCGCGCCGACCCGCCGGCACCATGACGGCTGATTTGCGGCCAGACGCGCTGTGGCTATCCAAGTGAATGAAGGAAGACGTTCCGAAGATTGCCCTTCCGTACGTGATCGGGGGGTTTGCGGGGGCAGTTGCGATAAGCGTCGTTGGTCTGTATCTAGCTTGGGCCTGGACATTCGGCGGGCCGCTGGGCGAGCTAAGCTTCTTCCCGGAATTGGGACTGATACTTCTCGGCTGGGGATTGCAGTTCGCCGGCATTCAACTGGTCCGTATCACTCGTGAACTGTATTGGGAGCCCTGATCGGCGCTGGATGCGGCGAAGTTCGCCCATTGCGCGAATGGCTCGGCGTCGACTAGGAACCGTATCGACGTTCGTATAGAATCACGGCCAGAACCACGATGGTCAGCAAGACTCCCAACACAATCACCGGACCGATCCACGCGGGGGAGGCTGGCGAGGGAGTCGAGCCCACCGCCGGCGGCGCCGGGCACCCCGGATTCAGATCACCAGCCGTGTTCGCTCCGAAAACCACGACCCCCGGTATCGAGTCGGTGGTCGAGTAAAACGCTTGGTTCTGGGAGTCGTACTCCGGGGTCCCCGCACCTTGCGATACTGAGAACGATCCAATCGGGGCGCCCGAGGAAGCGGAGAGCGCGCAGATCACCGACTCGTTTACTTCCGGAAGCAATACTTGGTCGGTCAAAGGGTCATACGCTGGGGTCACCGGGAACGCCCCCACAGCCACCCACTCGAGGACTTGATTCGTAGCACCCGAAATCACCGTGAGACTACTATTGTACTGATTGGCGACGAAAACATTGCCCGAGACCGGGTCAACAAGGACAGGGTCAGGCCCGTATCCCACGGGAATCGAGGCGACTATCTTGTTGGTGGCGCCGGAGATCACCGAGACGTTGTTCGAATCCTCATTGGCAACGTACACATCCCCGTTGACCGGGTCGTAGGCCGGACCCTGGGGGAACTTGCCGACATGGAGGGTCGTCACGACGCTTTGGGTGGCGGTAGAGGCGACCGTAATGTTGCTGCTGTCGAGGCTGGGAATGTAGATGTCGCCATTTCTTGGGTCAATGACGGGCGTCCAAACGCCGAAACCGGCGGGGATCGTCGCGATGATCCGGTTCGTTGTGCCGGATACCACGCTCAGGCTGAAATTGAACGCCTGCGGGACATAGACGTCCCCGGTCAAGGGATCGACCACCGGTGTGACCGGGTCGTTCGGGGTCGTAATTTGCGCAATGACATTCGTTCCCAAAACAACCGAGACGGAGTTTGAGAAGGAGTTCGGGACATACATGTTTCCAGAGCTTGGATCAAAGGCCGGAGTCAGGGGTTGGGTACCAAGTGGGATGGTCGCGACGATCTGGTTGTTCACCCCGGAAATCACCGTCATGTTGTTCGACCCCAGATTCGAAACGTAAACGGCTCCGTCATCCGGGTCGAACGCAACACTTTGAGGTCTCGACCCAGTGGTCACCGTCGCGATGACAGGGCTGGTCGCGGAGTCCGACGTTAATCGGGCCACGGCGGCTTCGGTGAGAGAGAACGGGACGAGGACTACCCCGAGGACGAGGCACACCACCACGACAGCGGCACAAGCGACCGCTGCGGTTCGGCGAGGAGACGGACGGGCCAGTTTCGCCATTCTGCCCAGGATGTTGACGGCGCCGTAAGAACCTGTTTGCCGGGTCGAATGCACCTTGCACCCCCTCGGGTCTCACGCTTGCAGCGACGGCGGTCTGACAACCCCCGGAGGGCACCGGTAGTGCGCTCGGGTTATTCGGCGGCCGGTCGCTCTCCGGACTGGAAGGGTTCCGCGATGACGGGAGCAACTGGAGTACCAGCGCCGAATCGGTCCGTAGATCTACCTCAGGATCGTTCGCCCGTTTCGAAAGGATACCGCGGTATGGCGATGGAGGGATCCGTCGCTCGCTGGTACGCTCGAACTCGCAATTCTGAACCACAAATCGCCCTGTGGCGCAACCAGGCTCTAGAACGGACGAAAGGACTGCCGGACCACGCCGATATCCTGGAAGTGGCTCCGGGTCCGGGCTACTTCGCGATCGAGCTGGCCAAGCTCGGGCACTTTTCGGTGACCGGGCTCGACATCAGTCATACCTTTATCGAAATCGCCTCGGAGAGTGCCCGTCGGGCCGGGGTGAATCTGACCCTCCGACAGGGCGATGCATCCCGAATGCCGTTCCCCAACGAGTCATTCGACCTGGTCGTCTGCCAGGCGGCGTTCAAGAACTTCAGCCGCCCTCAAGCGGCGGTCAACGAGATGCACCGTGTCCTGCGAACTCCGGGCGTCGCCTGGATCGAAGACATGAGACATGACGCTTCGGACGCCGCAATCAAAAGCGAAGTGGCGGCGATGCGACTGACCTCGTTTCGTGCATCCATGACGAGCCGCGCGCTGAAGTCCCTCCGGCGTCGGGCGTACACCGCAGAGCAATTCGAGCAGTTCGCGCGAGCGAGCCCGTTTCGCGACTGCGAGATTCAAGTCAGTGGGATTGGCCTAGAAGTTCTCATGACCAAACAAGGTCGGTCGTGAGTCCGGATTGGGGCGGCCGGTCCGATTGCGCACCTGATCTTCCCGGGAAGTTGGCGTTCCACACGCACTTACCCTGAGCTCGATTCTACGCCGACTCGACCCGTGCGAGCACACTCAAGGCCTCGACGGTCGCCCACTGGCTCGGCTGCTGGAGCGGTTCGAGTATCATCGGAAATACAGGATGTCGGACCCAGTACCCTCCGGGCTCTAGATTTATGTCGGGATGCGCCGCGTCGAGAGCCCAAGTGTCGTCCGACCTGCGCTTCGACCGAAGCCAACGAAGCGCGGGCCCCAATCGAGAGTCCCCCCCGTAACCCAGGCGGGTTAGGATTCGGAGGCCCACGAGCACGTCGTAGTAGTAGTGGTTTGGATAGTGAATCCGGAACCAAGGACGGTACGGCGAGGCACCCTCTCTCAGGAGCGCGTGCTTCAAGTAGAACTCCGCGCCCTGCTCGATTGCCCGGCGGGTCGAGTCGTCCCGGGAATCCCCGGGAATCTCCGCGAGTGCGGCAAGCCCCTCCCAGCCATCGAGCGTACCCGTGCGCGAGGGGAAGCAATGCCAACCCCCGTCGGACTTCTGCGCGTTCACGATCCATTCGATGGATCGCCGGACGGCCGGGTGGTCGACGTAGCCGAATCGGACCAGCGTCCGAACCGCGTTACCGGTAACGCATATCTCGCCACTTCGCCCCGAGAGATCACCCCCGCGCCCGCTCCACCGACGCAAAATCAGCTCGGCGGTACGACGAATCCGGGGGTCCGAACGCGTCATGCCGAGATCCGAAAGTACGATGGCGACCCAGTTGGTGGCGATGTACTTGGGGCGGTAGAGCTCTCCGCCGGAAGTTCCAGGGGTGACCCACTGGCCGTCCGGGAGCTGGTTCTCCAGCAGCGAGGCTGCCCACCCGGCCCTTCCAATCGACTTTGCGGCCTTCCGTACTTCAGAGTCCTTCGGACTCCTCCCCTCAACTTCCGTCCAATATCGAAGGCGGATGCTGGGGTCCGACTGCGGTCCGGTCAGCCACCTTCGAACCCGAGGATTGACGTGCATGGGAGGCGGTTACTTCGTCGGGGTGGGCGGCGAGCGCAGGACAAATTCGTTACCGTCCGGGTCGGCAATGACGGCGAGTGTTGCGGTGAATCCCGGAGGATTAATCTGATGGGGTGGGTCCGTAACATTTCCACCTCGCCGAACAACTTCCGCGCAAGCCGACGTCGGGTCGTGATGAGAAAAGACGACGCCCGAGACAGTCCCCGGTTCCCGTCCCCCTTCCTCAGGATCGTAAACATGCATTCTCAGGGTGGTGGTTGTTCCCGGTATCGCGAAGACAGCCCGGCCGACCGAGCCATCGAATTGGAGCTCGCGAAGACCTAGGACTTCGCCGTAGAACTTCCGGGCCTTGTGAATGTCGCGGATGTGCACCGTCACGGCTTCGAGACCCTCGATTGTCGCGGGCATATTCATCCCCCAGAGGATTGCCGCGCTCATTAGGGCTGGGTTTTGGGCGTGTGGGAATCTCCACAGGCGTAATGCCTGTTGCACATAGTGCGAGAAAAAGCGACTGGCGGGCGAGAGCGATGCCTCTACACTTAGAGGAATACTTAATATTCTGACAATGTGTAGAGGCATTTGTGGCGACATTACGGACGGTCACTCGAGGGAAGTATCGATATTACTACCTCGTCCAGACATACCGTTGGGATGGGTCGATCCATCGAAAGGAGAGGTACCTCGGTACCAAACTCCCGGATAAAATCGAACTCCAACAAGCTTCCTTAGAACGCGAGGTTTGGGAGGCTACGTGGTTCAAGGAGTTTCAATCGATACACGACGGGTACCAGTCTCATCTTCGGACGCTCCCCCCTCCAGCCCTCGACAAAGAGCGAGAGCAATTCATCATTGAGTTCACATATGATACGAACCGAATCGAAGGCTCAACCCTGACTTTCGAGGAGACCGCTGACCTCATTGAGCACGGAATCAGCCCGCGCTCCAAACCGATGCGGGATATCCGCGAGACTCAGCTCCATGCATCCTTGATGAGCAGCCTATTAGACCGTCCCGAGTCTATCGACCTGCCGCATTTGTTGAAGTGGCACAAGACGATTTTCGGCGAAACCAAACCCCAGTTCGCCGGAAGGATTCGGGACTTCGAGGTCCGGATTGGTCGGAGCAAGCAGATCCCTCCACCGCCCCTCGAAGTCCGACCTATGTTGATTGAACTACTGCGGTGGGTCCATCGGCACGCACGGGAGGTTCACCCGGTCGAGCGCGCGGCAGAATTCCACTTTCGGTTCGAGAATATTCATCCATTCGGTGATGGGAATGGCCGAATCGGTCGCCTCGCCATGAACATGTTACTTCACGAATGCGACTATCCCATGCTGAACATTCAATATGGCAAGCGGGCAGGCTACTATCATGCACTGGAGAGGTCCAGCGTGTCGTCGGATCCCTCTCCTTTCATGCTCTGGTTTTTCCGTCGCTATCAGCGAAATGGAAAGAGGTGGATTCGTCCAGCCGGGTCGCGGTAGACCGAGCGTCTCCGCATCGCTGTGTCCACTGTTACCCCTACGGAGGAGTGCGACCGTACCTTCGGAACTGGGGAGGGGCAGGCAGTCATATTTGCACCGGGGCTGTCGCACCTGCAGGGCTTGGCATGGATTCTGAAGTGGAGACCTTTCGTGCTTGGTTCGCGTACCTTGCCGACACACGCCTCGGTTACATCGAGGCGCTCGCGAAGCTCCCCCCGGAGGAACTGACCCGTGACCGGGGCGCATCATACCCCACACTGCTCGACATTTTCGCGCACTCGCAAGGCGCGCTCTACATCTGGATGAAGAGATGCGCGACGTTTCCGTTCCCGCCGCAGGAAGGAGACTCCGACGCTCCGCCCTCAATTGATGTGTTGAGGAAGGATGAGACGTACGTTCAAACCCAGATCCGGCGAGTCATGGCGGAGTTGACCGAAGCTAGCTTGTCGCGCAGGATTGTTCGGGAGAAAGGGGATCGGCAAGACCACGAGTGCCACATTCCGGTGCGCGACGTGCTTTGGCATCTGGTGGAGGAGGAGCTCCAGCATCGAGGAGAACTCAACGCACTACTCTGGCAGATCAACGTCGATGCACCGGTGGTCGGCTGGATCAAGTGGGACCACACGGTGGGCCGGATTAGGGACCTACCTTCGTAGCCCCGAGAGTGCGTATCCGTCGATTTCGTGGTCGTCCCGTCGCTGCACCCAGTGCGGGTGCAACAACTCTTGCAACTACCGATCAATCCGGTGGCACCAGTCATTCGGCTCTGTTCGTGCCCCGCGGCCCTGTAGTGTCTGACGTCTACCTTGGATCGGGTTTCGAACGCGCGGACGTCCACGTTAGGTACGGCGTGAACGCAGGCGCACCCGGCATGAGGATGCTGAAGGTCGCCGTGAGACGATCCGGGCCCTCGAAGCTGTACATCAGTTGTTGGCGGGGGCCAGGGACCGCGTTTTCGCTTCCCAGGAGAATCCCGTTCCCGCCCGGCTGCAGCGACACGTTAGGGTAGTGAATCGTGTGGCCCTCGTTGTCCCAGAAGATTCCTCTGATTCCATCTTCCCCCTCGGGGTACAGGATCAGAAGGTCCTCATGTCGGTAGGCTTCCCTCCTGGGAGTCGCAGGGAACTCACACCAGCCCATTCGAATCAGGACCTGTCCTCCGAGGTCAACCCGCCATGATTCTCCGCCCGCGGTGGCAGTTCCGGGTTCTCCGGTGCGGCTCTCGTCGGTCCAGTCGCCGATTAGGTAGTTCAGAGAAGCATCGAGCGCCATCCGACTCGCCAATCTAGTGGAGGACGGCCGCGTATTAGAGTCGTCGTCGGACTAGATGACAAGCGCGCAATGCATCTCGCACTCAACCCCCTTTGGTGGGCGTCCGAGATGGACTGGAATCAGGGCTCCCCTGGCATTGTTCAAGCTCCAGCGACAGCGCAAACTATTAACTCAATTAAGTCAATTATTTGTTCGTGCAATCGAAAATCGACCTCCCGACGACCGTGACGCTTCCGGCCTCGGTCCGAAGGCGCCTGCGGGACTATCAAGTCGGGGGAAAGAGCGCCGCGGAAGCCATCGCCGACCTGATGGATGAAGTTCCGCCGGATTATTTCCGGAGAGATCTACAACGTGCCCTCGAGTTGCGGCCTCGGATACACCTGGAAGAGTTCAGGCAACGCCACCGGCTCTCGCGTAGATGAGATTCCGGCTCGCCTTCGTCGCTACCGCCGACCAAAGCTTTGCCCCTCTACCCCGGGGCATCCAGCGACAGTTTGACCTCGCATTCGACCACCTTCGACAGGAACCGCGATTGGGAGGTTCTGAACTTGACGTCCATCAGCTCTACGGCTACCGGAACGTCTGGACTCTGCGCATTCCTCCGTACAGAGGTATCTACGTCATCGAGGGTCGCGAGATCGTCTTTGTCGTGTTCGGCCATCGTGCCACAGTTTATGCGACGCTGCACAGCCTAGTTCCCCCACGGCGCCAGGCCGTCACGGCGGTCTCGGTCTCGAGGCGCAAGTAGGTGCGATGGTCATTGCAACCACGGGGGCATTCTGAGGATGGCGCGGCCTTTCCACAGTTCTAAGCTGGGTGCTTCGTCCGATATGAAAAATACAAATTGCGCTGCCGCGGGCTATCTGCCGAACAACGCGCCACCGTTAACGTGGATGACCTGTCCGGTTACATGAGCCGCCTCAACCGACGCGAGGTAGAGTACCGCGGCTGCGACATCTTTAGGTTTGCCTGCCCGACCGTTTAGAGTCTGGCCGACCAGACGACTCCGCCGCTCGGGGGTCATTCGATCACCAAAGAACTCAGTGCCCGTTACGAAGCCGGGCACCACGACGTTCGCGGTGATCCCTTCGGAACCGTGGCGGGCCGCGAGATCAAACGTCCAGCCCGTCACTGCGGCTTTCGCAGCAGAGTAAGGGCCCCCGCCACCACGATACGCGGCGATGGAGCTCAGATTAACAATTCGACCACCGGGTCTTCGCAAAAGGGGCGTAAGCGATTCCGTGAGCATCACGGCGGTGAGAATGTTGCTTCGATAGGTCTCGAGCCAGTTCGCGGCAATCTCCTCCAAACTGGAATCCGGTCCTTGGATTACTCCACCAGCGTTGTTGACTATCACGTCGACCTGCCCGTCACCGGCTCGCTGGATCTGGTCCCTAAGGCGAGTCGCGACTGACGGCTGGGAAATGTCCCCGACAAACGGCAGTACGGGAGGTTCTCTGCTGCTGGATTTCCTGTTCAGATCCTCGGCGGTCTTCGAGAGCACGTCGCCGCGACGCCCAATCACCACCACCCGATCTCCCTTTTCGACGAATGCCTGTGCTACTGCCCGGCCTATTCCGGTGCCCCCGCCGGAAACGACGACGGTCCTCATCGTAAATTCGCGCCCCCTCAGTCAAGTGCTTGACGGATTAATCGTCAACCGTGGACGAATCGAACAAACTGACGAGCCCACGACCAAGCTGGTTGGAGTGGTCGGAAAAGGCTGTTTTGCTCACGACTTCCCTTAGGTTACGAGCTCGACATCTTGGCTCTGAACTTGCGGGATGCACCAATGGGTGCAGTACCGCTCACCTACCTGTCACGGTCGACGGCCGCCGCGCTCTTCGAGCCACCTCTTGGTGCCGATAGCATCCAACCACGTGGTCGTTGACCATCCCCACTGCCTGCATGTGAGCGTAGATGATCGTCGACCCGACAAAGTTGAACCCCCTCTCTTTCAGGTCGCGACTGAACTCATCCGATTCCTTGGAGGTGGGCGGAATGTTTCGAAGGGCGTTCCATCGATTCTGGCGCGGTTTTCCCCCGACGAACCTCCATGCATAGGCGTCGAAACTCCCGAACTCGTCTTGGACTCCAAGAAAGGCCCGGGCGTTGCGGACGGCGGACTCGATCTTGAGGCGATTTCGAATGATACCGGGATCTTGCATGAGTTGAGTGATGCGCCCCGTATCGAAACGGGCGATCTTTGCTGGGTCGAACTGCCGGAACGCCTTCGCGTAGCCTGCCCGCCGGTGAAGTATCGTGGACCAACTTAGGCCTGCCTGGGCGCCCTCGAGGAGCAGGAACTCGAAATGCTTCCGGTCGTCATGGACCGGTACCCCCCACTCTTGATCGTGATAGGCGCGCATAATGGGGTCAGCATCGATCGAGGCCCAGCCGCAGCGTTTCCGGTCGTCCATCGATCTACCTTCCACTAGCTCCCTTGGCCCCCTGCTTCGCATCTCCGGCCAGATGTCTCCGAACGGCGTCCCGCACTAGCCTCTTGATGAGTGGCAAAGGAATCGGCTTATCCAGCGGGAAGAGAAGCGCGGACTTCGTGCTCGCGTACTTCGCGATCAGTTTCGCGTGTGGGTCCAGGTCCTTGGGTCGAAGGTAGAACCCCAGGCCCGCCCGTTGTATCCCAAAGTAGCAGAGCCGCCCTTCGATCCCAACTTCCCCCTTGTAGCTGTAGAATGGCAGTCCGTAGCTGATGCTTTCATCGGCGTCGGGAGCTGCTTCCCGAACGGCTTCTCTGACCTTTCTGAGCACGATCCGGGTCTCGACCGGTGCTGAAAGAATGTATTGATCTACGTTCTTCGCGGCGCGCATCCTGCCCCGGGGCCCTGCGAACCTTAAGAGATTACCCGCGGCGAGGTAAGACTCCCTGTGAGGGTTCTTCGACACTGGGTGTAATGGTCCATTCAGCTACCCCTCCCACTGATTCCGCGTAGAGTTGTGTGCCCGACAATCCACTATTGGGTTCAGCTATAGGTCAAATGGCGGCGCGTACTCGCGCCGCGCATGTGCCACACGGACGACTCTCGGGCGCCCGAACCCCCCCGCCGCGGTCCCGTCCACGAACACGGGTCGCGGGAGCTGACCTCGCTAGACGGCAATCGATTTCGGGCGTACTCAGCGATTCCGGGGGAGGCCGCAGGTGCCGGCATCGTGATTCTTCCCGACGTACGCGGTCTGCATCCGTACTACGAGGATCTCGCCGTTCGATTTGCTGAGGCGGGATTCCGAGCGATTGCGATCGATTACTTCGGACGCACGGCGGGAGTGGGTGCGCGGGACGACTCGTTCGACTGGAAGGTGCACTTCGAAAAGACGACTCCAGAAGGAATTGCGCAGGACGTCCGGGCTGCGGTCGAGTGGATTCGGACCTCGAGTCAGCGACCGAATCTGCCGATCTTCACGGTCGGGTTCTGCTTCGGGGGAGCGAACTCCTGGCGGCAGTCCGGCGATCAATCCGGCCTAGCCGGATGCATTGGGTTCTATGGCGGTCGTCCAATGCAACGGGCTGGCGCGTCCATCCCGAAAATGACCGCGCCGCTCCTGATGCTCCTCGCGGGCGACGACAAGGGGACTCCGTCCGCCGAATTCGATGAGTTCGCCTCCCTCGTGCGGGCCCGAGGTCTCGAGGTAGAGTCGCACACTTACCCGGGTGCCCCCCACAGTTACTTCGACCGTTCATTCGCTGAGCATCGCGAAGCCTGCCAGGACTCTTGGAAGAGGATTCTGGCATTCACCGACCGCTACGCTTCCGGCACCCGCTAGTACCGCGAGATTGGACCGTCGGCGATAATCCAAAGTGGGATCCAACCCGCGAGGAAGTGCGATCGCCATTTCACTTCGGACGGACACCTGAACATCCGACAAGTGGGTGCATCGACATTGCATCCCCTAGGTCGACGCTCTCAAGGGGCGCTGCGGTCGTGCCTCGGCCCATTCCCCCCGGTCGCCGTACCACAACGTCTAAGGGCCGACCCTCGTTCTCGGGGACGGTTCGGATGATCAAAGTCGGCAAGCCGGACAGCCCCAGAATTCGTCGACTCCAGGGAGCGGTCAGGAAGAAGCGGCGGTCGGCCGAGGCCCGATTCTGGGCCTCGTTGGCTCGATCGCGAACCCCGATCATCGAGCCCGTCGAGGACGACCCCACCCGCTCCTGGGTCACCTACGTCTGGCGGGGCGACGCGAGAACGCGGTCCGTGGGGCTCTCTTCCCCTCAGACCGAGTTTGGGGAGTTCGACCCGCTCACGCGCCTCGCGGGAACCCAGGTCTGGTATCGTACCGTGAAGACGAGGAACGACTGTATGGGCGCGTATCTGCTCGTTCCGAACCCCCCCTCCATGAGCTTCGCTGCCCTCGCGGACTTTCTCGCTGCCCTGGCGCGGGGAAAGCTCGACCCTCTCAATCCGGCTCGGTTCGTCAGTACGGGAGACCCGGTCCTTGCCGAAACGACCATCTACGGCGGCGAGTACTCGGTCCTCCATCTCAAGGCGGCGCCCGATCATCCCGAGGTGCGTCGCAACCCCCGTCGAGTCGCCGGAAACGTACGGCAGTACCAGTTCCGCAGTCGGGCCCTCAAGAACCGTCGACGGGTGTGGGTCTACACTCCTCCGTCCGTGGCGGCGGATGCACGGGAGCCGCGGTTGGTGATCTTCTTTGACGGGTTCGGCTACGTCCACGAGATCGACGCACCGGTCAGCCTCGACAACCTCCTCCTAAAGCGGCGGATCCTTCCCACCTACGCGGTCTTCGTGGATGCCATGGACCTCGCCACCCGAGCCCAAGAACTTCGGCCCAACCCGGCGTTCGGGGTCTTTCTGACGAAGGAACTTCTGCCATGGATTCGACGAACACTTCGCCATCGATTCGACGCCTCGCACACCACGCTCGCCGGTTTCAGCTACGGGGGACTTTGCGCGACGTACTGGGCGATGCGGTACCCGACCCACTTCGGGAGCGTGCTCTCCCAGTCGGGCTCGTTCTGGTGGGCACCGAAGGATGCCGCGGAACCCAACGCCCTCGCCCGGGAGTTCATGCACCGCCCCAAGCTACCGCTCAAGTTCTACCTGGACGCGGGGCGCTACGAGGGCACAGCCACGAAGGAGAACGGGGAGAGCCAGCTTGCCTCGAACCGCCACTTGAGAGACGTACTGCTGCTCAGGGGATATCGCGTTCGATATCAGACCTACAACGGAGGCCACGACACCTACTGTTGGCGCCAGACGCTCGTGGACGGGCTCACCTGGGTGCTCTCCTAGATCGGGGCGCTCCGCGACCACCACCAGTGGGCGACTGATATGGAGTTACGCTCCATCCATCGGCTGGGCGGCAAGTAGGGTCAGGCCTTGGGAGAGAGTCTGGGTGGAAGGAACACTTCACCAAAGGTGGGTGGCATCGGCAATCCACTTCGGACGGACACCTGAACATCCGAGGAGTGGGTGCAACACGCGTGCGCCCAACCCTTGCGCGGCGCTGCCTGAGAAGTGCGTACAATCGCGGTTGCACCTATCCACTTGCAAGTGGGTGCTTTGCTGCACACGCGCTCGGGGAGTCGACATGCCCGAGGAATGTCACTGGGAATCACGTGGGCGAGCAGCCGTGGTTATGTCCGCGCCCCTTCCTGAAGCCTGGCCAAGCAACCTTGTGAACCGGTCACTCAATGGCACGGCTGTCTTATCAGAAGAGAACAATCCCCCGGACTGGACGGAGACGTAGATCACGGCTCCGCGAGCCGGGGGATCTTCTCGTTGAAACCAGGCAGCATTCTTCAGCTTGCCCTGGAGTGTTCCAAGGGTTCGCTCCCGTCCAGCCTCCATTGAGCCCCCCTCGAATGCCATCTCGTCGAGCTCTGGTATCTCGCTCCCGACCACTTTGGATTGGAAGTGGATCAGGACCCTGCTAGCTTGGCGGCTCTCTTGGAGAGATCGCAGTGTACCCTCGTCTCGAATCTGAGCCAAAGCGCTCAAAGCCCAGAAGAACTGAGCTCGCTCGCTCGCGGAGACATGGTCCTTTGAATTCATCATAGCAGCCCAAAGTGTCTCGATAGAAGCGCCATTGAGAATCGGACTCCGACTGGACGAGAAGGTCTCGAAGCTCTCGTACGCGCTCTTCACCATAGATTGGGGCGGTGGTGGACTTACGCATAGACTCCACTTGAGAATCTGGGTGTTTACACCGAGTCGGTAGTCAGCCGAGGGCAGGGGTCCCTTTGCCGCATGCACCAGGCCGACCACTCGGTTTGTAAGATCGGAGAGTGAGCTCCAATGATTGTTCCCCTCCTCGGCGCCCACCGGTTGAGGCGGTTGCCGAAGAGCGCGGCTTGCCACTTCCCTTGCGGCCGAGTGCGACTGGAATATGCTAAGCACTTCGGCGCACTCGTCCGCAGCGCGGCTTGACTCATCGGCGGCTGCAAGTTCACCTCTACTTTCCAAGAGCCACCAGTCGGCGTCAAGATTTCCAAGGCAAACCGCGTAGTACCGTGATCTCCTTTCTTGCTCGCCAAGTCTGCTTTCCGTGGATTCCGTATCCAGGCGGACGATTGCCTCGCTGCGGCTGATCGATGCCAGTTGTGCGCGCAGACTCGCGATCGACTTCGTGAGCTGACGCTTCGACAGTGCTTCGACAACCAGCGTAAGGCCAGCTCCCCCGACGACGAGGCTAACCTCCCTTTGCAATGGAAGAACGGCAGGCGCGACCACTCCGACTGCGAACGCGATGAGCAGGGACGCTCCTAGGATGGTGTCAAGGAGTGGTACAGTTTGATCGTCTACCATGCCATGGCACGCCCGCGATTCGCAACGCAGCGTGATGCTTGAAAGTAGCGATTGGAGTCGGACTTTTCGAGAGTTGCGAAGTGAACCGTGTGCCGTAAGCTGGCACGCTGGACGTTGTCAGTTAGGGGGATCCGCTAAGGGACCCTTGCTTTCCATTGAGTGTAATCGACATTACACGTTCATGATGGTCTACTGATCACGCTGAATTGGGGGCCGAAACCGGAGTGGGATCCGAGGCCGCCCGGCGCTGCACTAGTATCCGGACTCAACTTCCAAGAGATTCCACTTACCTTCGATGCCTTTCAAGCTGGACTGGCCGCGGTCCCGATACCGAATTCCCGAGCCGACAGTCAAGTCCCGAACTGTGCTCGATACCAGGACTTCTCCGGTTCCTGCCTTTTCCATGACGCGATGTGCCAGGTTAACCGCAACCCCTTGAAGGTCGTTGCCAGAGACGAGGCACTCTCCCGTGTGGACCCCCGCCCGTATTTCGATCCCGGCAGAGCGGGCCGCATCGCGAATCGCGCACGCGCACCGAACACCTCGCGTGGGTCCCTCAAAGGTCGCGAGGACACCATCGCCTAGCGTCTTGATCTCTCGACCCTGGAATCGCGCGATTTCGGTCCGGGCATCCCTCCAGTGTTGATCGAGAACCTTCCCCCACTCTTGATCCCCCAACTTGGCAGCAGTGCGTGTGGAGTCAACTATGTCCGTGAAAAGAACAGTCGTGAGCAATCGATCGGCCCCGGACGGCGTTGTGAGGTCACGAGCGAAACTTCGAATCTCGCGGAGCACGAGGCTCGTTCCCTCCGGGTCCGCGATGAAGATGTGGTCAACCCCCGGGAACTCGACGAGTCGGGCTCCGGGAATGTGTTTCGCAATGTAGCGACCGGATTCAATGGGAACATCACGGTCTCCGGTTTGGTGAAGGACCAAGGTCGGGACGTGGATCGCAGGCAAGACGTCCCGGACATCAGAATCCATGTTGAACCGAGTTAACGCGAGGCTCGATGCTGGAGATGACCCCGAACGTCGCAGCCGTCCGAACCACTCCTTGAATGCGGCATCATTAGCTCGGCTAGGGACCATCGCCGCGATCGCCGCATCCAAAGATGCCTGGGAACCGAACGTAGATTCTCGTTCCTGATTAGCCAAGTACGTCAAGGTTTCCTCGCGGGGCCGGAGCCAAGGGTGGTCGGGGGAGCGCGTCCACCGTGCCGAGCTGCCATACACCACGAGACCTGCAGTTCTATCGGGGTATGTGGCGGCGAAGAGGATTCCCATAGTCCCGCCCTCAGAAAGTCCGAAGATTATGGCTCGTGAGGATTGGACGTCGTCCAAGACTGCCCGCATGTCGTCGATTCGCTCTTCGAGAGTCGCCGCGAGTGCGATACGGTCCGACAATCCTGTCCCGCGCTTGTCGAAGAGAATGAGCCGGCCCACTTTCGCTAAGGCAGTGAAGAAGCGCGCGAACGACGGCTCTTCCCAATAGACGTCGAGACTAGACGTCGCCCCGGGAGTCATTAGAATGTCGAGCGGCCCCGTACCCACCACCTGATACGCAATGTGCACGTCCCCGCTTTTCGCGTAATGGACGGGCGGTGCCTTCATGAGGGAGATCCGAGGCTCCGAGGGCGTTCACACTTTATGAAATCACTGGCACATTGTTGAAATCCTCACGTCGTCCGTGGTCAGTGGGTGCAACGCGCCTTGCACACTGGGGAGCTTGCACATAGGCACAGCGCGCCACGCAACCTCGTCGCGAGTCGGGCAGAGAAAATGACAAGACTTTCCGCCGGAGCGAATGATGAGATCAGGTATGGTTTGCCGGATGAGGGAGAGCTAAGTTTTTGATGGATTGACCGCGTGCGTCTGACGGCACGGAAATGCCCGAGCACCCTTCTGACAGAATCTCTCACGAGGATACCCTCCTTGCATCAAGGGTCGCTGCGTATCTCACAGCAAATGCATTCGTCACAATTGCATTCGTCACGGTGAGCTACGGCTCGCTGTCGACTACCACGGGCGGAGTCATACTCGAGCTTGCCATTGTGGGCCTTGGCGTGTTCTTGGCCTTCTTCTTCACCGCAATCGGAAGAAGATCGGTAACCGCCATCAGGTTCTATCGAGCCTGCGCGAGAGAGGGTATTTCGGATGTACCGGATTCAAGCCTGCGAGAATTCTTCCGGGACGGCCGTACCAAGTTGGACAACGGAATCACTCTAGGCCACGTACCGTCGCACCAAGTGACAAAGACTGAGACGAAAAGCATCGGAAAATCAATTCCATGGATTTGGCGGGGAGCAAGCAGCCCAAATGATGTAATCGGGGTGCTTCTCCCCGGTTGTTTAGCATTCTTCTGGGTCGCCGTGTCATTCACCATTTCCTGGGGGTCAACCTTCGATCTCGACAAACACGTCCTGCCGTCGTGGCCCTTCATCGGACTATCAGTCCTTGTGGTTGTTCTATTCCTCTTCCTCTGGATGGTAAGTACATGGCCTCTGGCTGACGTGGGACGAGAAACCAAGAGTGACGGCGGCAGCTTAATGGCGGTGCTTGGGAGAGGAATTCAATACCGCGTAGGAAAGTGGCTGCCCTCCCCCGATCGAGAGATTTGTAGGCGACTTTCTGATGGAATCCCGTTACACTCGGCCATTCCAATTCCTGGCGATCTTGATGGACCAGACGCCATTGTCGGCGGCGGGCAACTGAACGTGGAAGCTGCCGCAGCATTGCTTCGGCAACAACGAATGTCATGCGTACTCGGCTTCGCGGGTCCTGCCCCGTATCTCTGGCATTGGAACGGTGGTGACGATGGCCCAAGCGAAAGCGGCCCCATGGAAGCGGCGCTGCGAATGCTCGTTCCTGACGCAGAGGTGCTCCCGTGGACCCCCCGGGGAGAGTTTGACCCAGGCCCCCATTCACCATCTGATACGCGAGTCGAGGTGGGAAATGTCATGCGACTCGCTGAAGAGAGAGGTTATTCACGAGTGAGATTCATTACAATTACTCCACATGTTGCGCGGGTCGCTTTCTGGGCCCAACGCCTCAGAAGAGTCGACTTCACGGTAGAATCGAGCGAGTCGATACTTGTCGCGCTCTCCCCGGCTCATGCCCAACGAGTTTACGATCTCCAGTCTTCGAGCGCCTATCGGACTACTGTCCATGACGAGCGGGCCGGGTTGGAGAAACTTCTTCTCCCCATTTCTTACCCATCCGCTTGAAGCCCCGTAGACCATTCTCACGTGGAGTTTGTCAGTGCAACACGCTTTCACCCACGCCAGGAGATCCGCTGCGGCGCCTGATTCGCCGCCCTGATAGCCCCCATTCCTGATCTCGCCCTCACTGTAGTCCGCAGACTGCCCGCTTCCGTTGGGGCTAGCGGATATCCAACCGTGGGTTGTCGCGAGTCGGGGGGACTCGATGGCTCCACTATTCAAAGATGGTTCGACCACGATGGAGCAAGCTCTGGACCTCGCGCGTCGAAGAGAATTTGATCAAGCGCGACAGAAGTTCCATGATGCCTCAATCAAGTTCCAAAAGGAGGGCAGTATACTTTGGGTCAATGTTGCCCAAGCCTATTCCGACCTGTTCTCACCCGAGGTGATGAGCGGGAATCCGGCCGCTCAACTTGCTCTGAGTGCGTTCATCCGCTCCACGCTGGGGACCACGGAGCTTAGGCCCGGCCCTCGAGGAATCAGCGCTTCCGACTTGGCCGCCCAGCTGGAGCTCGCGGCTCATGACAGTAATGTCATGGCGGCAGTTCAATCGGGTTCGGGAACAGCTGACGCCTTGGCGCAAGCCCTTCAACAGGTGGCCAGCGACTACGGTAAACTCGGTAATCAGGTCCTTTACCTGCCCGAGCTGGCTCATCAGCGCACCACCACCGCGAACTTGCGAGTGCCAGTGCTCATGGCTCTCTCCTTCGAGATCCTTGGAGCTTCGTTGGAGGGCACTGACCCCCTAACTGCGGCAGACCGGTTTCAGACCGCGCAACAGTACTGGACCCAGGCCGGAGATGAAGCGAGAGCTCAGGCGGCGGCCGATCGGGTTGGACACCTCTCGTTTCAAGCGAAATGTTGGTTCTGTGGACGGGAAGGAAGAGGGCACGGAATCCAGTTCGTCTCCGTACCAATCAGTCAGGATGTTCTGGGCCTCAAGGGAACCGACGCGTCACCGCTCCCGTCCATCGACCCAACCGCACGCAGCCTCTACGTCTGCAAAGGGTGCTTGTCCGCGGTTAGTGGAATGGCGGACCGGATAGCTAGCCAGCGAGCCGCCGAAGTTGAACAGCGGCTTAACGCTAGGATTCAAGCTCTGGAAATGGTGACCCGCCGATAGATGCTATCCGGTTCCATCCTCGACTTCAAACACGACGGGCTAGGTATCTGAATTCCATGAACGGCCCACAGGCCCCGATCAACCCGTTCGCGGCCCTGCAACTACGGTGTGGTTCCTGCGGTGCGGCATACGCCGGGCGCCCGGAGGCCGAGCTGCTGACTTGCGGATACTGTGGGACAACCCAGCGAATGGTCGATGCACGACAGTTCTTGGATCACTTCATGGCGCAAGTGACCGCGTTTGTACAGCAAGCGATCCCCGCCGGTATCGACATCTCCCACTCGGATACGATCGATCCCATCGCCCGTTTGGCCGCTTTCAATATGGGGGTGCGGCCCCGCCTCTCTACCGAGAGCGACCAATATCGGCTCGGTTGCTTCAAACTCCTCGCGAATTCGCTGGTGGTATTCCCATTTTCGGCGAATCGTGTCTCTCCCGGGGGGCCGGATCCCACCACTGTTTCGGTATTTGCGGCAAAGGTCCATTACGTTTCGGGCTTGGCCGTTGACGATTCTAGCCGATTGCTTGTCCGACGATCCGGTGGACTGGCGACATGCTACCAGTCTCTCCTCGTTGCCGGGCGGTTGGCCGGCGACACTCAACCTGAGCGGTTTCACTTGATTGCCCAGAACTACATCACTGCCTCAAAGGCCATAGAGGATACAGGCAGCTGGTCGTCTCTCTCCGTTCGACTCGCCGCTTTAGCATCGGCTTGTCAAGCCGTTGACCTCCTTCTGAGCGGTGGCGACATGAACGAGGCGCGTCGCCTCCTCGGTTCATCAGGGCAGGAGCTCAGCAAAGTTCGGTCGCTTCTATTGACGACCCCCGAATTGGGATACATGACGGCCGCGGTCGACCAGGAACTTGCAGGCGTTCGAACAATTGGCTCAATGATTTCCATTGCGGAAGTGTCTCGATCGGTTCCCCCCAGCCCCCTTGTGTTCACTCAGAGGCTATGCGCGATTCTAGACTGGCTTTCGCAAAGCGCGCCTAGCGATTGGGGCGTCTCCTATCGCTCCTTGAATCTCCGCGAAGAGATCTTCCGACGAGCTGCAGAGCTTCGCGCCGCTCAAGCTGGCCGTGGATCCGTAAAGGTTGTTGGAGCCGGGTCGGGAGTGCTCGTTCCCTTCTGGGTTGTCGAGTTGCCTTACACGTTCGAAACGGGGATTGCATGGACCAAGCGAGGAAGAGAAGTTCCCGAGTCCCTACTTGTTGCAGCAACCTTTCCAACGGATATTTCCGGTCTCTACGGAAGAGGGACCGCTCGGTTTCTCACGAACGTGTTTGCCTCCGGGGGCGGGGGCCACTCCCTGAATAACTACTTTGACCACATCAGAGGAAGGGAGCAGAAGATCAGCGAGAGCGGGGGTGTGGTACCAATTCTCCAGACCGCGAGCGTAGCTTCAGTGCCCGGGGCGCAAGCTGTACCCCCCTTCACCACTGAAGCTGAGGCGCAAAGATTGGTGGAAATGTACGTAAATGAGGTCAGAACCGCGAATCCAAAAGTCGCGGCGCAACTCCGAGCGAGTTCGCCCAGAATTCTGGATCTGGTCTATCTCCCCTGCATTCTCCACTCCTCTCCCCTCGTACCTTGGCTGGGGCCGTTGTCACCTTCCTCGCTGGGAGACCCGCAATCTCTCTTGGGATTCGTCTCCTGAACCCGGGCGTCTCACGGTAGCGAATTTCGGGTCGCCTAACCAGCCCTTCTCGTGACTCGCATCAGCGCATAAATGATGAGAACAATGACCAACCCAAGCAGAAGCGCGGTGAGGTCCTTGTCGACAATGACGATGTAGAGCGCGAGGGCCATGACGGCGAGGGCGATGACGATGAACAGGATTGTTGCTTGACTTCTCTGACTGGGGAGCTTCGCGGAAGGCACGACACGAGCTCCGCACGAGACGCAAAACATGACTCCGGCGGAGAGGGGCTGCCCGCAAATGGAGCAGTAACGGGCAGACACATCTACAATTCGCGTTGTCAGGTATTTACAGCTTAAGGAACGACCGCCAAATCGACCTTGGTTCCCGTCGAATTGAGGTGAGTGTAACGTGCCTCACACACTCATCGGCGGCAATCGGTTCTAGGGCGTAGAGCTGGTCGTAGAATACGACCTCATATCCGGCCCCGGCGAGGTCGGTCAATGGCGCGAGATACTCATGGGTCGAACCGGGTCCGCCGCGGATCACGATGGCGGTTCCCTGGACCGCCTCACCGACACGTCGATAGTTGAGACACTTGCTCCGAACCCGGACATGACCGTCGCGGTCGGGGGGTCCCATGCCCGAGCATTCGCTGCCGCTAGATACTGTCACGGTTGAGAGGGAAAGGCACCCTCCAAAACTCGCGCTGAATCCGACCTCCTCCGGGCGCTGTCTTGTCCTGGGACAAAATCCTGTCAACGCAGCTTTACTTTCGACTTAAGGGCCGTTCTCTCGCAAGTTGAATTGATTGCGCATGCCGAACAGCCGACTCGACCAGCAACGGAACAATCCGGTCGCCCGAGCCGAAGTGAAATCGGCTGGCTGCCAGCCGGACAGGGGATGGTTTAGCTCCGTGCTGCCGCTCGTCATAGCAAGTGAATGTTACCTTGCCCTGATACTCGTCCCACACGTCCTTCCGACGATTCTCAGCGAGCTGTAGACCCTGGTTGTATTCGGTCGTACACCGCTACGACGTTGACCTTGTTCGCCTAGGTAGGGAGGCAGCGCCGTCGAGCGCGAAGTTCCGTTCAACCACAATGTCAGGATCTCCCTCAACGTGCAATCGGCATTGCACGTAGGAGGGCTCTCGCCCTCCCGAAGATTTTTCATGCGTCCCTGATAACGGATTACCTAGGTACCGACCGTGGCGCTCACGTCAAAACCGCTCTCCTCGGACACTTGGCCCGCGTTTGCCCGTCTGGTGGAGAAGCATAACGGAATCTTTGGTGGATGCTGGTGCATCTCGTTTCATCTCGAGCCGGGCGAGGGGAAACGCGGTGCGGCGGCGTACCGAGCGATGAAGAAGGCGCGCGTGCGGAAGGGCCAAGCGCACGCCGCGCTCGTTTTCGACGGCCCGGACGCGGTCGGGTGGTGCCAATTCGGCTCACCAGCGGAACTCCCCAACATCAGAAGTAAGAAGACTTACGATGAGGGACTCCGCAAGCTTCCCGACTGGCGGATCACTTGTTTCTTCATAGACCGGGAGCGTCGGGGGGAAGGTATCGCTTCCCTTGCCCTCCGCGAGGCGCTCCGATACATCGCTCAGCTCGGTGGCGGAACGGTCGAAGCCTACCCCGAGGACTACACGGGCGAGAAGACGTCCAATTCGTTCCTGTGTAGCGGAACTTTGGGCATGTTCGAGAAGTCAGGGTTTCGGAAGACTCGAAAGATCGCGATGCGTCGATGGGTCGTGACTCGGAGGGTTCCTCCGAAGCGGAGAAGCACTCCGCGAGCCAACTATGGTCCCTCTATCCACCAACGACCACTGGCCTGAACAGAGAGAAACTCTCGATTCCTTCGAAATCCGGGGACCGGTTAGTCGAAGTGGGCGCCACCCGCCTTGCATCTAGCCCTGGAACTCCAAGCGGGACAGCTGGCAAGCAAACCATCGAGTAGAGAAAGCACATCTTCTCGCTCGAGACTCGCGGGAGTGACGCATGGGCGAATACATCATGGCGAACGGGGTGAGGACATATTTTGAACGCCGGGGGAGCGGTGAAACACTACTGCTGCTCCACGGGGGTGTCGGTACGGTTGAGTCCCTATCCGGGTTAACCGAAGGGCTGGCCCGCTGGTTTGAGGTTGTGGTTCCGGAGCGTCGTTGGCACGGGAGAACGGCGTGCGTCGGAACCGAACTGACTTACGAGGTAATGGCCGAAGACACGATTGCCTTCATGGACAACTTAGGAGTGAACAGATCACACCTAGTCGGCCACAGTGACGGCGCTAACGTGGCAGCGCTTGTTGCAATTCGCCGTCCTGACCTCGCGCGTACCGTCGTAATGATCGGGGGAAACTTTAGTACTGACTACCTTTCGAACGAAGTACGAGAGTCGCAGAGAGGGTTGACACCCGAGGACGCCCGAAGGGCCTTCCCCGAGGTGATGGACCTGTATTTTGCGGTGACACCCGATGCCGAAATGCGTTTCCCAGTGCTTCTAAGGATGTTGGGGGAAATGCACGCGTCCGACTGGAGCATACCGAGGTCGGAATTGAATCGGATGGACACCCGTACTCTCATTGTTTCAGGCGATCGGGACATCATCCCGCTTTCCCACACGCTAGAGATGTACAAATCGATCCGAAACGCAGAGCTGTGGGTGATCCCGGGCACCGGGCACGACTCACCGAGGACCCAACCTGAGCTGGTGAGCTCGGCGATCAAGCGCTTCGTTATGTCATAGGCGTCGCTCGACAGAAGAGAAGGACCGTTTCAGACCAGTGCAACCGCGTCGCTTCCAGGTCAATCAGCCGAGCGAGATACTCCTCCAATACATTCACGAGGTTCTTCTCGGCTTGTTCCAAGCTCGTCGCGTGGACGAGCACCTGGGGAAGTTTTCGGCTAACCCCAGAGAGGAAGAGGGGTCGCTGTCTCGTTCCCGCACATCCAAAATGGGCAGGCTGAACATGAACATGCAGGCCGCCCTCAGGATGGGTTAGAAGGGCCGCGACCGCGCGACGACCCCCGTGAACGACTCCCGCGTCCTTCTCGCGGAACTTCGCTTGGAGCGCCCGGAGCGCGAGCACCCGGCTCATTCCACAGGCGCAGCCATCCCGACTGAAATTCCCGCAGAGTGATCTGGTCAACCGAGACCTCCGCGTAATCTCGGCGCTCGTCCGCACGATGACTTGATGCCGTCCGGCGCATCATCCGGGATCGTGGCCGAGATGGGCCATCCCCCGGCAGAGACGGGCCAACCAGCGGTCCGACGAGCGGCATTCCCACCCACAGCCCGACGTCCCTTGGGACCAGCACGAATCCTCGCCATCATTCTGGTTGGAGTGCTCCTCGGGGCCAGCCTGGTGTCGCTAATTCTCCCGGAAAGTCCGCCGTGCGGCCCTCCGCACACCTGCGTCCTCGGCGACATCGACGCCGGGTTCGGCCCGTCGGCCATGCTCTACGACAATGCGAGTGGGCGCATCTACGTACTGGACAGCGGCCCGGGGGTCTCCTGGGGCGTGACCGTCATCAACGGTTCGACGGACACCGTGGTTGGGTTCTATCCGATGACGCAGAGGTCGACAGCCATGACCTACGATTCCGGTAACGGAGACCTCTACCTCACCAGCTTCCTGTACAACGACATCTACGTGCTGAACGCTTCCACCGGAGCCAACGTCACGTGGATTGGTACCCCACCCCCGTCGTTCCTTCCGGGTCTCGGGGCGATCGCGTACGACCCAGTAACGGGTTTCGTGATCGCCCTGGACTTATCCTCCATTCTTGTCATCAACGGGAGCACCAACCTCGTGGTAAGCGACCGGAATCTGGGCGTAGCGTCGTATCCACTGGGAGTGAATCCTGCGACCGGCCAAGTCTTCGTGATAACCTCCCTACGCGGGGGTGCCTGGTTCAATCTGACCGTGCTCGACGGATCAACTTTTTCGGTCGAGGGGTCCACCCAGCTCAATGGCACTCCACAAGAGCAGAACCTCGTCTTCGACTCGCTGAACGACCGGATCTATGTGGCGGCTTACACCTTCTGGTACGGCGAGTACAACGGCTCGTTGCTGACCCTGGACGAAGCGGGCGCTCACGTACTTTCTTCGACCCAGGTCGGCAACAACCCGTACGGGGTCGCCATCGACACCTCCAATGGCTACGTGTACGTGACCAACACCTACTCTAACAACGCCTCGGTCATCAATGGAACCTCTAACCAGGTAGTAGGATCGATTCCTCTCGACCCGGACCCGTGGTCGATAGTTTACGACGGTCGGAATGGGTGTCTGTACGCGCTTTTCTACGCTCACTTCAATTCCGGAGCCAGCTCACAGGGCGACGGATACCTCTCGGTGATCGCTCCCCCCGGCAGCGCTTGTCTTGCGCCCCCGACCTCCTGGAGTCCACCTGTGTGGACGGATCTGCTCATCGGCGCGGTCTTCCTCGCCGCCGTGGTGGTCGCGAGTAGCCTTTACCGACGCCGCCCGAGGCAGAACGACGATTCGCGTCCGAGTAGTTCGGTCACACCGCCACGGTCTACCACAAACACGCGCTCAGACCCAAGTGAACCACCTTAACCGTGAGATATTCGTCCCAGCTCACCTTGAGTACGATTAGCGTCCTATCGCCTTGCGGACCTGATCCTGTGTCAGGTATCTTCCAGCCCGAATCTCCAAACGTGCCTCATGGACCTGAGGAAGGATCCGCCGGTCGAGCTTGCGACCGTCCTCGACGAGGCGTTCGAGCACGTCGTTAAACGGTTCGCGAGGGTGCATCTTCATCGATTCGAGGTTTCGCTTCATCTCCGTGGACCGCCGGATTCTGCTGGTCGCCACCACTAATCGAACATCTGGCTCTGTTCCTGGCATTCAGTCGCGTGCTATGGAGCTCCAGAAGGCGTAACCAGTCCATCTCGAACGCTGGCCAGCGACCGCGGCTTGCCCCGATATTCAAATCTAAACGCACACGAACGGCCTACTTTCACAGACGGTCGATGGGTGCAACACGTCTTACAACCACCGACCCAACGTCGTCGGGCCGATGGGAGATCCGACCTTCTTTCACCAGCTGAATCGTTAAGCTCCTGTCTGCAAATGGGCCGCGGTGGCGGACGTCGACCTCACTGTCTGGGTCCCGATTATCGCGACCTGGATCCTCGTGGTCGGTACCCTTGCCTTCGCCTATTGGCAACTTCGGCAGAACCAGCGCCTCCACTCTACCTCGACCCTGCTCGACCTCAGAGATCGGTTCTATGGCCAGCGAATGCGCCTAGCTCGCAAGACACTCGGGACTTGGCTCCTCAGAACCGACAGGGGAGAAGAGCCGGCCAACTGGGAAGTCGGGCTATTCTTCGAACTGATCGGTTCCCTCACGCGAGACCGCAACATAGACAGGCGACTGGTACGGAAGGCGTTCGGTACCTGGATTACGGGCTACTACACGTTCATCACGCAGCCGGTCAACCTCATCGAGGAGTGGAGGAAGGAGAGCAACGACCCCTTGATCTTCGCCGACTTCGAATGGCTCGCGAAGTGGATTATCGAGCGGGAGCGTCGCTTAGCCCCAGGTGGGGATTTCGAACGATCCTTGATAGAAGACGCACGGTACGTTCTTGAGGCAGAATCACAGCTGGACGTCGCCCCTTAGGTCGCAGTTGCCGGTGACAGAGCCGCCCGCACGTCAAGGATCACTTGCTAGTGGGCGCGATCCACCCTACGCTCTCTGTTGCCCCTAAAATCAAGGGATATCCACTTAGACTCGGTAAGAGCCTGCGGTAGACTGTGAGGAACAGGTGGCCCATCCTCTTTCTCGTCTTTCTCACTCCGTGCGTTGAATTTCTGACCGGTTCCACCTCGTTTGGGGCTTCGGTCACAGTGCCATCGGCCGCGTTCACCTTCTTCCTTCTCACATGGCCGAGCTACGCGTTTCCGGTTCTCCTGATCCGGGAGGCCGTGGTCGCGTGGAACAAGTGGATTGCTTCACTTCTCGCGTTGGGAATCTCCTACGGAGCCCTCAACGAGGGCCTCCTCGCCAAAACGTACCTCTCAGCGACTCCGACCTCGCCAGTTCTGGGCGGCGGAGTGGGCAGCTGGATTGGCATCAACTGGCCGTGGGTGACCGAGATCACCCTCTTCCACATGATCGTCAGCATCTCGGTTCCCGTGGTTCTGAGCTTTCTCATATTTCCTGAGACTCGTCACGTGCGGTTTCTGAGCGACCGGACTGTTCGCTGGTTCCTCGGGCTGGTGCTCTTCGAAGTGCTTGGAATCCTCTTTCTCGAAACTTTGTTCAGTGCGTCCTTTCGGTCTCTTCTTCCACTTCTGTTGCTTCCGACCGGAATCCTCCTCCTCGGCATCTATCTCGCGCGACGGTTGCCGACACCCGACCCGAATCGGGTCCTTGTGGGTCGGTTCTCGCGACCTTTCCCTCTCATTCTTGCATCGATGGGATTCTTCCTCGTGACTTTCATTCCGGTGCTGGCGTTCTTCCCGGTCCCGTTCGTGCCCGATTGGGTTCCGGGGATGCTGCTCTGGAAGCTGGGACTCGCTGCTGCCGTCCTTGCCACAATCTACCCAATCGGGGCTGCATACCTTGCTATTCGATTCTTTGGGCGATACACTCTGACTGAGATACAGACGCTGGCCCTTGTGACCGGCGTGATGCTGATCCCGCTCACGACGGCCATAGCTGTCCACGACATCCCGCAAGGTGATTGGTTTGCGGCAGGGATCTACATCGCGTGCATCGTCGTGGCAGCTCGACGCATACGCGCTCGGGCGACGAAGGTGAAACCGCAGTACCTGCTGCCCGACGCGTCAATCTGAATCCGCGAGTTCGATGGGCTAGGTGCAACTCGCCTCGCACGCACTGCTTCCCGAAGGTAGAGCTTAGGGCAGTTTCACTGAACCGTGCTTGTCGAGCTTCCATCCCGGATTGTGAGCAACCTCCCAGAGGTGGCCGTCGGGGTCCGAGAAGTAACCGCTGTAACCACCCCACTCGGCAACTTGGGGGGGTTTCACGATCCGGCCGCCCCGGCTCCGGATTTGGGCAAACACTCGGTCGACTGCGGCGCGACTTCGGACATTGTGGGCCAGCGTCACCCCACGGAAGCCACGACGTCGAGAACCCACCGTGGCATCTTTCGCGAGCGCTGCGTGGCCGTACAGCCCGAGAATCATGCCATTCAGCTGAAAGAAGGCGACCGGGTCTCCCTTGGAGTATCCCGTTCTCCAACCTAGGGTGTCTCGATAGAAGGTTACGGACCGACTCACGCTTCGAACGCCCAGCGTTACCAGGGATATTCGAGGCTCCATTGCCGGGACCCGAATGAGGACTTCTTCATATGGTAAATCGTCGGACCCGGGAGGTACGTCCGAACGCGCAGTCGTAGTGCACGTCGCAATGAGCCCTTCGCGACCTACCGGGAAGCTGTCCAGACCACGGCGCCGAGACCGGTGGCCTCGCACAATCCGATCCCGAAAAGAAACGGCGCGAATGAATCGGGAATAATCGGCATCGACGCGAGGTACGAATAGACGGTGAGTCCACTCTGGACTACGAACGCCGCCGCAAACACGAGCAACGCGAGTCCGAAGCCGGTTCGAGTCTGCGCGTACAAACGACGATAGAGTACGAATAGTGCGCCGGCGAGTCCGATGCTGATCAAGCCGAGAACGACACTCGCCTCCATGAGGGGATTGGTCATCGCGTCGCCCCCGTACCACGCTGGATAGGGAGCGTCCCATGAGAAGCGGGTACGAACCCTCGTCGGGAATGAAGGACCTCGTGCAGGTCTCGGAAATGTTCCGCCAGGTAGGGGGAGAGCTCGTACGGAGCAGCGTAGGCGTCTCCGACAGGGCGGGCCACCGCCCCATTCTGCTCGAGGAGGCGAAGGTGGTGACGCACCGTCCGATAGTCGAGTTTGAGTGTTGCGGAGAGTTGGTGCGCGTTGGCGGGCGATTGGTTCAGCTCCTCGAGGATCCTCAATCGATTCGGGCCCCCCCGCGTACCGCGGAGGAGATACCACATCAGCGAGCGGAACCCCGGGCTCATCATGCGCCCGGGGCGAGAGGTCCACTCCTTATCAATCGCACCTCCCCCTCACAATTGCCTGCGACCCCGTTGTTCTCAGAACGCGGCGAGCCCTTCGGCGGTAGCCGGTAGACCGAAGACGTCGTACTGGAGTGACAGACTCCCGTCCGACCCGATCCCGAACTCCTGGATCTCACCGGCCCCCGCGTCGTAGATGAGGAGGAGATGACCGTGCCCTACGACCGCCATGTCCGTGTCGGCGGCGCCCGTGGAGGCGGCGACCCCCGCGAGGAGGGTGAGCGCTCCGTCTGTGCCGACCGCGTATGAGGAGATCGTGCTGCTGTGCGCGTCGGTCGTAAAGGCGTACCGACCTCCATCCGCCGTCGCCACCCAACAGGGCGCCAGCTGACCGTCCGATGTCGCGGGCGTCACCACCGTAAGTGTTCCCGATAGAGCGACCTGGTAGGAAGTCAGTGCACCGGCCGCCGCGTCGCTCACGATCAACGTGCCGTCATGCGTGAAGGCGAACCCGTAGGGGGTGGAACCGTTGGAGGGCGTTACCGTCGGACCCGAGGCGTACCCCCAGAAATTGACCGTATAGCTGTCCAGCACGCTCGTGTTCTTCTCCGTGACCACTAGGACCGGTGCCGATGGGTCGAACGCGATTTGGGCCGGCGCGGTAGAAGCGCTGGTGCTCAGGGGACGGGACGACCCGGGCAACGGGAACAGCAGCCCGTGGTCCCCGAGGTAGAACCCAAAGATGTTGCCGGGTACGAGGGAAGTGCCGGCGTTCAACACATACACGAGCGGCCCGTGCACGGCCACGCTGACCGGCAGGGTTCCGTGGGAGCTGACTGCGTCCACAAAGGACAGAAGTGGGCCGGCGCCCGACGGGGAGTTCACATGGAAGACGGTAATCGTGTTGCTTCCCGCGTTCACAACCAGGAGGAACTGGTGGTCGTCCGCCAGCGCAAGTGCTCCCGAATCCGCGAGACTGACGCCCGTGCCCTTCCCGTGGGTGGAGAAAGTGCCGGATGGAATGAGTGCACCGCCGGGTCCGATCAGATACACGACGACGGCGTTGCCGCTCGGGCCATTCGTCATCGTGAACGCAGCTCCGTGCGTTGCGATGGACAGCTCGGAGACGACCCCAGAGTTGGGCGTCGAAACGTCGCGGGCGGCGGCCCCGCTGGAAACAACGAACAACGCGGCGGCCACTATCGGCAGGACCCAGAGCAATCTCGTTCTCGGCATGGTGGTCGGCCAGGCGGACCCCGAGGCATAAGGGAAGAGCAGATTCGCTCCCTAACCCGACCCGAATTTGGGCCAAGTTCCACCCTAATTGTCGCGGAGCGGGCGGGTCTTCAACGCGGCGAGCTGTGGTTGCAATGAACCTTCCGGGCACCGTTCCCGAAATCGACCCGGGCCGTAACCAATCGGTGAGGGAAGCGACATAGTCCCTTCCGTGCCTTCGAGGAACCGGAGAGGAACGATGGTCGCGCAGAAGACCCTCCATTTCGAGGGACTGAACAAGGACTTGGGAGAACTCGGGCAGCGGATCGCGCAAAAACTCCAGAGCGAGGGTTACAAGGTCCAGTCGAAAACGGACCCCGCCGGGACCGTCATCCAAGCCGCGAAGGCTGGAATCCTTCGCGACATCATCACCGCGGACCGAGCGTTCTCGATCCTCATCTCCGGTCAGCCGAACGACTTTACCATACGGGTCGGCATTGGGAAGTTGGTCCAGAATCTCGCCGTCCTCGCCGTGGAGTCGATCCTACTCAGCGAACTCTTCCTGGCCGTTGACGTCCCCGAAATGCTCTGGACCACGCACGTGGAAAAAGGAATCATCAAGGAGATCACCGAGATTGTGGGCGGCAATGGGCAGCCCATGATGACCGACACTCGGACCCCGGCCCGAGCCTGAGAGCTTTCAAGCCGGGTGCGGTCCGGTGGCGCTCGTAGGCGCCCTGAACCGACCCCCGCGATCTCGGGGGGGCGAACTTCGCTAGCCGACCCATGTCGCCGCACGCCACCGGCGCAAAGGCACGGATGTTATCTCGGCGGAGTTACGACGATCGGCGCGCCGTGACGAAGACGCACTCCCCGGGAATGGTGATGCCGTCGGCCTTCGTCCATTGGCGGAGGTTCGATCGAGTGGCCTTGAGAACTTCTTTCTGAATCGCGGGCGCTTCTTCGGAAAGAGAATGACCGATCGGCGTGCCGCGTAGGATCACGTTGAGGTATTCCTCCACGTCTCGAAAGCGGAAATCGTGGGTGACCCGAGTCTCCGTCGCCCGGTGGAAGCCGCTCTCCGCGAGAAAACGGACCATCTCGCCCTCTCCTCCGATTTCGTACGGTGTTGGGATGTAGCCGTTCTCGTCGGGCTCGGCGTGGGCAAGCATGGGCCCGATGATCGCGTGGATGTAGGGCACGTGCTCCGCCGTGCTCCAGATGCAGCACGCCAAGCGGCCGCCCGGCTTCAGGACGCGGAAAGCCTCGCGGGCGGCTTTCTCCGGATCGGTGAATATCTGAAACCCGTACGCGCTCACTGCGGCATCGAACGATGCCTTCGGAAGATCGAGCTTCTCGCAGTTCATGACCCGGAAGTCCACGGTGCCGACGTTTCTTTCTCGAGCTACTCGCTTGGCCAGCGAGATCATCTTCTCCGAGAGATCGACGCCGAGCACGTGGCCCTCCTCCCCCACGCGTTGAGCGATCGTGATCGCGGGTTCACCGGGTCCGCAAGCCATGTCGAGAAACTGCTCCCCCTTCCTCGGGCGGACCCGACGGACGAGCTCCTCATGGAATGGCCGCAGGCGGCTCATGAATTCGAGGTAGGGCTTCGCCGCCGCGTTCCAGGTCTTTCGAGTGTATTCTTGGTAGTACTCGTCCGTGTACTTCCAGGGCATTCCACCACCCGACCCCGAGGTCGCGTATGCGCCCCCATTGAAAAAGGGTGAGGCCGCTCAGATATGGAAACGGTCGACGCGCCTCGAACTTCGGGTCGGGACCGGACTCGGTGTAACGGGGCTTACACCCGATTGACTCGATCGGCCGTGGTAGAGCAACTCCCCGACAGATGTAACATGCTCATTGGACTCCGTAAGAGATCGATACCCATGGGACCCGTCAACCGAACCAGCGAGACGAACGACCCCAGCGGCCGAGGCCCGGATGAGTACGCCGCGCAGACTCGGCAACGATACGCCACTGGTCAAACGCCGTGGGATACCGGGGTCCCGAGCCCGGAACTAATCCGTGTGATCGAGTCGGGCGATTTCGAGGGGAAGCGCGTCCTGGAGTTCGGCTGCGGGTCGGGCACTAATTCGCTCGAGCTGGCTCGTCGCGGGTACTCGGTCACCGCGGTCGATCTCGCCGAATTACCTATCCAACGCGCGAAGGAACGAGCCCAACGAGCCGACGTCCGAATCAACTTCCGGGTAGGGGACTTCACCCATATGGACCTGGGAGGACCGTACGACTGCCTCTTCGACTTGAGCGTGTACGACGGCATCCGCAGCCGCGATCTTCTCGGCTTCCTGAGGGCTCTTCAACGCGCATCGCGGCCAGGTACGCGCTGGCTCTCCCTAGCGGGTAACGCACGGGAGCCCGCTTCGGACGGGCCCCCGGTTGTGCGGGAAGAGGAGTTCCGATCGGAGCTGGGTAGCTTGTTCGATTTCCTAGAGGTCCGCGAGTTTCGGTTTGATCTCGCGCCCAACTTCAAACCTCTTGCTTGGTCAATTCTGATGGAACGCAAGTGACCGGCCCCTCCATTGAACACAGTGGACACAAGGTGCAAGGAGACTTGCCCGGAGCGATGTTGGTGCGTGAAGGGCCGGATCTCGGTCTACTTCGGAGCCTGAACGGGTCTTCCGTACGTCGACATGAGCTGAACGAACCTCGAGTCTCGCCTCGCGCTCGAGAATAGCGGGGAAAGTCGGAGTCGTGAGGCTTGCATCGTGTGCGCTTTCGCGGTGGCGAACATGATATCGAAGAATCGGTCGAGGTCGCCGAGTGCATAGTAGATGAATCCCACCGACGACTGGCGGGCGTACCCCTCGCGCGAGGTCTCCTGGAGCTTTTCGATCATCTTCATCGCCGTGGAGCGGTCTCCCCTCACGGCCGAGAGCCAACCCCGAAGCAGGAGGGCGAAGTCGCTGGACGGGGCGAGTCGTTCCAATTCCTTCACCGTAAGTTCCGCCTGCGCAAAGTCCCGCTTAAGGATGTAATAATCCGCCAACCCACGATAGGCGTCGATTGGGGCCTGCTCCATCGTCTTCTTCCAGTGGGCCAAGGCCTCTTCGTACAGGCCGGAAAAGAAGTAGGCGTTCCCCAACGTTCGGATCGTGGCGGGCGACAGTGGGTCCAGCCGATAGGCCTCCTCGTTCTCCGCGACGTACGCTTCCCCGATGCCCAGGGATCCCGCCAGCGCGGCCAGTATCGTGTGTGCCTGAGCTAGGTTGGGGTTCAGCTCGAGAGCCTTTCGAACTTCCCGGTCCAGGACATCCGCCGTCTCGTCGGCCATGAAGGCGATCTCAGCTCGCAGCCCGTGCCCTTCCGACAACCCCGGATCGATGGCGATCGCCTTCTCGGCGGCCGTCCGACCGAGATTACAGGCGTCCAGCCACGACATGAAGTTCTCCGTTCCGAGTCCGATGTACGCGCGGGACATTCCCGCATACGCCCGCGCGAACGTGGGATCGGTCTGGAGTGCCTTCTTGAAGAACTCGAGGGATCGACGCAGCGAGTCCTCGTCCGTCTTCCACATTAGGGCTTGGCCCTGGAGATACTGGAGGTATGCCTCCGTCTCCCTGGGCTTCTCGAACTCGTGGGCCGGAGCCTTCTCCTTCTTCAACCCTCCCGGAAGGGCGGTCGCGACCTTGGTCGCGATGTCACCCTGCACGGCGAAGATGTCGTTGAGGTCGTCGTCGTACTTCGCGGTCCAGAGGTGTTCCTCCGTCGTCACGTCGATAACCTGGACCGTGACGCGGATTCGATTGGCCGACCTGCGAACACTGCCTTCCACGATGGTGCCGACTCCAAGTTCCTTACCGATCGCGGCGACGGACTTCTCGGTCTTCTTGTATCCGATGACCGAGGTTCGGGCAATTACTTTCAAACCCGGCACGAGCGAAAGATTCGCGATCAATTCCTCGGTAAGACCATCTGCGAAATACTCGTCCGAGGGGTCGGGGCTGATGTTGGCGAAGGGGAGGACGGCGATACGGCTCTTGTCGGCGGACCGGGAATCCTCCGACCCTTGTCCCCCACCGTTATTCATCCAGGGGAAGAGGACCCGATAGACCTCGATCGGAAAATCGACCCCCTTCATGGCCTTCGGCTGAAGCTTTTCGAATTTGTCGGCGACCTTGGTACGGACTTGGTCATAGACCGCGCTGGATACGCAGACTCCCCCCGGCTCGGCCAGCGGTTCAATTCGGGCGGCTATGTTCACGGCGTCTCCGAGGATGTCGTCCCCGTTTTGGACCACATCTCCGAGATGAACTCCGATTCGGATCCGAATGGGAGTCTGACCGCCTTCGGAATTGCGTTCGGAAATTCGGCGCTGGATGTTCACCGCGCATTGAACGGCTTTGAGCGCACTGTCAAACTCGACGAGGAAGCCGTCCCCGGTCGACTTGATCTCCCGGCCCTGGTGGAGGGCAAAGAGCTGTCGGAGCAACTCCGCCTGGTGCCGGAGCAGATCGAGTGTGCGACCCTCGTTGGCCTGCGTTGAGGCCGTGAACCCGACCGTGTCGGTGAACATGACGGCAGCAAGGCGTCGGCCCGATTCCACGAACGGCGCAAGCATCCAGCCCTTTAACTCCGCGCGCGACAGTTTAGCACGGGTGTTTGCTGCGCTCCCGGGGCGCCTGGGCGACCGCGACGCGGGGTTAGCCGCCCGTCGAAGGGAGCCCGCAGGGACAGGACTCGCACTCGCCGGAAAAGAATGCCACTGGCCCGCTGGTTCCGGTTGGGTGCCCGGGAAGTACCATATCTGCCTCGATTGCAGAACTGGGACTCGACATGTCTCCTGATGATCCGGAGTCATTGGAGCTGAGAACCTCCCTTTGGCTCCCCTTCTCGCCCGACCGCGTCTGGGCTGCATGTACCACGAAGGAGATCGTTGAACGGTGGTGGAGCCCCCCAGACCTCCGGACCACCCTGCGTAAGCTGGAGGTTCGCCCCGGGGGTGCGGTCCACTTTCACATCCGGTACGTTCCTACACTGCTAAGCCCCGAAAGCGCGGAGGCGTTCCGCGCCGCTCGGATTCCGATAGCGTTCGATTTACGAGGCAGCCTGAGCGAGGTTGTGGAGGAGCGCCTGCTCGCCTTCGATTTGACGCTCGAAATTGGTAGAGCCGGCTCGGGGGTGGACAGCTCGACACGGCTCGAGTTCGTTCCAGAAGGATCCGGTACCCGGGTTACGATAATCGGCACCGGCAAAGGGACGCCGCATTGGGCAACATTAGGCCAGAAGAATCTGGAAGGTCAATTGGGAAGACTTCTCGAGGCGTTGAAGTCTACGCACCCAAGGCCGTAGTCCACCGGTGCCACGGCTCAACACCGCCGATCACTTGAACAGGTCCTCGAGGGGGTTCTCCATCTCTCGGGCTTCGCGGATCTGGACCCCTTGGGCCATCAGATCACGAAGCACCGACGGCACCTCCTCGGGTCCCGAGAGCTCTCGGAGGTAGTAATCTCCTTCATGGTCGTAGGCGGCGAGCGCGGGAGACGGCTGGAGCACTCGAATCCCAAGAATGAAGCGCGAGCCACGTACGTTCTCGATCCGGTCGAATCGGGAGATTTGCCCGGACTTGATCACGAGGACGTATCGACCAATCTCGCGGGCTTCGTACAGATTGTGAGACGAGTAAAGGACGATCTTCTCACGGCTCAGTTTCAGAATGAGCTCCCGGATCTCGCGCGCGACTTTGGGGTCCAGATTGGCGGTTGGCTCGTCGAGGAGGTAAATCGACCGCTCGTGAAGGAACACTCGGGCAATCGAAACTCGCTTGCGCTGCCCCGCGCTCAATTGGGAGGGGAACTTCGCGCTCAGGTCACGGATTTCGAGCTGGTCGAGCACGCGATCCACGTCCCGGGACTTAGCCCCCTCGGCCCGGCCGAAAAACTCGAGGGCCTCACGGACGGTCAGACCATCCGGTAGCCCGTCCATGTGCGTGAGATAGTGCAGCCGGTTGCGGGACGATTGGCGATCGACTGGTTCTCCACCAATGAACACCTCGCCTTCGTAGGGTCGTAGGATCCCTGCCAAGGTTCGAAATAGCGTGGTCTTCCCGGCACCGTTCGGTCCCAGTACGACATAGATCGATGGTTCCGAGATCCGAAACGAAATTTGGTGCAACACTCGAGACCCAAGATAGCCGGCAGTAACGGACCGACAATCAATCTCGACGTTTCTTCCGGTTGAAACGGGAGAGTCCGGCGGGCGCGTCGACGAGTTCATGGGCACCCAATCCCCTACGCCGCCGAGAGGAGTCGCTCTCGCCGGAGGAGGCGCCCCATGCTCCCGAGCAGCACGATCACGAATGTCGCGACCGCGCCGATTGCAGACCCGAGAACCACCAAGAGGCTCGTGGCGGAGAGCGGGCCGGAGCGTTCGATCCCAATAATCACGAAGAGAGTGATAAGGGCCGGAAGGATTCCGACAAATGGAATCAACCCGACCGGGCTGTTCATCCCCTGCCGGGGCGACGCGAGCGCCGTCCAGTAGACACCGACGGTGGATGCGAACGCGGCGCAAGCATACGTCATGGGGATTGCGTAGACTCCAAGCCCGATCGCGAGGGTACTGGTGACAGAGTGCCCCTCCGCCGAGTACGCGCCCAGGCTCGCAGAGACCGCGATTCCCACAACGATGCTCACGAGGACCACCGTTGTCAGCAAGACATTCGCGAACAGTCGACGGGGCGAGTATCCGTAAGCGAGCAGATACTCGAGAACTCCTTTTGTCCGGTCGCTCGTGAAGACCACGAGCCCACCCATCGACCCGACGACTCCGAATATCGGGAGGAACAGGGGAAACGAACTTGCGAAGGAAGGCGCCGAGAAATGGGCCAGAACCACGCCGAGCAGCAGGCTGATCACCGTTCCATACACCAAGTAGAATCGGCCGGTGACCGTGGCCCTTCGAACGGTTACGGGGAGAAGCGAACGAGAAACGTACTCATTCGTCGCCTCGCTCATCCTCACTCCCAGAGCCCTGGCATCGATAAGCAATTCGAAGCGACGGGTTTGTACGAAAGCTTAGGGGGATTCCGTTGAAGTCCTCGACGGCACTCTGGAGCGGTCTGCTTGTGGCTCTTCGTACTCGAGAATCCGGTTGCCTTGGAACCCCTTGAAAGGCTTCTAAGCCGTCGCCGGTCATAGGATGCCGATGCCGTCGTTGTTGCACCCCTGCCCTACTTGCCGGCACCCCACAATGGACGAGTGTTGGGCCGCGTCCAAACAGCTCCGCCCCGATCAGAGGCGACTTTGCTTGGATTGCCACGACGACTGCATGCCGCCTCCCCCCGCCTCTGCTCCCGCGCCGCCGCTCAGGACGGGCACTCGACACCCGCAACGCGAGACGGTTTTCTAGCTACAGCAGGGCCGGTGAAGTGGACGCAACCCGGTTCGTGCCGACGCGCCCCCGAATGTTGGTCGCGGCGGCGCCGGTCGGGGTATCATCGCAGGGTGGTCGAGCGTCCGCACAGTTCACGGTAGGTCAATGACCACCGACCCAGCGAATGATCCGGTACCGATGACCTCCAGCGTTCTGCCCTGGTCAAAGGGCGAGATCTTCGTGTTCCCGAACTGGACCCAGATTGTTTGAAGGCTGGTAAGCGGCGTAGTTCCGGAGGTCCCCGGAGAGAAGCTTTGCCAAGCGGTCACGTCAAAAGCGCCATTCTTATCGATCTTCGAATACGCCTGAACCACGTTCCTATCGCTGACGACTGAGATTTGGGCGTAGTTCTGTGTGACGATGTGGACCGAGCCCGTCGCGGTGTGTACAACGAAGTTCAGGTCTCCGAAGGTAACTCCCTGTCCCGATTCCTCAATTGGGATTGAATAGCAGTAGTGGTTGTTCTCGCAAAACGCATTGGTCTGTGAGGTCCCCACCGTCGCGGTAGCTGGGCCGGCGAAAAACTCCGTCCCGAGTGGTTTCGTCGCACTGGTGTGGGCGAAACCAATAATCATGACGTAAAGCACGGCCGCCAGCACCACAGTGACGGCGACAAGGAGGATAGTCGCGATTATCGGCGAGACCGCCTTCCTCCGTTCTTGGAGTCCAAAGCGACGGTGGCCGGCCCAAATCATTCTTTTCCACACTCCGACTTCGTGGCTCAGCGATCCCGGAGGCTCGGCCGTTCGCAGGTCCGACTCGAGAATCATTTCGTTCTCTTGGTATAAGAAAGATTCCGCGCAGAGAAAGCCCGACCTGTTCGATCGGGGTTTTCGTAGTGGGCAACTACTGACGTTGAACCCCCGGTCCGAGGATAGTGTCGAATGGTGGGCCCAGCGGCTGAGTCAGATTTGTTCGGAAGGGGACTATCGTCAGTTTCATTCGTCTCTGAGTAATAGGGGTTTTGTGAGCTCGCCTCTGCCCAGCGCTCAACGGTACTGCGTCCGGTGCTCGGCTGTACTCCCTATCGGCGCCAAGCAATGTCCGAATTGCGGCAGGAAGGGCCCCGGGGTTGACCGACCTCCTTGGCCACCGCTTGCCGGAGGCGCCGCGGCCACCGCGGGTCCGATTCCTCCAGAACTCGACCCTCGCCTACATCGACCGTCGAAGTTCCATGCATACGCGATCTTCGGGATTGCACTGGTGATCCTGGTGGTTCTACTGTCAGTCGGACTCTATTTTGCGATAGGTCCAGGGACTAGTACCACCAGTAACGGCAACGGTTCCCCGAGTCCGACTCCTATAGGGTCGGTGTTCTCAGTTGCCCTACCGGAGCCGCTGACCTGCACTTCGAATCTCGTGACGCTCCACGCTTGCGTGGCGGCCGGAGATGCCTCGTACGAAGTTCAGGTGGAGACCTCCACCATAATCTTCGTCGAGGTCCTCTTCCAGGTCCAGTACGGCAACGGAACGATCTTTCAGAACGACGGAATCGGGAGCATCGCACTGGTCGACTCGTCAGGGGTCGCGGCAGCCTACAGCGCGATATCCGCACACGCCGGACTGGGCATGTCGTCCAATTGGGCTCATTACGGCTCGGGCTATAGCACCGTGAGCACGATTGCACCCGCAGCCCTTTCGATATTGATCGATCTCGGACAGACATCCCCCGCACCGGGACTGTACTTGGTTGCGAGCGGCACGAACGGCTGTTCGGGCACAACGACTCCGATGTTACTCAATTAACGCGACCGAACAGGTACGTGTAACTGGGCTTGCACCCACGGCAAGAGGCACCAGAATCTCACGGTTCACGACAAGGGGGTATTTACTGAAGTCCCGGCTAGCCCCCTCACGATGTTGCCGTTGCAATCACGCTGGGCGCGATTCGGACCCCCGGACCGGGCTTGGTTCAGCCACATCCCCGCTGGAGGATTCTGCGTCTCGGCTTTCCTAATCGTGCGGAACCGTCGGGGGGACGTACTCCTGGGGCAACCCAGGCTTCACAAGGATTGGCCGGAGAAGGGGTGCCTCCCGTACTGGCGAGTCAAAGGGGTTCAGAAGGAGAATGGGTGGATCCTGCCCGCAAGCCATCTTCTGATGGACGAGGCCCCCAAGCATGCGGCGTCCCGAGTCATGCGTGACTGGGCAGGCATCGCGGTGGGGAAACCTCGGCTGATCGGCGTGGAATCCGAAATCATGCCCACAGGAGCGATGGCTGGTTCGGGCCGGAACCGCCACCATGTCAACCATTGGGCCCTTTGCTTCGTGTACGAGCTCAAGACGACCCGCTCGCCCCGAGCTCGTCGAGCTTGGGCAAGGCTGCGGTTCGTCCCCGTCCGGGAACTCGGAACCATCCACATCGGCCGGAATCATGGTGACCTTCTACATCCATACCTGAAGCGGCGAGTCTCCGACTGAAGTGCGTTCCGGAGCCGACCCGGTCTTCGCGCGAGCGCCTCAGGAGGTGTAATTGACATTGCACCCAACGGGCAGAGTCGCGCGGCAGTGACTGAAATCTAGCAACCGATATCTGCGGCCTCGAGTACGTCGTCCCATGGGCCGAACGCGGGGCCCAATTCGCCACCCGTACCGGCACCCACGACCCGGCGTCGCCCTGCCAAGCGTGGGACTGACCGCCGTGGGACTCCTCCTCCTGTCGTTCTCGGGCGGAGTACCTATGATTCCGAACCACCACGGCCTAGACTTGGCCAGCGGCAGCCTCGTAGATCATCACCTTGGTCAGTCCGGCGCCTCAGCCGGTATTGCAGACGCGTCACGGGGCCCTGCCGCGAACGCATCACCCGTTTGGACACAACTCACGCTGCAAGGTACCACGCCCCCGGGGAACTATGGGGAGTCGGTCTACGACCCCGCCGCCGGCTACACACTGTTTCTTGACTCCCAGGGAAGTACGTGGTCGTACCTCACTGGCCGATGGAGCAACATTACCGCGTCGCTCGATTCGAGTCCCCCGGCTCGATTCTCTGCGGTGATGGTGTACGATACCCAACTGGAGGGCGTTCTTCTCTTCGGAGGACTGGCTCTCGGCACCGCTGACCCGTTGGACGACACTTGGGAGTTCTCCGGCGGGCAATGGCACAACCTCACGTCGTCCCTCGCCGAGTCGCCGCCGGCAGCAGGAGAGGTGATCTATGACACCGCTCCGATCTCGGCGGCCTACGACTCGCACACCAACTCAGTCGTACTGCTCGATGGGCCCCAGACCTGGGTGTTCAACAACAGCCAATGGTCCCCGGTCTCAACGGCGATCTCCCCCGGCAGTCGTTCGGTAGCGGGAATGGCCGACGACCCGGCGGACCAAGACGTGGTCCTGTTCGGGGGAGTTAACATTTCGACGGGCTCCTACGTCAACGACACCTGGTCCTTCAACGGCAGCGACTGGACGCGCCTCCACCCTACCTTCTCACCGCCCGCGGAGGGGTTCGTTGGGTTCGCTTACTTCCCTCCGGGCGGGTATCCTTTGCTCGCCGGGGGAGACAACGCGACAGGAGCTGTGGGGGGCGTCTGGAAGTTTACCGCAGGTTCCTGGGAGGCCATCCCGTCGTCGTCTCGCCCGTTTGCTCCGCTCGCGGCTTTGACGTTTGACGCCCATGACGGCTACGCCTTCTTGATCAATCAAGCCATGGGTGGAGGAAACGCCTTCTGGGTTTATGGGCCCCCCCTGGGCGAACCGGAGGTCTCCATTTCGGCCGTTCCGACCAGCGGAGCCGTGCCGTTGAACGTGTCCTTCCGCCCGACCGTCTCGGGAGGACAGTCGCCGTACATCTTCTCGTGGGTTCTTCGAGGAGAGCCCATCAGCCGGGAGATTGGCACATCGGAGGATGCGAACTACACGTTCAACTTCTCGGGAACGTTTGAGGTCTACCTTACCGTCACCGACGTGTACGGACAACACAGTAGTGCGTTCACGAACGTCACCGTGCTTGCGGTTCCCACTGCTCCCTCCTTTCCGAGTGGCTGGAACACCGTTGAACTCGCGATATTGACAGCCGCCGTCCTTGGAACTGGGATTCTCGTTGCCGTCGTTTATTGGCGAGTTCGCGGGCCCAGCGTTGAGCGCTGATCGAAGACGTGCAACGGACCTCGCGCCTACTCGATACCGAACTCGTCCCCGTTAATCGTCGGACGCGCCGAGGGAGCTCGCGGTGACCCCCAGGGCATCGGGGGATCGCCCCACGACCGTGGATCGGGTCTTCGACTCGACCCGCTCCCCCGTCGCGCTGAACGTGTAGTTCTCCAGGAACGATGCGAGGATTCCGCAGGTGAGCGAGAGCAGGGCGCCCACAGCGAACAGCCAGTGGAAAGCCGACAGGGTAGGAAGTATCACGGTCACGGGGCCGCTCGGGCCGACGACTCCGGTCGCAAACTCGCCGGTAAAGCTCGCTAGGATCGTGGCCACGACGACGGGCCCGATGCTCGCGCCGAGATCCTGGAACATCTCGGCCATGCCGGTTTGAATTCCGGTCTCGCCCTTTCTGGAAGCCAGTACGACTGTGTTTGTGATCGTGATGATCATGGCCACGAGACCTACGAATGCGGGGATCGGGGCCAACATGACCTCGGTATACGTGCGGTCGAAGGTCAGCATGAGCACGAATCCCATCGCGGCCAAACCGGATCCCAACATCATGACCGGTCGAGGACCAAATCGGGAGATTGCGCGACCGACGAACGGTGCCGCCACCAGCATGGACATTGTGGTCGGGAGACTGAGGAGCCCGAACTCGAACACGGTCCGTCCCAAGCCAACGATTGGGGTCTCTACCAGGATCGTGATGCCGACAAACCCGAGGAACAGACTGGAGCCCACGAGCAGGGCGGCAAAGTAGCTGATAGCGAGGTTCCGCTCCCGGAACCGCTCGAGGCGAACCATCGGTTCGGCCGCAGTCTTTTCTCGCAGGTAGAAGAGAACGGAGAGGGTCGCGGCGAGTGCGAAGAGCTGGGGTACGCCCAGCGGGATTCCACCCAGGTGGGCAGCCGTCAGCGAGCTCCAGTCCCAGGACGGAGCCTCCGAAAGCCCAAGGAGGAATGTGGCGAGGGCGGCGCCGAGCAGGGCCGCGCCCGGAATGTCCAGCCGTGACTCGAGCCGGTGGCGCGACTCGGGGAGGATCCAGACCGCGCTCGCGAGGATTGCCGCCGCGATCGGGATCACGACATGATACGCGATTTGCCAACCGTAGGTCTGAATGACCCACGCGCCGCCGAATAGACCCAGGGCGGCACCGATGGCAAACATCGCGCCGATGAGCCCCTGGGCTTGGGCCACCTTGGCCGGAGGAAGGTCTTCCCCGACCATCGCGAACGCGAGCGGGAACATCGCGAGTCCCACTCCCTGAAGGCCCCGGAGGGCGATCAGGAGGTAGACCGCGTTGAACCGGGAAAGGCCGAGGACCGTGGCAATCTGGGGCGTGAACCCAGTGAGGCTGAGCGCGACGGCATAAATGCTGAGAACCACGACCAGGATCCGCTTCTTTCCGTAAATATCGCCCAACTTTGCAAACAGAGGAGTTGTCGATACCCCTACAAGGAGATAGGCCGAGACGACCCAGGCGATCGTGGTGTACGGGACCCCGTCGAAGAACGAGACGAGGGTCGGCAGGGCCGGGACGAGCATGGTCTCGACGTAGTTGACCATCAATGCGGCGGCCGCCAGCAGAAGTAGAATGACAGTCCCTCGCCGCGCGAGGGCGTCCGGTGAGAGATTCGTTGACACTATCACGTTGGCGTTTTCCTGCGCGGCCGACATCAGCCTCAAGAAGGGTGCGGCGAAAGTCAAGCCCCTCCACGGCACCTTCTCCGGATTTTGCCTTTCTCTCGTGAAAATGTCCGATTCTTTCGGTCCGGTCGCAAAGGTCGGAAGGCTCAAGCGGAACCCTGCTGCTCCCTTCGCGACGTGACCGGCGCTCCGCTCCAGCCCGAATCGTTAGACATCGACCTCCTTCGAGAGATGTATCGGGGTGGTGCAGTCAATATCGCGGGGATCGACCCCCGACTCAACGCGACGCGCATCGCTCACAATCTTCATGTTGGCCGGGCGCGCGTGGCCGCGCGATTAAAGGCATGGAAGGTGAGCGGACTCCTTCGTCAATACGACGTGTGGCTGAACCCGGGGTTGATCGGTTGGCAGGGCGCCGCGATCAATATTCGGGTAGAACATCCCCGTGTGAAATCGACCCTCTTCTCGCGCCTCGAGATGGTGGACGGCGCGGTCATGGCGATGGAATTTCTTGGGGAGTGGGTCACGCTCGCGCTCGTCGCACCGGACCCGGCCGCCCTTGAGCGACGGGTCGCCCTCGTTCGAGGCCTCGCCGGGGTCAAGGAAGTGGAGTCGCCGATACCCTGGCCCGTCCTCGAACCCCGCCGGAAGCTCTCGCCGCTCGACATTCGCATTGTCCGGGCCTTGCGCGATCGACCAGAGGCGACGCTGAGCGAGGCGGCCCGACGGGTGGGGATCTCGACCCGGACGATGACCCGTCGCTATTCGGCGCTCATCGACGACTGGGCGGTGTGGTTCGTCCCGATTTTCGACTTCAGGGCCATCAGCTACCCACTCGTTTCCCTGGCCGCGGTCGTGCGCTCGGAGGTCGACAACGAGACCGTCATTCGGCAAATTTCCAAACGCTTTCCTCTCACCTTGGCGTTTCGCGATCCGATCGCGGGCCCCGGGATCCCGTCCCGGGTCAACGTGTTCGTGATGCCTCCTTCCGCGGCGCACCTCGAGGACCTGGAACAGTTCGTGAGCTCTATCAACGGGGTTATTGAGCTCGAGATGAACATCATGATTCGCCTGCACGCCTTCGGCACTTGGTTCGACAGCCATCTGGACGCGCTCGCGCGGGGTTCGGTCCCCGACGTTCCGCGGGGTCGCCAAGCTGGACGCTGACCCTCGGTGCAAGTGGCGTTGCACCTCCCGATCGACAGATGCAGGGTCCGCCGAGAAACAGCTTAATCACGAACGTCCGTTGGGTCTTCAAATGGCCGATCCTCCGTCGGGTTTGACGGCCGCATTCGCGAAATTCATGGAGGCTTGGAACGCTCTCGAGCCGGCGACGATTCGGCAGCTGCTCGAAGAGACCTGCACGCCGGAAATCGAGATCTCGAGCCCGTACGGGGAATATCGGGGAATCGACCGACAATTCCAGGAGATTTCGCAATTCCGAAAGCAGTTCCCCGCTGGGCGCTGCACTTTTCGAGCCCTCTCCCGTCATCACAACATGCTTCTCCAGGCCTGGACGACAGAATTCGGAGGGGTCCGCCCGGCGCTCACGGGAATCGACTGTGTTCAGTTCAACGACGCCCTGCGAATTGTGCGAACGGTCTCGTTCTCCCCCGTCGCTCCTCCTCCATGAAGACCCTACCCCCGGGGGACGGGGTGGACCGCGAGCCCACGGGGGTGGGGGCAACGGCAGGCGAGATTCCGAGCGCTGACACCTATCATCGAGGCGGCGGTTAGGAATCGAGATATCCGCGAGTCCCCTTTCGCCTACGATGGTCGATCTTCCGAGAGAACGCGGCGTGATGCTCGACGCGGATCAAGTGGCGCTAAAGTACTGTGGTTTTCCCGACTGTCGCGCGTATTCCTACAACGAGCCTCTCCACCTGATCGTCTCGGAGTCACGAATCTTCGCCGTGTGCGGGAAGTGCTACCGCACGCGGATTGGAGCGCACGGACCGGGCTGACCTGCAGGAAGATGAGCGCAACGCCATTCCACCCCGGCAATTCGTGAGATTCTGCTCTCTGTGAATAAGTGGCGCGAAGCATGGCTTCCGAATCCGGGCCAGTCAAGCCGAGGACGGCCGAGAGAAACATCTTGGATGCGGGAGCGAACCCCGACGGCCGTACCCTGAACACTTCCACAATCCAAGGGGTGATCGACGACGTACACCGGGCCGGAGGGGGAACGGTTTACGCGCCGCCGGGAACCTTCCTCATCGGCGGCCTCGAGTTGAAGAGCGGGGTGACGCTGTTCGTGGAGGCCGGTTGCACGTTGCTCGGTAGCCCCTCCATCGAGGACTACACGTTTCATCCGGGCCCTCCGAAGGATGCTGACGCCAATGGGTGTCACGTGCTGTTCGCTCAGGATGCTGACGATGTATCCATTTGCGGCACGGGCACAATCGATGGCCAGGGCCCGGCGTATTGGGAGCCTACGGTGGGTCGCGCGCCCACGAGGTCCGAGGATGCCTGGATGGAAGGAGCGACCGGCTGGTACTGGGTGAGAAACAACAATCGGCGCCCGTCGCCCATGATCGAGTTCGCGGGTTGTCGCAACGTGCACGTCCGCGACCTCACTCTGAAGAATTCTTCGGGGTGGACCCTCCGGCCAATCGCGTGCGATACAGTCGTCATTGATGCGATCCGCATTCGCAACCCCGTCTTCGGCCCGAACACCGACGGTTTGGACATTACCGCTTGCCGCAACGTCTTCGTCTCCAACTGCGACATCATCACCGGCGACGACGCGATCTGTCTGAAGAGCGAGAATCCCTACGGCGAACTCTTGCCGACGAAGAACGTCACCATCACCAACTGCGTGCTGACCACCTCGTGCAATGGCTTCAAGATGGGCACTGCCACGCACGGGGCGTTCCAGAACATCCTGTTCAGTAATTCGGTCATCTACAGCGACGCGGATTCTCCGTTGAACACCCGCCCGAGCGCCGGAATCTGTGTGGAAATGGTGGACGGCGGAAGCGTGGACGGCGTTCTGGTGTCCAACATTCGGATGGAGAACGTGCGCGCGCCGATCTTTGTGAGGTTGGGCGAGCGGCGGAGGAAGCAGGGGACGTTCCTGCGCAACGTGTTGATCGAGGGTGTGGACGCTACCGGCGCCATCGTCTCGAGTTCGATCACCGGAGTACCCGGGCTCCGACCCACGGACATCACCGTGAGCAACTCGCGCATCCGGACGGTCGAGCAGGGGGAAGTCGCCTGGCGTCACCGAACCATCCCCGAAGAGGCGGACAAGTACCCCGAAGCACGGATGATGGGACGCCTCCCGTCGTTCGGATTCTATATCCGGCACGCGGACCGCGTGCGCCTTCGGGACGTGGAGTGCCTCACCGACCTGCCGGACGGTCGGCCCGCGATCGTGTGCGACGATGTCGTCGACCTGATTCTTAGCGGCCTCGAACTTTCGGCGCCGACCGGAGATGCCCCCGCCATCGACCTACGGAATACCCGACGGGCCCTCCTGACCGGCATGCGCCCGCCTCCGGCGCGCTCTGCGTTCGTCGAGGTCAGCGGCTCTGGCTCTTCCGAAGTCGTCCTCCGTGGAATCTCCGGCGCCCCCGGACCGGCGCTCGTCAGGTTCGGTGAGGGCGCACCGACCGATTCTGCTCGATGGGACTGAGCCGCCCTCCGGCCGCTCACTTCCGGGGTTTTTCCAGAATCAGGTCGAAGAGGTGCCAGTGCTTCCGGCCGGAGAACGACATCCCCTCTTCCTCGGACTCCCGAAGGAGATCGACTTTGTATCCCGCCGTGAGGGTGCGCACCTGACGAAGCGTGTGAAAGTTTAGCGGTCGCTCCCCCATCCACTCGTCGCGATTCCCGAATAGTTGCCCCACGAAGTGCCCTCCCGGAAGGAGGGCCCTGCGGATATTCTCCCAGACGCGCGGGAACGCACGGCGGGGGCAGAACGGTAGGGAAAAGCTAGCGTAGATCAAGTCCGCCCGGGGAAGGGGTATCTCCTCCATCGGCGCGGAGAGAAGGGTAATCGACCCGCGAAGTCGCGGAGGCACCCGCCTTGACAGGAACTCCACAGCCTCCGGCTGTTGATCGGTCGCGAGTACTCGCCAGCCTCTCCGCACGAGCTCCAGAGAATCGGTGCCGGCGCCGCAACCGAGTTCGACGGCCTTCCTTCCCTTCTTGGTCGTGCCTTCCCACTCGAGTTGCTGAAAGAAACGGGTAAGCAGCTCGCGAGGAGGTCGTTTGGCGGTGTAACGGTAGTATGCGGGCCAATCGGACGCAGCCCAGGCCGCCTTCCCAGTGGGCATATCGAGCGACCGCCTAGGATTCTCCCCAAATCAACTTCTCGCCGGTTTCGATCTCGAAGCTTTAGGCGGTCCATGTCGAGGCGACGATTTCATCAGGGTATACTCGAAGTAGAGAGCTGAGGGGACCGGGTGCGGCCAATATCCCGGAATGGGGACAAACCCCATCTTTTGGTAGAACTCGATGGCCGCGGACATCGTCGGAAGCGTATCGACCCGAATCCGCTCGTAACCGAGCTCGTCGGCACGATCGAGTAGCGCCTGGGTAAGTCGAGGACCGAATCCGGGACCCCGGTGGTCGGACCGAACGTAGACTCGCTTAATCTCCCCGACCTTTGGCTCCAGTTCCCGCAACGCGCCGCACGCCACTACCTCTCCCTCGGCGAACGCGAGAATCACGTCTCCCCGGGGCGGACCGTACTCCCCCGGGAGCTCCTCGATGAGCCGGTCGATCAGTCCGAGTCCGTTCTTCACGCGCGGGGCAGCCGAAGAGCCGGTGTCTCGGTGGTCGGAGATCCAATCGCGGTAATCTTGGAAGAGCCGGCGGACCGCGTCGAGTTCCTTCGACCAGACCACCCTTCGGAGGGTAGTGCCGGCGTAGCTCTCCGGTTTAGTCGGGTCTCGGCTCACCATTCGTCATCACGTGCTCGGCAAAGCGGCCGGGGTCATGAATCAATGACCCTGGCGGAATTCGGATGTACGAGTACCATTTGCGACGTACCCTTCCCTCTCGACCGTGACACGCGTCAATTTCCAAGCGTTCCGTCGCCGTGGACACTGTCTTTCGAAACCCTTCGACCGACAAAGTAGACGAGCAGGAGGACCACCTCCAAGCCGAGGACGATGATCGCGCCGACCTCGGTGAAGGGGGAGAGAATCAGCGGAAGCACGCCCATGAAACCGAACACGCTGAGGAAGAAGAGGTTCGTTCCGAGTTTGTCGACGAACCCTCTCGGCTTCGACAGCCCGCCTCCGACTTCCAGGAAGGCGATGAGCCCGACGCTGCTCACAGCGCCCACGATCGCCACGTAAGTCACGAGTGTCTGGAAGTATTCGTCACCCGAGAGCGGCCCGATCTGGGTGTGGAAGGCCCCCGGAGCGTTGATGATGAGAACGAGGGACGTGAGCGTGAAGCCCATGAAGAACCCCAGGGCGGTCAGTGCCTGCTGATGCAAGATGCTGCCTTCCCGGGTCGCCATCGTTCACTCGGTGCCCGGAACTGATCGGCCCCCTTTAGGAGTGACCGTTACCGGTGGATTCACCGTGTTCCTGGTTCGGAGGATGCTCGCGCCTTATCGAACCTTGATAAGGAGTGTGGGCACCAGACGGTGCGGGGGGTGGGGTGTCGGGCTCCGGTTCCGAAGGCGGGCCTGCCCTGTCGTATCCTCGTGGAAGAGCCCCAGATTTTCCTTTAGTTAATATGCCATGACTTATATATGTTTAGACATATGTCTGGGTCATGCCGACTCCGGGTTTGGCCTTCGAGGTCCTGTCGGACCCGACACGGCTCCGAATCGTCGAACAGCTTCGCGGGGGCGAGCGTTCGGTGGGCACTCTCGTGACGACGCTCGCGGTCTGCCAGCCCGGGATCTCACGTCACCTTCGGATACTCCACGACCGCGGATTTGTTCGAGTTCGCGCCGAGGGCCAACGCCGGCTCTATTCCTTGCGGCCGCAGCCCTTCCGGGACATCGACCGGTGGGTCCAAGATTATCGCGATCTCGTCGAGGATCGTCTCGATCGACTCGAGAAGTTGGTCGAGGCCGACCGCTCGGAATCACACTCCCCGAAGCGCGAACCGCAAAGGGGCTGAACGATGTCAGCAGCAAGTAGCAGCCGAAGACGTCCCCACGAGCCGATCACGTTCTCCCAGTCAAGCCCGTTGGAGCGGCAGGTGACCCGGGTATTCCGGGCTCCCGTCGAGCGAGTCTTTCATCTCTTCACGGACCCGGCGACCCTCCCGTACGTCATGGCGCCCGATCCCAGCACGGTCACGATCGAACGGCTTGAGTTTCGAAAGGGAGGCAAGTTCTCGATCCGGATCAAGCAGGCCGACGGCGGGTCGGTGCGGATCCACGGAGAGTTTCGCGAAGTGAGCCCGCCCCGGCGGGTAGTCAACACGTTCGAAGTGGACGCGCTACCCGGCTTTTCTGCCTTAGAGACGGATGAGTTCGAGCCGGTGGGCGATTTCACTCGCTTGACCGTCCGGTGGAAGTATCAGAAAGCGGAAGACATGGAGAAGATGGCCGGCCCCGCGCTGGAACGCGCGGTCACTACGATGTGGGAGAACATTGACCACCTTCTCGAGAAGGGGCTGCCGGTCATGGCTCCCGCCGAGGCGTGAAGGAGGAACCATGACGCGAAAGATCACGGCCAGTCTCTACATGACCATCGATGGCCGCGGCGAGTTCCCGAAGTACCCGGGCTCCGACCGCGCGACGACGGAGCCCAGCGACATGTGGCGGGAAATGTGGCTGAACCGGTTTGATGATGTTACCACCGTCATCATGGGCCGGCGCTCGTTTCTCGGCCACCGAAGGGTCTGGGGCGAGAAGGCTCGGAAGGAGGGCGACCCCCAATACCAGTGGGATTACTCGCGCTGGCTCGACAAGGTGGACAAGGTCTGTCTGTCGCACCGGTTGAAGTCGCCCGGGTGGGAGAACTCCCGGATCATGAAGGGGGACCTCTCCAAGATCGTGGCGAAACTGAAGCGAGAGAACGGCGGGAACATCATCGCGGAGGGCGGCCCGCGCCTTATCCAGGAGTTCATGCGACAGAGACTGGCCGACGACTACTGGCTCATCGTGCAGCCCGTGGTCTACGGCCGGGGGCCCCAGTATTGGGGTTCGATGAAGGAACAGCTCACTCTGAAGCTCCTCTCGTCGAAGGTTCTCGAGGACGGGGAGTTGCTCCTCCACTACGAGACCGTTCGAAAGGCACTGACGAAAGCGGTGCTTCTGGGAAAGTAAGCAACCGAGTCGTTCTTCCCCAGCAATCGCGCCCGATGGGTCACGTGGGCGCAACCGACATTGCACTCACCGGAGGGACGGAGTCACTGTCCAGTCTCACCCGACTTTGACCTGCCCTTCCGTTCCTTGGGTGGTAGCGTGATCGCGTAATCGAGCGACCGGGCGACCCACTCCCGCGCCCGGATTCGGTTCTTGACTATTGATGGCGGGAGCACCCAGTACGCCCTCATCGCCCGACCGGGCATCGGCTCGAAGGGTGCGAAACCTGCAGTCTCCCGGGCCTTCTCGCAGTCGGGTTCCGACAGCCGCACAAACAGACTGTCGCCGAAGACGCCCATGAACAGATTCCCGTTGGCGAAGGCGGCCGGCTGGCCGAACATCTTCTTCGAGCTGACGCAGCCGGAGACGGGAGTCAACTCTTCAAAGGTCTTTGTCAGGTCCGAGCTTGCCTTCGGAATTTTCATCGGTTTCTATCTGGCCGTTCGCAGGGATTTCCCGTATTCAAATCTTCAGCAGCTCGAACCTCGAGAGAACCCTGTCGGCGACCCGAGGACTTTCCGTGCGACACGCCTAGCACTGTCTTCGGCTCCGATCTTCGATGACTGCGGGTCGGCTACGCGGATGACGAGAACCACCACTCGTTTCCCCACACGTCCTTCACTCCTCCCCGAAGCAAGCCGTCGTCTAAGGTCACGGGTTCCCGGACGCTGGAAGCTCCGGCCGCGATCGCCCTTCGGCAGGCCACTCGGGCATCGTCCACGTAAACGTGCAGCATCGCCGGGAAGGGCTCTCGGCCCGCGGGCGCCTCGCCGATCATCACCAGTCCGTCGGCGATCCTCATTTCCGCGTGACCCAGTCGGCCGGCGGAATCCTGGTGTTCGAACGTCAGCCGTCCACCGATCCCTTCCTCGATGAAGCGAATGAGACCGCGAGCGTCGCGGGCCACGATGTAGGGCGCCAGTTTCGGGGACAGCGTTGGCTCCATGACCCCCCGAACAGGGCTCGGATAGATAGGGGCCACGGGTTCCGGGAGGAGAAGGCGCGTTTCGACTCGGGAGCGAGATGACCGGCTAGCCGGTGGGCGCCGGTCGAACATGCGGGGGCCGTTCGGGCCGGACCAGGGCCACGGCGCGGCAGGTTAACACGGTCTCGCCTTTGTCGTTGAAAAGTTCGTTCTCGAGGGTGACGAGACCGCCCCGGGTACGAGGCTCGGTCTTGGTCACTCGAATTCGTGCTTTGAGCCGGTCCCCGGCACGGACCGGCCGAAGGAAGCGAAGCTCATCGACCCCGGCAAACGCCTCGACGGTGCCCGACATGAACCCCGCGCGGTCCCACAGCCCAGTCAGGATCGAAAAGGTCAGGGCGCCGTGGGCGATGATCGTCCCGAATCGCGTCAGCCGCATGAATTCGGGGTCCTCGTGGAGCGGGTTATGGTCCTCGCTCAAGTTCGCGAAGGATCGGATGTCCTCGGCCGTGACCAGACGCTCGGGCGTAGAGAACTCGAGGCCCACGTGAAATTCTGAGAATGGCAGCGGGTAGTCGCTCATGCCCGGCCTCGACCGCGGGATCGGCGCTTCGCGGCGCTCGGGGACGTCACCTTTCCGTTGGGGTACGACGGATCCGCGTGCCCGTTCCCGAGCAGGCCGTGCAGGATGAACTCGACCAGCTGGTCGAACTTCGCCTCGTCCATCCCGTCCTCCCAGATCACGTATCGGGTCGCCACCGTTTCGGCGATCCCCATGAGAGCGTAGGCGAGCAGTTCCGGATCGGCGTCCTTCACCTCCCCGGCGGCCATAGAACGGGCGAGCCCTTCGCGGTACCCCTGCGCGATCCGGCTGACGTACTCGCGGTACAGCTTGGGGTCGACGCTCGCGGCTTCCTTCACGATCCGGTAGAGCTTGCGGTGCCGCAACAGGAACCGGAAGAACCGCCGAAGGCCCTCCGCCTCCATCTCCGCGCGCGTCGGGAGGTCTCGGGTCCCTTCGCTGAGCGTACGCCGCAGGTCATGATTCAGCGATGTAACGAGGGCACGGAACAGCTCCTCTTTCGAGGGAAAGTAGAGGTAGAACGTCCCCAGGGCCACGCCCGCCTCGCGCGTGATCTCCGAGACGCGGGTCTCATAGTATCCGACATTTCCGAATACCGTCTCGGCCGCACGGATGAGGCGGGTTCGAGTTTGCTGTCCGCGACGGGTGGGCGGGGTGCCCTCCAAAGTGCGGAACGACGAACCCGAGGCTGCTCGTCCAAGGCTCATGGGCCCACTTCCCGACGGAGGCGAGGATAATCCTTCTTGCCCGCGGGCGTCCGGGGGATCTCCCCCCTCCAGACGAATCGGCGGGGGACCTTGAAGTGGGCGAGACGGCCGCGCAGGAACGACACGACCTCCTCTTCTTCGACCGGCTTAGAGCGCCGGACGAATGCGCACCCCACCTCCCCCCACCGGGGGTCGGGAATCCCGATGACCGCGGCCTCCGCGACCGCCGGATGCGATTCGAGGACCTCTTCGACCTCGGCGAAATAGACGTTCTCGCCGCCCGACTTGTACATCAGTTTCGTCCGCCCCACGAAGTAGTAGAATCCCTCGGCATCCCGACGAAGCACATCGCCCGTGCGAACGTACTCCCCGACCATCGCGGCGGCGCTCGCGGCCGGGTCGTCGAGGTACCCCGAGAAGAGCACCGGCCCGCCGACGAGGAGCTCCCCCACCTCCGCGTCGTTCTCCCGCTCGTCCACGAGGCGCATATCCACGAGGAGGTTCGTCCGCCCGATCGTCCCCGGGTGCGTGAGGTCGTCGGAGGTGGAGTAGAGTATGTTCGGCCCGGCCTCCGTGAGTCCGTATCCCTGATAGAACGGGATTCCCCGCTGTCGGAACGCCTCGGCAACCGCGGGCGGGGAGTGTCCGCCGCCGCTCTTCGCAAACCGCAGCGAAGCGAGCGAGGCTTGAGCGAACTCGGGCCGCGCGACGAGGTCGATGAACATCGAGGGCACGCCCCCGAGAATGGTCACTTTCTCCCGGTCCACCTGGCGCAGGATCTCCACCGGGTCGAAGCGGTCGAGGAAGATGCTCCGCCCGCCCGCGATCAGAAGCGGCAATAGGAGGACGTTCCACCCGCCCGTATGAAACATCGGGAAGACGAGGATCGTCGAGTCTTCCGCGGTGAGCTTCCAGCCTTCCACGGTGGTGTAGGCGTTCGTCACGAGCGCCCGAAGGCTGAGCACGGCCCCCTTGGGTCGTCCGGTCGACCCGCCGGTGAAGAGCACCAGGGCGGGCGTCTCCCAATCGGGAAGGCGCTCGGGGGGATCGGACGGCGGCGTCCCGGAGCGGGTAAGTTCGTCGACAGTTGTCGCCGGGATCCTGGCCGACCGTCCGCCCGGCTCGCTCTGCGGAGCGCCGCGACCCCGTACGATGAGGGCCGGCCGAACGCGGTCCAGCTCCTCCTCCAACTCGGCCGCCGAAAGCCGCAGGTTGTGGGGCACCAACGTGGCACCCACCTTGACGGCTCCGAAGAAGAGGACCACGAGCTCCATGTCCGGCCCCGAAAGCACCGATAGGCGGTCCCCCGGGCCAATCCCGCGCTCGCGGAGACGCGAAGAGGCTCGGATCGCCCGTTGCTCGAGTTCGGCGAAGGTCAACGAGGATTTTCGGGTGAGGTCGGTGAGCGCAACCCGGTTTCCGTACCGCAGGGCGAGTCGCGCCGACAGGTCAAGCCGCACCGAACTCTACCCCCAATCGACGACGGTCGACCCCCAGACGTAGCCGGCTCCGGCGGCGGCCATCACGACCGGTCCCGAGGAGAATCGGCGCTGCTTCAAGGCCTGGTCGAGCGCGAGGAATTGGTCCGCGGACTGCGTGTGTCCGAACTCCTCGAGGTAGAAGGACCGTTCGGGCTCGACCCCCACGCGTTCGAGGACGGCGAGGTGAAAGGAGCGCTTCATGTGGTTCAGGATGAGGAGGCGGACATCCACGGGCCGCAGGTCGCTCTTCGCGATCGATTGGCGGATGACCGTCTCGAAGTTCGGCAACGATACGCGCTCGATGATGCGCCGGAACTTCGACTCGTCCATGAGCCCCTCGAGGTAGGCTCGCCCGGCCCGCGAGTACGCGGTGGAGGCGGGGAAACGCGCCCCCCCATACTTCTCGGCGGCCATGAGCGCGATCGAGCCGTCACTCAGGAAGCCGGAGCCCAGGACGAGGTTCTTCGTCCGGTCCCGGGCGACCACCACCGCCCAGCCGCCGTCCGCAAAATTGTCCATCCAGCGGCCTCGGATGTCGCTCGGTCGGATCAGGTACGATTCCTTCGATGCGCCCACGAGGAGCACCGCGCGCAGGTCGTCGTCCGCCACCAGGAACCGCTTGGCGAGGGCCAGCCCGAAGACCGACCCCGAACACATTGCGGAAAGGTCGAAGGCGAACGCCTTCGGAAGATGCAGGCGGTCCTGAAGGTAGGCGCTCGCGAGCCAGACATGATAATCCTTCCACTGCGAGCCGCACCAGGCGACCAGGCCGATGTCCGAGGGGTCGACGCCCGCCGCCCGGGCCCTCGTCAGCGCCGAGCGACCGGCCGCGAGCGCCATGGCGCTCGGCATCTCCCCGGGGGCGCTGACCTGCTTCCCCCGGAAACCCTGCTTCTCGGTCACCACCGTTTCGGGGATGTGGAACCGCCGCGCGATCGACCGCGCGCTGACCCGGTGCGCGGGCTGGTAAAGTCCGTAGGAGACGACGCCCGGTCCGGCCGTTCACCCCACCTCCCGCACGAACGAGTTGGGGGCGGGCGACGCCGAGAGGAACTCTTCCACCGCCTGGTTGAACTCCGGGGCCCGCTCGATGAGATGCAGATGATTCTGCCCCCGGAAGAGGACGAGGGATGAGCCCGGGATCAACCGATAGAGCAGGAGAGAGTTCGTCCACGGGACCACGCGGTCTTCCGTTCCCGTGGTGATGAGCGTCCGCACCCCGACCCGAGCATCCGATTCCCGGGCATCGAACCCGAGTCCCGACATGGCCTGATACATCCACTGGGTACCGTCCGTCGGGGAGGCGAGCCGGTCGGCGAGGATGGCGTCGACGACGCCCGCATGCGCACTCGGGTATCCGGGGGTCATGGCCACGGACATGGTCCGCAAGAGCCGCTGCGGCTCGGACTCCCCTTCCACGCGTCGGGTGACCTCCGCCAGCGTCTCGGGGGGCATGTTCTTTGACTCCGGCCCGCCCGGAAGCGTGCAGGCAAGGACGAGCGCCGAAAGGCGCTCGGGGGCAATCGCCGCGATCGACTGGGCGATCGCGCCGCCCATGGAGGCCCCGAGCACTGCGGCGCGTTCGACCTTCTCTGCATCGAGCACCGCGAGAGCATCGCGGGCGAAGTTCTCCATCGAGTACGGTCCCGGGAGCGGCGTGCTCTTTCCGACCCCCCGGTTGTCCGGCATGATAAGGCGGAACTTCTTTTCGAGGAAGGGGACCTGCGCCCGCCACATCCAGAGTCCGTATCCCAGCCCCTCGATGAGGAGCAACGGCGTTCCGTTCCCGTGCGTCTCGTAGTAGATCTCGGCGCCATTTCGTTGTGCATGCGGCATCGTTCTTCATCCTCCGATCGCGACTTCGGTCTCCGGGTGGGCGGTGTGCTGCCCGAGATAGACACGACGCACCCGTTCATCGGCGAGGATCTCCTGGGGTGTTCCCGAGAGCACGATTCGCCCCGCTTCGATCACGTGAACGTGCTGGGCGATCGGAACCGTTTGCAGCACGTTCTGTTCGGTCAGGAGGATCGGGAGTCCCCGCCCGACCTCCTCGATCTTCACGATGAGCTCCTTGACGAGCGTGGGGTGAAGTCCGGTCGTCGGCTCATCCATCACGAGCAGGCTGGGATGCGCGAGCAGCGCCCGCGCGATCGCGACCATCTGTTGTTGTCCCCCGCTCAGGTCGTGCGCCGGTTCGCGCAGTTTCGCCACGAGGTCCGGAAAGAGCTGCTGGACGGTCTTGACATCGGCCTCGAAATCGACCGGGATCCCCCGACGCTCGGCGAGTCGGGAACCGAGGCGCAGGTTGTCGATCACGCGGAGGTCGCCGAACAGGCGAGCGCGCTCGGGAACCGTAGCGATGCCGAGGTCGGCGATCTGCTCGGCCCGCAACTCTTGGATCGGTTCGCCATCCAGTAGGATCCGGCCGGTGACCGGCCGCAACAGCCCCACGACCGAGCGAACGAGCGTGGACTTCCCCGCCCCGTTCGGGCCGATCACGAGCGTGACGCCCGGGCCGGAGGTGAAGGAGACCCCGTCGAGCACCGTGGAGCCGAAATATCCCGCCCGAAGGTGGCTCACCTCAAGCATCCGCCCTCCCCAGGTAGGCCTCTCGGACCGCGGCGTTCTCAAAGAAGTAATCCCGACTCCCGTCGAAGATGACCCGGCCCCGGTCCAGGGCCACCACCCGGTCGACCACCGGCAGAATCTCGCCCAGTCGATGCTCGACCACCACCATGCGGGTCCCCCCGGCCTTCAGCGCCACCAGCGAGGCGATAAGGCCCTCCGCCTCCGCGCGGCTCAGGCCGCCGATGGGTTCGTCGAGGAGGAGGAGGTCGGGGCTCGCGGCAAGAGCTTTCGCGAGTTCGAGACGCTTCAGGAGTCCGAACGGAAGGACCCCCGAATACACGCCGCGCACGTGCGCTAAGCCGGTGGCGACGAGGATCCGGTCGATGTCGGCGCCCCCCCGGAGCTTCGCGAACAGACGGAGATTCTCTTCCACGGTGAGCGTGCGGAACGGGCGCACTACCTGGTACGTCTTCACCATCCCGAGACGGGCGATCCGCCAGGGGGGGAGGTGCGTGACGTTGATGCCTCGGAACCGGATCGAACCTTTGTTCGGGTGATGGACCCCCGCGATGGCGTTGAGCAGGGTCGTCTTCCCCGCTCCGTTCGGACCGACGATGGCCAGCGCGTCGACGGACATCTCCAGCGACACGTCGTCCAGGGCACGGTTTCCGCCGAACGAGCGAGTGACGTGAGTAACGTCGAGCAAGCTCATACCGGTTCCTCCGTTTTCATGAACTGAATGAAGCGCCGCAGCGGTTGGACCAGCCCGTGCGGAACGAAGAGGATGAGGACCATCGCCGCGACCACGAAGAGGATCAGCGTGAGGTCCGAGAAGATGGGGAAGAACGTCTCGTAGATCAGGCCGACGACAAGGCCCGCGAGGATGGTCCCCACCAGCTCGCCGGTCCCGCCGATCAGGACGATCAGAATCGGGAAGAGAATGAATTCGAAGCCGAAGGCGTCGATTCCCGAGAAGGTGTAGACCATGGCGTAGCAAGCGCCGGCGAACCCGACCACGCCGCTCGAGATGGTGAATGCCACCACCTTGTACGGGAAGGTCGAGATCCCCTGGGAGAGCAGGGCGTCCTCGTCGTCCCGGATCCCTCGCAATACGAGCCCGAAATGCAGGTTTCGGAGGATGAAGAACACCACAAGAACGACCGCGCTCGTCAACGAGAGCAGGAGGAGCATGCCCCCGTACGTCGCGGCGAGGAACGGTAGCCCGTAGAACCCCTCGGTCGGCCAGTGGAGCTGAACCCAGTAGGCCGCGACGAAGTCGGCTCCGATCAGCGGGAGAAGGAACGAGAGCAGGGAGAAGTACGGACCCCGCAGTCGGAGCGTCGGAACCGAGAACAGGAACCCTCCGAAGATTCCCGTGGCGAATCCGGCGAACAATAGGAACGGGACGAACCGATCGCCGTGCCACGACAGGAAGCCGGCGGTCAGGGCTCCGACTCCAAAGAAGAACGGGAGGCCGAAGTTGAGATACCCGGTCATTCCCGATGAGAAGTCCCACGCCAGGGCGAGCAGGACAAGGATCATCGTGAACGTCAGCGAGAGCGCGAGCGAGGACGTGGAATTCAGCCCGGTCGCGAACGGCAGCACGAGGATGATGGCGAGCGCCGCGAGGAACACCGGATCGAGAAGGGCCCGGCCCACGCCGCTCCTCGAATTCCCGGGAGGGGCCGAGGTCTCAGCGGCCATGGCGGATCCCTCCGATCCCTCGCGGGAGGACGATGATGAAACCGATCGCGATGATGAACGCCACGATGTCCGATAGGCTCGAGCTCGTCGGGAACTGAGCCTCTACGTAGAACTGGCTGAACGAGAGCAGGAACGCCGCGGGGAGGGTCCACTTGAACTGTTCGAGCCCTCCGATCACCGATACGACGAACGCGATCACGAAGGGCTCGACCCACATGGTCGGCGTCACTTCCTGCGCGGGGACAATCAGGATGGCCGCGAGAGCGACGATCGCCGAGGAGACGGCCACGACGACCAGATAGACCGACCGCACTCGTATTCCGAAGAGGGATGCTGTCTCGGGGTCCTCGGCGGCCGCCCGTACGGTACGGCCGTAGCTCGTGAGCTCGATCCAAGCCCACAGGCCGAAGAACACCGCGAGAGCCACGAACGCGGTCACGACGTAGATCGGGCTCACGGAGACGCCGTCGACGAGGAACTCGTGGCTGGGTACGAGCCCCGGGATGATGAGCCCCGTTTGGCCCGAGAACAAGGGCGGGTAGGCGAAGAGATACTGGAGGAGCAGGGCAACGAGGAGGGTGATGACGAGAAACCGCATCGGGTCCGGCGCGAACTTCACGCAAAGGAGGAAGACCGCGACCCCCACCGCGACCGCGATCCCGCCCGCGAGAAGGACCGCGAGGACCAGTTCGATCTTCAACTCGACGGCGAAATAGAAGATCATGTAGGCCGTGACCATGTAGAGGGCGCCGTACGCGAGGTTCAGCACTCGGGAGATCCCGAGCAGTAGGGTGAACCCCAGGGCGAGCAGGACGTACGTGAACCCGAACAGCGTACCGTAGATGACGACCTGGGCCAAGATGCTCCCGACCAAGCGTTGCCCCTCCCGCGTTGGTCGGGAACCGGCCGTTGACCTACGGCCTACAAGACGACCGTGAAGTCACCGACCTCGGTACCGTTCGGGCACTGGTAGTTCTCGAACGAGACGGTCGAGCCCGCCTGGAACGTAGCGGCCGCGAGGAAGTTGGGGGTCGTCCAGAGCGAGGACCACAGCGGATAGAGCTCCCCGTTGGCGTGCCACTGCATCCCGAAGGCCGGGATCGCCGGGCTGGGCGACAGCGGGACGTTCAATCCGTGGCTGCCGGAGAACGTCACCTGTCCCATAGGTCCGGTGTAGTTCGTCTTCTCGAGATACGGGATGACGGAGAGGGGGGCGAGGCTGCCCGCCTTGTGGATGGCCGCCGCGAGGTAGTAGAACGCCGAGTAGACGAATCCGTCCGCGAACATCGGGTTGATTCCGTAGGCCGCCTCGAAGGCGTTGTAGAACGGGATGGACGTGCTCGTGATCGCGTACGGAAGCGTCGGTCCCCAGCCGAATGTCATCTCGCCGGCCGAGGCGCCGTTCGTCATCTGGAAGTAATTGTCGGTCGAGCTCGTCCCGTTGAACTCGGACATGACGTCCGCGCCCAACAGCAGCGGACGAACCGCGCCCTTCTGGAGGGCCGCATCCGCACCCCAGTTGAACGATCCGTAGTTCGAGATCAGCAGCGGGGTCTCCGTGCCGGCCGCGAGCATGTAGATCGCTTGGGTCCCGTCCGCGGCGAGGGTCGAAAGGAGCGAATCGTACGAGCCGCCCGAGGGCGACAGGGGGAACTGCTCGATGTACACCGGGTTGAACCCTACCGACTTCAGGACCGGCCAGAGCGGGGAGGCAGACCCGCCGGCTCCGATATCGGCCTCGGTCCAAGCGGCTTGCTCTCCCAGGACGGCGATGTTCGTGACGTTGGTCGGGATCTTCCCTTCGAGGTAGGCCTCGAGGAGGAAGACCGGTAGCGCACCGTACTGGGCGTTCTGGTTCGTGGTGTTCAGGAACCCGTTGAAGATGTACTCGCCGCCGGCCGAATAGTTCTGCTGGACGTACTGAGAGATCCCCGTGTCGGCGCCGAAGGTGATGTAGAGCACCTTGTCCTGCGCGACGATCGGGAGCTCCGCGAGCACGACATCGCTCCGGTACCCGCCCATGAGGAAATTGACCTTGTCATTCTGGATCAGGCTCGTCACGCCGGCGACGCCGTTCGCGATCGGGATCGACGGGTCGGCCTCCTCGGTATCGTAGGTGACGATCTTGTACTGGTAGCTGGTCCCGCTGACGTTCACGCCGCCCGCGGCGTTGATCTGGTTGACGGCGAGGTTGGCCGCGTCCAACATGTTCTGCCCGATGAGCGAATTGAGCGGGAGCGGCATTCCGACCGTGATCGTGTTCTGAGAGGAACTGCTCGCGGTTTCGTACTTGTACAGGGCGTACCCACCGATGCCCGCGACGATCAGCACGACCACGACGATGATGGCGGCCGTGGCGCGCGATATTCTCCGTTTCTTGGCGGCGGGAGTCGAGGGCGACGCCGTGGGAGGCATGTTCGACGCAGGGTCCGTAGTGGTGGGGGGATTTCCTGAAATATGAACCACCTTTCAGGTTGAAGGAATACGCCTATTTAATCCCGTATCCGAAGCGAACGGTGTCGACGGACGCGGCCCCCGCGGGCCTCCTTATAGGGAGACGCCCTGGGTGCCGGCAACCCCGGAAGGCCCGAGATGACCGAACTTCCACTCTCGATTCGACCACCTGAGATCGTCTGGAAAGACCAGGCGGCCCTCGCGAAGGGCGCCCAGATCGCGGTCCTGCTGGGCGATCCATCCGCCAAGGGAACCTACGTGTTTCGACTTCGCGTGCCCGAGGGTCACACCGCCTTGCCCCACACCCACCCCGAGGCGCGCGTCTACACGGTTCTCTCGGGTACCTTTTGGCTCGGCTTCGGGCATGATTTCTCGAGCGATCGTCTCGAAGAGTTTCCCGAAGGCAGTGTCGTGATGGTCCGTGCCGGTCGCCACCACTTCCAGGTCGCGAAGACCGGGGCGTACGTGGTTCAGGTCCAGGGCGAAGGACCGACGGCCGTCGTGTACGAAAATCCCCAAGACGACCCGCGAAAGCCGGCGTGAGACTCCGAACCTACTCGAGCCATCGGATTGATTGCAGTCGGGTTCCTATCCGGACTCACTTACCGGGCTCGCGCAAGCGAGCATCGCCCCGTGGGCATACTCGTGCTCACGTTCTGCGCCTCGTTGAAGAGAAGGGACCTTGAGGCCAATGGCACGACGGAAGTCAGGTCTTCTCGTGGGTTTCCTCGTCGGACGGGCTGTCCGATCGAATCTCGAACTCGACGATTCCGCAGCCTTCGCACTGGAAGGCCGGGAGGCGGAGTGACTTGTTCCATGCGAAACTGACCGCCGACGTTAGAACATACGAGTCGCCCGTCTCGTAAGTCCACACGATCTCTGCCGGCGCGAGAGGTCGGACCGACTCGACAGAAATGTAGCCCTTCTCCATCCCTTTTCCACACTTCCGACAAGCCGGAGGCGCGGAAGGCAGTGGCTTCGCCGAGGATTCCGCCATGAGATTCCCTCGGTGAAACCCCCCGCCCAATTTCAGCTCGGGGGCGCGAGGCTTCGCGCCGCGCTCAGAGGGCGGCGGTGAACGATTTACCGGAGCGGTAGTCCTTCCAACGAGGAGAGTCGCCCTACCGGAAATTCGCCGATCCTCTGGGCTTGCCACCACGGAGACCGTTCGTAGAAGAAGTCGAGTCGGGCCCTCGAGTCTCCCGCGAAGCTCGAATCGGACCGAAGCCGCTGCTCGAACTCCGCCCGAAGCGCCGGATTTCTCGCGATCTCCTCCTCGGCAAACTTCTCGAGCACGTAGGCTTCGCCGCTCTCCTTCTGCTCGAAGATCGGAGCGAAGAACCCCCACCGCAGGGCGGAATCGGGCGCTTCCGGCTCGAGCCAGTGGATGGCGACCTTGGCCAGCCGCTGGTTCAGCGACACCACGGCGGAGTCGGCCGGGAAGGTCGTGACCTGGACACTTCGGGTGCACGCTCCGAATGTTCCGATGCCGCTTTCGACGTTTCCCCCTCGCAGAATCGGAAAACGCCCCTCGAAGGGCTTCGAGGGCCAACGCATTCCCGAACATCGGTACCGCTCGACCTTCCCGCTCCAAGACTCGGCGGTACGCTGGATCACCACCCGATGGGCCTCCAGGACGTCGATCACCTGCGTCCACTGCGGGGGAATGATGTAAGCCAACGGCGGCACGACGGAGATCGCCACCTTGGAGTCGATCTCCATAGGGAGGCTGACGTTCCACGGTTTGGCGCCGTAGCGAATTGACGTTCCGCCGGATATCGTGCTCGATTCGCGAGTAAACTCCAGCCCGCGGAACTCGATCGGGGACGTCACGCCGCTCGGCTCGAGGCAGAGGGGAAACGCAGCGGGACCCGGGGTCGTCGTTCCGAGCCGAGCTGCGGCCTCATCGGCCTCCCGATTGAGGCTGATGAGCGTGGCCGGGTCGTCGTTCAGGATCTCGAGCAGAGCGCGCATGATCTCGTAGTTGCCCGTTACCCGGGTCTTGTAATCCTTGAGCATGTGAAGCTCGACGAGGAGACCCGGTCGGTTTTCGAGGATCGCGAATCCTGTAGAGAACCGCGGCGGGTTGTCGTGGAACGCGAGTCCCTGGGAGGGGTCGGTGTCGTCCTTCAGGAAGATTGGGCCGGGGAACGCGAGATGTCCCCGCTCGTTCACCCGACGCACGAGCTCGGGATTGACGGTGTCACGGATCCACCGAGCGGTCGAGGGGTGGACGTCGGGCGAGTCGTCGATGACGAACGTTACGTCGTATTGGAAATCGGAGCCATCGGTAACATGGTTGTCGACGAAGAAGTCCGGCATCCACCGGTGAAACATTCGGAGGAAGGCCCGAGTTTCGGGAGCGTCGGCCTTCATGTAGTCGCGATTCAGGTTGAGATTGTTCGCATTCGCCCGCCAGCCCATCGTTGCCGGCCCGTTCTGATTGATCCGGTTATGGGCCGACCGACGCTCGTGGCCGTCGATATTGTAGACCGGGATGAAGACCAGAACTACGTGTTCGAGAAGCCGGGTCAGCTCCGGGCGCTGGAGGATGTCTCGCAAAAGGGCAAGACAGGCATCCTTGCCATCCATCTCCCCGGCGTGGATGGAGTTCTGAATCAACAGGACCGTTCGACCGGCGGCGTGGATCGCTTTCGGGTCGAAGAGACCATCCTTCGACGCGATGACGATCTTGAGGTCCCGTCCTTCCCCGGTCCGCCCGAAGCTCTCGATGCGTGCGGTGTGAGGGTATTTCGAGACGAGCCGCTCCAGATACGCGACCGTGGTTGGGTAATCCGGAGTTGTGCGGTAATCGTCGATCTCGGCGGGGGTACGCCAGTCCAAATCCATCCGTCCTACCTTTCGCGAACGTGGGAAGAAGGATTCGATGAAAAGCTGGTGGGTGCAATGCGCCTCGCACCCACCCCTAGATTAGGAGCCTCGGGTCGAGCACGCAGTCTCGCATCCACAAGGTCGCGATCGCTGAGCTTCGGGTAAGTCCTGCGAATCCTATTGTCTAAGCTCCCTCACGTACCAGGCTGAGCGACGTCCTCCCCAGCAGCGGACCCCGGGATCCGAATCTTGACCGACATGAATGTCAGCCACAGGGCAAGCCCGATCTCCGCAACGAAGCTCAGAGCCAGCGCAGGGTAGCTGAGCACAGAATAAGACGGCAGTAGGAAGTACTGCGAGAACCAGAAGAAGATGGCCAGGGCGTCTACCATTAGCAGAACACCAAGGAACCGAGGCAGAAACCCCGACTTGTAGACCAGGTACCCGAGAGGGAGGACCCAGGCGCCAAAGAAGATCTGAGCGATCATGAATCCGTTATTGTAGAGATTCACGTCGTTCATCACGACGGCTTGCAACTGTGCGGCCGAGAACGAATTGACGTAACTCGAATTGTTCAGGGTCAGCAGAGCGGCCCACAGGTTCAGTGTGTTAGAAGCTTGGACCACGACACCGGCCAGGTTCAGCAGCAGGAACAAGAGGGCAAAGTTCTGATTTACTTGTCTCAGGAGCGAGTAGAGAACCCACGCTGCGAGGAAAAAGAGAAGGGCCGAGACCACGTCGGCTACGAAGGCCAGACGGAGAGCGTCGGGATTCGCCATTAGGTCGCTCGTGGTTGAAGCTGCGCTCCCGGTCAGCACGGTGGATCGGAGATAGGTCGCAAGGGCCGTTACCGCGATGTACGCCAGGTACAGGCCCCCGGCGATTCTTGCGGTGAGTCGAGGCGACGCGCCGGCGAACGGACTCGGCAGACCAAGGGCTTTCGGCTCGAAGGCGTCCATGCACTCCTTCGCTCCGCGAACTCACCTCGAAAATTGACAAATCCATTGCATAACAACAACAGGTCAACCTCGATTCACGGTTGGGGATGGATCGAGTCGGTCGATTTGGGTCAGCGAGAAGGCCTACCGTGCACGCATAGCTCCCAAACCCCCACGAAGGCCGATCCCCTTCGCCCTCGCGGGGCCACTCGGGCAAGAGGTTCCTGGGCGAGAACCACCGATAGAACTCTCCGCTCCGCCTTTCACCGAGCCGACCCCCGTTGCCGGTCACCCAGGCTCCAACCCTTCTCGGCGCCCGCAAGGGTTTACATATCCGTCACCGAATGGTGAATCGGCCACGGGCCGGGAGGTTCACAGTGAAATGGCAGTCGATGTTGAAGCCGTTACACCGTGGACCGACTGATCTTCGTTAGTCTCCGGCGTGCCGCTTCCGCATCCGTTTCACTTGAGTCAACCGACCTGGGCCGGGTCAACCGATGCCCAACGATGGATACCTAGACAAAAGCGTGCACTGGAAGGTCCGCAGCGGCCAGATCGCCTTCGCGGAACCAACGCACAACGAAGTAGCGGACGCCATCCTCGACGTAGGTCTCGCGACAGAGGTTGGGCAACGATTGGGTTCCGGAAAAGAGGCGGATGTCTACCTCTGTCGGGACGGGCGACGGCTGATGGTGGTCAAGGTTTACCGTCAATACCGGACTGCTCACCAGGGCGGCCGGGCGATCAAGCTCGAGTCCATGGGGCAGCGTGCCTCACGAGAGTTCGAGCTCCTCTGCTACGCTTGGCAAGGGGGCGCGAGAGTTCCGGAACCGGGAAAGCGGGTCGAGAACATGTTTTCCATGCAGTACCTGGGAGGCGCAGAATCGGTCGCGCCGATGTTGCAGCATGCTCGCCTCGAGGATCCGGAACGGTTCCTCCAAGCGACCATGACAGGGGTGGAAGGGCTGGCCGAGGCGGGCATCGTCCACTCCGACCTCAGTCCCTTCAACATCCTCGTCCATCAGGAGGAGCCATGGTTCATCGATCTCGCGGCCGGTATTCGGGTAGACCGCCTAGGATCTCCGCCCTGGGTGCGACTGAACGAGGCGCTGCGGGCCCTCGATAAGGGAATCTCAGCGCTCCAGCGCTACTTCCGCCGGTACGGCCTGGCCCTCGACTCGGAACAGCTACTCGGTCGCGTCCGATCTCAAATCGACCGATATCGAGTGGCGTGAGGGACCGAAACAGGACCCGCCCGTGCGCGGCTGCAGGGCCGCCGCGCGCTCAGTTTCCGTGGTGATCGGCGAAAACGAGTTCGAAGGCTTCCTGACCGTTGGGGTACTCCTTCGTCTTGACCAACTTCCGCTCGAGGCGAAGCCCCGCCGCTTGGAGGAGCGCCGTCTCGCGTTCCAGGGCGCTCCCGAGGTAGACGTTGAGGATCGTTTGGTGAGCGGACGCACCCTCGACCATTCGTGTCGCGCCCACGATTGGGCTCCCGACGACCGTTACGGACTCGCCCACGCGAACCAACTCGCACGGCCCCGCGTCAATTCCGATGGAGAGCCCCGTGCCGGCGGGGAAGTTCCGGGAGTTTCGGCGCAGATTCGAAAGCAGCGAGTCGGCCGCCGAATGCGCCGTTCGACAGAAGTCGGGGATCGTGCCGAGGTCCGGGGAAGGGTTCTTCGGTTGGATCCAGAACGCGACAAAGCCGTCCCCCGTGAACTTGTCGAACCATCCGCCCGAGGTGTTCGCGAGGGCCCTCACGGCCTCGGTGAAGCCCACGATGAATCGGGCAAAGACCGAGGGTTGGACGGCTTCCTTCAGCACGTGGGTGGACATTCGGAGGTCTCCGACCACCACGATCGCCTCGACAGGGGTCGAGCCGGCCGAGAGCAGCTCCTGAATCCCGTGCGGCGTGAGCTGCTGCCGAGCATCGGGCGGGCCCTGACGCTGCAGAATCGCGTCGACCCCCGAGCCTCCGATCTCGTTGGGGGTGGAAGGGGGTTCGGGCATCTCGGAAACCTCGGAACGTCGCGCGAGGGGACAACGTCTCCGAAGACATCAGCTTGCGCCACGACCGGTGATGACTCCGCCGGGTCGGCTCCGACCCGGGCTGCCCGGGTCGTCCGGGGTGTACTCAGTGACCGGGGGTGATCGCCGTTCCGGGCGGATGCGACGAAGTAGTCTCCTCGGGAGAGCGGGTCCGAAGTACCGGGATATAGCTTACGGCGTAGAGCGAAAGGAGGGGAAGGATGAAGATCAGGTTCATCGAGCTCCGGATGAGGTAGGTGGA
>Ga0335078_10000197_pt1 | contig 100396 bp, 83 predicted proteins | sample Lox_Sample_32_FD_206711 | JGI IMG/M metagenome (GOLD analysis project Ga0335078, IMG submission 206711) | Soil microbial communities from Loxahatchee National Wildlife Refuge, Florida, United States - Lox_Sample_3.2 | ecosystem: Environmental > Terrestrial > Soil > Wetlands | place: USA... | reverse complement strand
CCACGCTCGTCAAGAAGAGGATTAGCCTCTGTATCAATGAGATACGCAAAATCGGGCCTTTAATTCGTGGGAAAATCTGAGATAGACCGTTAGGGCACTCCAATCGAGATACAAGCAAAGTGGCATGGTGAACGCGCAGAAACTCGGAACTAGATGGATGAAGACGAGACGGCTGAAAATTGTAAACGGAAGATATTCAGGAACGGGAATGAAATCTGGCTTCCTTTCAGATTGCCAATTTTTGACTTTCGAAACCAATCCGCGGAAGTTATTCACAATCAATCAGCCACCTGAGGGCTTGACACAGTCAATGTGTTGGGCGTATAAAATGCTATGTAACAAGAAACCATCACCCCCATGCGCATCAACTGTGGGGGTTTTGTATTTTCAGGTGACGGGTTACAATATAAAAAATTTAGCCCGCCACTTGAGGTGACGGGTTACGGCAGGAGCGTGGGCGTTTTGGGAGTGCTTCACCTTCCAGTGTTGCGCACTCCTTTATTACGCCGGGGATTAAAGGAGGTATTCCTTGGGCACGCTCCTGCCAAATTTTTCCCATGCCAAGCTCGTTCCATCATAATACCCGTATTGTTTTGCGCAACCTCCTTATTGAACGACACTTGGGCTTGGTTTTCAAAAATTGTCCCCAGATGAATAAGCGAAATCCGGCCTGAAATGGGAATATGATGTACTGACGGCAGCGCACCAATCACTGAGACTTGCCGAATTTCATACGGACAATCAGCGGATCGGGCGTAGTGGAAAGTAATGGCGAACGACGAAAGAGCCGCTGGCAGACTCAATTCAACCTTCATACAGTAAAATGGGCAATCGGCCTCACACGGAATGCTGGTTCGACAAGGACGAGCACATGCTATCAAAGACACAAGAATATACAAGCGAAGAAATGATCTTCGTTTTTTCAGTCACATGGCGGCGTTAGCCCAATTCTAACGGCCAAGCAACCAGGAATAGCCAGTTATATTGCACTCGCCTACAAGTGGCTTGAACGATGACAAAACGTATTTTGGACCCTCCCACAATTCTGTGTCGCGTCCGCGTGCGATACCGGGAAAGATGATCACGATGCATTTGTCGGGAACCACCATTGCGAACGTATCGCATGATATTTTAGTGCGATTTAACATACCATTGGATTTGTTGCGTTTTCTGTTCAAACAAAAAGCACTGGATTGGTTAAAATCCAGTGCTGCGAGATTAACTTAATTCAAAGTCCCTCATCGGCAACTGATCTTTGGCTAAACTTATTAACAGCCTGTCCGCCTATTATTCACTGCAGACATAGCCCTCTGGTACGCGTTGCCTTTTTCAAGAATCGTGTGTAGGTGGTCAAACAATCAGGCGACACCGTTATAAATTGCGGAAAACAAGAAGCGGCGAAAGCCTTTCTTTTGCGCTGATGGACCCGGCTTCTCTGAATCGTATGGTTATTTTCAATTGTGGCCTGCCTCATTTTATTGCTTTATTACTACTCAACGGACCCGATCTTCCATGACGCAGCGGAAAATATTTATGACAATCAAATTCGCCCTGCTTAGCATGCTGGCCGGGGCCATTCTCCTCATTAGCTTGGGGCTTGGCTTCCGGGCCTATCGCCAGCATGTAAACGCGCGAATCCTAGCGATTCACACGGCCAACGGCATTCAAGAAGGGATGTTTGTTCCGATTGGCGGCATTCAGCAATGGATTCAAATCCGCGGTGAGGATCGTAACAACCCGATCCTCCTGTTTGTCCATGGCGGTCCAGGTGGTTCGACAGTGCCGATATCGTCCGGATGGCAACCTTGGGAAAAGTATTTCACGGTGGTGCAGTGGGACCAACGCGGCACCGGACGCACCTATCGGAAGACCGGCAATTCGATTGCGCCGACCATGACCGTTGATCAGATGACCAAGGATGGCATTGAAGTAGCCGAGTTTTTGCGAACACATTTGCATAAAGACAAAGTAATTCTGGTCGGACACTCCTGGGGATCGTTCCTTGGCATCCACATGATCAAAAAACGACCTGATCTCTTTGTCGCTTTTGTTGGTACTGGACAGTTCATTGGCTGGCCAACTTCTCGAGCCTGGTTGTCGGCATTTCTGCGAACGGCCAATAGCCCGGAGGCCTCGAATGATTTTGCCTCGATTGATGAATTGTCCAACCCAGAGAAACTTGCGCTTCTACAAAAATGGGGCCGCCGTTTTCGGCGTCCGCCACAGGACAGTGCTGGCATAAAGTTCAGGATTCGGCCGTTGATGATGCCGGATTTTACGCTTCTCGATTGGTACTATTATCTAAAGGGATTTCGGTTTTCGCGGGAACTTTTGGGTGGGCTAAACGGGCCCTTGACGCTGGCCGATTTGAGGTCGCTCGGTCTGGATTTTTCGGTTCCAATCTTTTTCTTTGAAGGGACGCAGGACTCCATGACACCGATTGAACCTGCCGAACAGTATTTCGAGCAGATCACGGCGCCACACAAGGAATTTGTGCGATTTGAGGGTGCCAACCATTTTCTTCCGCTGAATCGTCCCGATGAATTCCTGAAAGAACTGCTGATCCGCGTCCGGCCACTGGCAGATCCAACGAATGCCACGCAACCGGGAATCTCATCGCTCAAGCTCTGACCCACTTCAGGCTAAAACTTCTGAAGAAAGGCGCCGCACGGTGTCAGCGGTATTTCAATTGCTGTCATGCGACCATCGACAAACGCTGTTTGGGTGTGGCCGACGGAGCGTGGCGGCTGGATCTGAGACCCGAAAGGAACCATTGCAGCACGATAGAGGTTCGACAGTTGAAAAATGGCAAAACAGGCATACGTTTTATTAAAGGAGATTGTGTTATGAAAAATGTCAGCAGTACCGGAAAATGGAGCGAGGGCAGCGGAGGCAGCCAATATCGTGTCGGCAGAGACGGTCGTGACGGGAGCCAGCGAGCCGAACGATTAACGCCTACTTCGGATGGCAGTCACGCGCATGAGATAATCAAGGCGAGCACGGATGGAGGGGTGAAATCAATCCATACAGCAAATAAAGGCAGCCGTTAAATGCGTTTGCGGCTGCGCTGTTTTGCATCCGGTTTGGAATATTCAAACGTTACGCGGTTTAGTTCATCTTTGACTTCTTCGAAGTAACGAAGGTTGAGGGGATTGTTGGCGGCAACTTCCACCTGTTCCCAAAGGGCCAGCACGTCCGTGTCGAGGCGAGCGGCCGGCGTTCCTTTCAATCTGGCGACGACTGCTTCGATTCTCCCACGCGCTTTCTTTTGACGCCCGTTTTGCAGCAGGAGAAGGACGGCGCGGGCTTCATCGATAAGGTGTTGTTCGGTCAATAGTTGAGCCATGACCCAATTTTAGCATGTCTATCGCCTTATTGTCTTCCATCTAAACTGCCTGCATCAAACCCCAAAACGTTCGCCAATGCCTCCAATTGCCGATTATCAGGCTGGACTGTGCCATTTTCCCATGAACGGACCAAGGCCGTTGCAATACCCATTTTCAAGGCCACATGGCCGGGTGTGAGATTGTTCTCCCTCCGTTTGACCTGAATGAGGTCGCCAAGCGTCTGTATGCTCGCTGGCAATGGTTTAGGCTGCCTTGGCTTTCTCTTTTGGCTGAATTTGATGCGAATATGCCGTTGTGCAATACCCAGCAGGGATACTGTCCGCGGTGCGGAGGATTGAACGGGTGTCCGCAATGGGTCCGTTTCATGGATAATTGGTCTCCGTAAATGCCTCGCCGTTGGAATATCGTTTCAGCAGTTCCCCGTTTTTTGCGCCACGTTCCACTGTCCGGTGGATTGAGCGACGGCCTGTGCCCGGGTGGCCGCCTCAACGGCTTTGGCAAACTGGTGGTCAGCCGCATACGCGGCAGCGAGGGTTCCCAACGGGACCGGTTGTTGCTGGCCGGTCAATTCCACCGCCCGGCGGGCCAAGCGAATCGCTTCCGGGCCGTTGCGCAATTCCGGCCTGGGATTCGTCGCCAGGCACCATGCCAGGTTGTTGAGCGCAATGGGATCATCGGGGTGAAGGCGGACGACTTCGCGATATTCCTGAAGTGCTTCGGCAAATTGTCCCGCCTGTTCCAGCCGGACCGCGCCTTCCGTTCTGGTCTGCAGGTCATCGCTCCCGGTCGGGGTGGTTTTGGAATTATCCGCTGAATAACCGGCTGGATTTTGCGACGAAACCTCTGGCAGGGCAGGCTCCCGGTTGGCCAGAACCGCGGCTCCTGAAATCACGATCAGGAGCGCGATGAAGGTCAACTGGCACCAGACGCCCAGGACCGGCAGAATTCGGCCGGTCGTACCGGCGCCGGGTGAACCGCCGTTGGCCTTCCCCGGACCCGGATCGCCGGGGGGCGATGGTTGGCCCGCAAAAAGGCCGGTCGCAATCGCTGCAAACCAGCCGAGCAATACCGGCAAAAGATATCGCCCGCCACACAAGTCGCTGGTCAGGCCGACGGCATTGTCTAAACCTTCAACGGTGATCAGGCTGGCAAAAACGCCGCTGAGCGCCACGGCGGTGCCGAGGAACATCACCGACGAAAAAAGGACGAGCCGGCGGCAAGCGGGGACCGTGCATCCCAGCAGCACCGCCAACCCCAGACACAGCCAGGGCAGGGCGATCGTAGACGAATTGACCAGCGATGAAAAACCGTCCCACCGGCCGATCCAGTGAATCTGCCCGTTGGCGCCAATCCAATTTGCAAAATCGGCGCTGAAAAATGTCCGGGCGACCAGGATGGAAAAAATAGCGGGCCAGTGCGAAAGCGTGTTGCCGGGCTGATGCCAGGCATTGGCGGCCCAACCGGATTCGTAGTGCAAAGAAGGAATCTGAATGCGGAGGCATACAAATGGCAGCGCCGCGAGGGCCCAGAATATCACCACGCGCCAGAGCAGCGGCGACGGTTTCAACGGGGTCGATTTCCAAAGCATTATTCCCAGGCAACCTCCCGCGAGCGCCAGAATAATAAACCCCTCGACGTGGGTCATGGCACCGCCAAATAAAAAGGTCAGGCCCAGGCCAAGCCGGGCGCGGTCCTTTTCGAGCAACCCGGAAGCGCAGTGAACGAGGCCGATGACCGTGAAAAAGATCATCGGCATGGTGCCGCCTTCCCATTGAACAAACATTTGCGTGGCGGGCAACAGCAACAGGCCCAGCAGGGCGAGCCAGAATATTGGTTGCCAGGAAGTGGTGGAACGAAATTGCGACGCCAGGCTGGCGAATAGAAGCAACAACATCCACGTCGGCCAGAATTTCGTGACAAATTCGTCGACGTGACCGATCGAATCAAACGTCGCCGCGTGCAACGAAGGCACCAGGGTGGGATAGTCCAGATGCATGTACGCCAGGCGCGGGTCGGAGAACCAGCGCACCAGTCCGCCGCCGCTGTACTGGTGTATGATCTTCGCCTTGATCATCCAGCGCGTCGCATCGCCGTCAACCAACCCCTCCAGCCCGGCAATTCGAAAGAGAACCAGGAAGATCAGCAAACCGGCGAGACACAGAACCGCCGAGCCGGGGCTGCGCAGCCATTTCCGATGGCGGTTGGCGGCGACAACCAGGAACCTGTTGCGATCACGCCAGATTTCCAGGATGGTCCCCGCTGCCGTTATTCCCAAAATCCATCCCCGGGCGGGCCAGCCGCAGAGCTTGGCTCCCAGCGTAACCGCGGCCACGGTCAGCATCCCCAACCCAAGGCCAACAGCCAGTCGCTCAAACAACGCCAGACGGCCGTTCAGGGGATAAAACAGAAAACGGAACAGCCACAAACCCGACAGGGCAGTCAGGGCGGGAAGCAAAAACGCGATGACCCGGTCGAAGCTTGAGTCGAACCACGCCGGGTTGGCCGGGTTCCGGACAGCCAGGTTACGCAGCAGTTTGAATCCACCTTGTCCCCCGTTGAGGATGACCGCGTCATATCCATTGGTGAGGATTTCCTCAACCGAATCGGAGGTGCGGCCAACAAAGCCGTCCGACGTTTCGCGGGAAACATGGTCCAGGCTTGTCCCGATTTCGCGGGGAAAAAGATAGTACGTCTCCAGAAGATAATAACCAATTTTATCAAAATTCGTCGGACCAAGCATGTTCGGCACAAGAATATGTGCGTCTTCCGGCAGGACCAGATCGAGATACCGGCAACTTCCCGAAAAGGAGGCATTTTGTTTGTCTCGTTCGATAATATCCGAAATCTGCGCCAGCTGTTCTCCCCGGACAACGCACAGGGAAATGGAAGAGTATCCCACCGGGAGATCATTATAGTGCCGTACCTGCCAGGCGATCACCAGGCTGGCGAAGGCTGTCAGAGAAATCGCAACGAGGAATGCTGCACGTTTGTTCATGCCTGCTCCGAGCGCGTGACGGCTTATTGTTGTGAAACCGCGACTGATTGTCGAGGTCAATTCCTTTTCGTCCAGGCGGCCGATTCCAGCAAGGCGCGACACGATCACTGCGGAATCGCCCGGCAGTCCCGAATTGAACTGAGCGCGACGGATGTCAAATCAGGGCACTACCAAATCACCAGTTGTGTCCTGATTTCAAGGTGGTGCGCCTCGCGCGGCGAGGCGCCGTCGCATCGCAGCGCGACTCGAGCCACCAGATCCGGTCACCCCGAATCACCCGGCGGCTTGACCGGGACCGCCACCGCCTTTAGCTTGGTTTGATGGCGAACCTCCCGAAATCAGGCAAACGCAAAGCAATCATGGTGGGTGTCGGATTGGATTCCGACGGCCACAAACGTCTCACCACCGGATCGAACTTCGCGCTCATCGGCGGCACCGAAGGCACGCATGAGCAGATGACCGAGAAAGCCATCAAGATCAACGAGAAGCTCAAAGCGCGCGGCAAGCGGCTGGAAAATGTCAGCCATGATGAGTTTGACGACATCGCCCATGAAGTCGGCCTCAAACCGGTCCGCCCGGCTTCGAATTGATTCGCCGCTGTCGAACCGTCTTCGATCCGCCAGGAGGGTGAGCCATCGGAGGCGCGACGGGGGCGGGGGATGCCGATGAAGACAACGGGGTAAACAGCAGAGTCAAGCTCGTTGCCGCCCAGGCCAGCAGGAGGGGCAACAGGTAGCGCCCCGACGCTTCTTCCGAAATATAGCTGAGGACCTGGTTCAGGTTGGTGATGCTGATAAAGCTGGCAAATACCACGCTGAAGGCGGCCAGGGTGGAGACAATCACGGCCAGCATCCAGACCACCGTCCGCCGCCGGCCCGGCGCGTTGAACCACAGGGCGATGGTCATCAAGAGACAGATCCAGGCCAGCCCCAGCGTCGGGCGATTGTACAACGACGACAGCCCGTGCCACTGGCCGTTCCAATGAAGTCGGCCGTCGGCCGCCGTCCAGGTCGCCAGGTCGGCACTGACAAACCATCGGGACAGCAGGATCAGAAAAAGGCGCGGCGCATTAAACAACGTGGTGCCGGGATGATCCCAGCCGTAAGCGGCCCAGTTGGATTCAAAATGCAGAACCGGTATTTGTACGCGCAGCCAGAGGAAAGGCAACAGCGCGGCCAGGCCGAACGCCGGCAGGCGCCACCAGTCTCGCCATGATTTCAAGTCCGGCCACCGCGGCGCCAGGACAAACAGCCAGAAAATCGCCAGCACCATAAAAATGAATCCTTCGAACTTGGCCAGCGCCGCCCCCAATAAAAAAACCAGCCCCAGCGCCAGCCGGGCGGGTTCCTTCTCAACCGTCCAGATGGCGCATTGGACAAAACCCAAGACCGTGTAGAAGATCATCGGAAACGTGCCGCCCTCCATCCGGACATACACCTGGACGGCCGGCAACAGCAACAGGCCCAGGAACAAAAACGATGGCGCGGGGAGCCAACCATTCCAATTCCGGTTCAGCGACGCCAACGCGACCAGCAGCAGCAACAACATCCACGCCGGCCAGAACTTGGTGACGAATTCATTCACGTGCCCGATTGAGTCATACGTCGCCGCGTGCAGGCACGGGACCAGAACCGGATAATCGAGATGGGCGTGCGCCAACCGGGGCGCCGAAAACCACTGGATAATTTCATTCCCGGCGTATTCATGGAGGATTTTTGCTTTGAGCATCCATCCGGCCACGGCATCGTATTCCATCATCCCCTCCAGCGACGCCAGGCGAAAAATCAGCAGCAGCACCAGAACGCCCACCATGGCCACGGGATTTTGAATCATGACGCGGAAACCAGCGACGAGCCCCGTCCCCATCTCCCGCCGGCGGCACCCGATTTCCACCAGGCTGACCACGCCGGTAACCGCCAGGATCACGCCGTGGCCGTGGAATCCACACAATTTGATGCCCAGGGTAAGCGCGGCCACTGCGGCCATTCCCAACCCCAGACCGCAGGCCAGTTTTTCAGCAAACGGCATCCGTTGGTTCAGCCCGGGTATCAGAAAACGCAGCAGCGCCATGCCGGATAGGGCAGTCAGCAGCGGCAGCAGGAAGGCAATCATGGCGTCAGACCCGTTGCGGAACCAGGGCGGATTGACCGCCGGATTCAGGTGCAACTCGCGCAGCAGCCAGACTTTTGCCATGGGCGTTCCCGACGCATCCGCCTGGGCCGTACCGATGACCACATCGAAACGGTTGCTGGCCAATTCGGCGTCCGAGTCGGATACCCGCCCGATAAAACCGTCCCGGGTGAAACGGGCCGGCTGGTCCAGGCTGACCGCGATGTCACGCGGGAAGAGATAATAAGTCACGAAAAAGTAAAGCCCGGCATTGATGATATTGGTCCTGCCGGTCATGCCGCGAATGAATATGCGCGCGTCCCGGGGAAAGGTCATATCCAGCTTGCGGCACTCGCCGGCAAGGGGAATCAGCGCGCCGTCCGCGACAAAAATATCGTCGTTCCGCGCCAACTCCCGTTCAATCGTGCAAAAGCGGATCAGGGAAATCGACCCGAACCGCTCCTTGTCAATGGTATCCGAAAACTGCAGGATTGCTGCCAGGTACGCATAGGCAGCCAATACCACGCTGACCACGGTCAACCAACGACTGTTCATAAGATCGAAGGGTTATTCGATTGAACGTCTGGTGCTGAATTCTGAGTGTGTTATCGCAGTTTACGAAGTGCGCGCCCCCCGTCAAGCAGCCAAATGGATGAGTCGTGGGGCAGTTTGGTAGGGACGCCGCGCTGCGGCGTCCGGACAGCGCAGCGCGCTGTCCCTGCCTGTTTCAAATCAGACCGCGATGCTCCATCGCTGCCCGCGTCTTTTCCGGCGTTTCCTGAAGGATCGTCTGCCAGCCATGCGCTCTTCCCGCCGCCACATTGTCCGGACGATCGTCGATGTAAAGAATTTCCGCCCCGCGCCGCCCGGCCAGCTTTTCCAGGGCGTCGTAGATGCCGTCGTCCGGCTTCATTACACCGACTTCGTAAGAAAAAATATAGCCGTCGAAATGCGCAAAGAAGGGGAAGTTCCTGCGGATATGTTCCACCGCCAGATCGTTGGTATTTGAAAAAATATAGGTCGGCAGGCCGCGCCGGCGCAACGCCGCGTGCAGCGCCGTCATGGCGGTCATCTCGAAAAAAATATCGGCAAAAAACCCGCCGAATTCCTCCAGGGTTCCCTGAAAACCGGTGACGGCCTGCACCTGCTCGAAAAACCCCCGGCGCGTCAGACGCCCCGTCTCATAATCAACGATGAATTGGGACTGTTCGATCAGGACTTTGGTTTCCGCGAGGGACTTCCGGCTGCGCGCGGCAATTTTGCGGGCCGCAATCGAGTAGTCGAAATCCACCAGAACTTTGCCCAGGTCGAAGACCACGATGGATGAAGAGGACATAGCGAAGGTTGCTTGACGCCTCAGATGCCACGCCATATGCGGACCCGAGGCGCTGCGTGTTGCGTGTTGCGTGGATCAAAACCGGGCGCGGGCATCAGCTCATTTCCCTCCGTCCCTCCAGGGCCCGGCTCAGCGTCAGTTCGTCGGCATACTCCAGGCCGCTGCCGGCCGGCAGGCCGTAGGCGATGCGGGAGATTTTCAGGCCCGGCCGGGCCAGACGTTTGGCCAGATAAAAACTCGTGGCGTCGCCCTCCACGTCGGTGCCCAACGCGATGACCACTTCCCGGATCGGCTCCTGGACCAGGCGCTTTTCCAGGCCGGCGATGCGCAGGTCGTCGGGTTCCACTCCGTCAAGCGGAGAGATTTTTCCCCCAAGAACATGGAACCGTCCGCGAAAAGTGCCGGACTTTTCGACGCTCAAAATGTCCACCGCGCGTTCCACCACGCAGACCAGCGAGGCATCGCGCCGGGGATCCTCGCAAATCGCGCAGGGCGATTTCTCCGTCAACGCGCCGCAATTGTCGCAAAACCGGATTTTTTCCCGGGCCTGAACCATCGCCGCGGCGAGCGCTTTCACCGCCGGAGAATCCGACTGGACCAGATGCAGCGCGATGCGTTCGGCGGAACGCGGCCCGATGCCGGGCAGCTTGCCCAGCGCGGCAATCAGCACGGTGATGGAGTCGGGCAGCATGAAGTCAAGGCAGAAGGCGGAATGAAGAATGGAGAATTGAAATCGGCGTCTCTCGCATGGAAAAACGTTTCCCCATTCTGTATTCTTCCTTCTTCATTTCATCCGAGCCCCGGCAGGCTCAACCCGGCGGTGACCTTGCCCATCTCGGTGTTCGAAATTTCCTTCGCCTGTCCCAGCGCCTGGTTCGCCGCGGTCAGAATCATGTCTTCGAGCAATTGCGCGTCGGATGGGTTCAGCGCCTGCGGATCGATCTTGACGGCGGCCAGGCTGCCATCACACTTGGCCGTCACTTTGACCGCGCCGCCGCCGCTGGTCGCTTCCACGGTGCGGGCCGCCAGTTGCGCCTGGACCTGTTCCATTTGTTGCTGCATCCGCGCAGCCTGTTTCATGAGTTTGCCGATGCTGGACATATATTGATTTGAAATTTGAAATTTGAGATTTGAAATCCAAGGTACGTCAGGCACGGACTTCCACAATCTGGCCTTTGAAAATTTCCAGCGCTTTTTGAATCAGCGGATCATTTTTGAAATCACTTTTGTTGAAGGCAACGGACGCCGGCTTTTCCCGGGTTGCCGGCATTGCCGCCGGCGGATTTTCCACCGGGACCGGCGCCACCGGGGGTGGCGGGGCGGAAACCATGGCCGCTGCCCGCGCCGGCTGGGCCAAACGGGGAGCGGAGGCGTCCATTTTAACAAACTTGATCTGGCTGTTGGCGTGGCCGAGTTCGGCGAGCTTGGTCTGGAGCAGGGTATGGTTGCGGGCATTGTCCACCAGCCCGAGGTGATCCTCAAACTCGGGATCGAAGCCAATGGTCAAAATTCCTTTGGCAAACGAAACCGGCTGGGCATCCACCAGATAACTTTTTGTGAATGGACTGGCCCGGCCGACCGATTCGATCAGCCGGGTCCACAACGCCGGCAGATCATCGCCAACGCCGGGTTCGGCCGGCGCGCTGATCGCCGCCGCCTCCGGCGGAACCGGAGCCGGGGCCGGCGCGGGAGTCTTGCGCGGACCGGCGTTGACGGCGCCGGTTGGTGCCGCCGGAATGTCGCCGCCGCCCTGGCCGCGCAACTGGTTGAGTTGCTTCAGGACCGAATCCAGGCTGACCGCCTGGCGGGCTTCGATGGCTTTGAGCAGGGTGACTTCCACCAGGATTTTTTTGGATGTCGTGTCGCGCAGACGCAATTCGGCGTCGGTGAAAACCTCCAGGATCCGGGTCAGCGATTCCACCTGGGCCAGGCCGGCCTGTTCCTTCAGCGCCGCCACTTCCGCTTCGGAAACTTCCAGCAGATTCAGATCGCCGCGGGCCACCTGAAAAATGAGCAGGTTGCGGAAATGATTCAGGAGGTCGCCGAGCAACCGGCCGAGGTCCTTGCCGTTTTGCGCCAGCTCATTCACCCGGCTGAGCGCCGACGGGATATCGCCGCCCAGGACGGCCCGGCTCAAACCGAGCACCTGTTCCTGGGCCACCAGGCCGAACATGGACAGCACATCGGCTTCCTCGATTTTGTCTCCGCAAAAACTGATGAGCTGGTCGAGCGTCGATTCGGCGTCCCGCATGCCGCCGTCGGCGCCGCGGGCGATGGCCAGGAGGGCCGGCGCCTCGATTTTCACCTTTTCCAGTTTGGCGACGTGCGCCAGGTGCCGGGTGATGAGCGCGTTGGGGATCCGGCGCAGGTCAAAACGCTGGCAGCGGGAGAGAATCGTCGGCAGGACCTTTTCCGGGTCGGTGGTGGCAAACATGAACTTCACGTGGGCCGGCGGTTCCTCCAGCGTCTTGAGCAGCGCATTGAACGCCGCCGTCGACAACATGTGCACCTCGTCGATGATATAAATCTTGAACGTCGAATTGGCCGGGGCGTACTTGCAGGTTTCGCGGAGTTCGCGGACCTGTTCGACGCCGTTGTTGCTGGCGCCGTCGATTTCCAGAACATCCAGCGAGCGGCCTTCGGCGATTTCGATGCAGCGCGGGTCGCGCTCATCAAAATCGACTTTCGGCCCGCCGGTGCAGTTCAGGCATTTGGCGAAGATGCGGGCGACGGTGGTTTTGCCGGTGCCGCGCGGGCCGCAAAACAGGTACGCATGGGCGATGCGTTTCTGTTCGATGGCATTGGCCAGCGTTTGCGTGACGTGTTCCTGCCCGACCACGTCGGCGAACCGCTGCGGACGATATTTGCGGGCAATGACTTGATAGGCCATGTCGATTTACGATTTAGAATTTACGATTTGGGATTTACGCGCCCGTTGGTTTTCCGTCAACCAATCGTAAATCGTAAATCATCAATCGTAAATTCGAAATGCCAGGGTGACCACGGCAGATACGGAGCAAACTACCGTTGCTGCCTTCCGGCCCTGGCGGGGTTCGTAAGTCCACATTCCATGGGCCCTGGCAGAAGCAATGTGCCCCAGAGGCCGCCGACTGTCGAGCTAAAGGACACTATCCTTGTTGGAGGGCGCGCAGTGGCGGCTCCTCACCGCATGGGTTGCACTTTCTCCCCATCGCATGGGTTACAACGAGGATGGTGCGGTTCGTCTTGGCGGTGGAGCGAAGCGAGCCGGAGCGGCGTCCGGGCAGTTTCGGGCGGTGTGACAAAAAAACGACGATTGAGTGAAGTTTTTGTTTCACACCCCGACGCTTCCGTCTAAACTCCGGCTGTACATCGGCAAGTGACCGTCCATATGGCGTGGGTTGAACAATTGCATTCTGCCAACTGGGCTCAAGCGACCGGATGTTTTATGGGCGCTTATCTCCTGGGTTGTCTGGCCACCGGCTATTACCTCGTCCGCCGCCGCACCGGCCGTGACATACGCGAAATTGAAAGCGGCAGTACCGGTGCGCGCAACGTCGGCCGCATCCTGGGCAAATCCGGATTTGCGCTGACCGTGGCGGGCGATGCCGGCAAAGGCGCGTTGGCCGTCGGAGCGGCCCTGGCCTGGACCCACCAGCTTCCCCTGGCCGCCCTGGCCATGGTGGCGGTCGTCGCCGGCCACATCTGGCCGGTCTCGTTGCACTGGCGCGGCGGTAAAGGCGTATCCACTTCGCTGGGCGCATTGCTGGTGTACGACGACCGGCTGGCGTTGACGTTTGCCGTTTTGTTTCTGGCCGGTCTGGTCCTGACGCGAAGGAGTGTCTTGCCGGCCATGTTCGCCTTCGCCTGCCTTCCGGCGGCCAACTGGTGCCTGGCGCCGGACGGCCTGACCACGGCGCTGCTGGCGGTGCTGGCGGCGATGGTTTTATTTGCGCACCGGAAGAATTGCACCGCGGAGATGGCCTGGCGACTGGCGCGGCGCGATGTTGCCTCCAAACCTGAGGCGCCCAAATTATGAACTCCGAACCACTCGTGTTCAAACTGGCGACCGAAGACTGGGAATTCGAGCAGATTCACCGCCTGAATTACCGGACCTTTGTCGAGGAAATCCCGCAACACCAGCCATCCGCCGCCCAACGGCTGGTCGACAAGTTCCACGCCGACAACATGTATCTGATTTGCCTGCACCAGCAGAAGCTGGCCGGGATGCTGGCCGTGCGCGGGAAACGGCCGTTTTCCCTCGATCAGAAACTGCCGGAACTCGATTCCCACCTGCCGCCCGGGCGGACCATTTGCGAAATCCGGCTGCTCGCCATCGAAAAAAAATTCCGCGGCATGCGCGGCGGCCAGGTGTTGCAGGGCATTCTGGCGCTGCTCTGGCAGCACGGCGTCGAAAAGGGTTACGACCTGGCCATCATTTCCGGCACCACCCGGCAGGCCAAACTGTACCAGCACCTTGGCTTTGTGCCGTTCGGCCCGCTGGTCGGCACCGGGGACGCGCGGTTTCAGCCGATGTACGTGACGCTGGAAACCTTCGAAGTCACCGCCCGGGAATTTTTGCGCTCGTCGCCCGCCCGCTCGTTCCATCCCAGCGCGGTCAATTTCCTGCCCGGCCCGGTCGCCGTCCGGCGCGAAGTCCGGCGCGCGTTTGAACAGGCGCCGGAATCGCATCGCAGCGACAGCTTCAAACAGGATTTTCAGGCCACCAAACAGATTCTCCGCGACCTCACCCGCGCCCGGAAGGTGGAGCTGATGATGGGTTCGGGCACGCTGGCCAATGACATCATCGCCGGGCAAATTTCATTGCTCGGCGGACCGGGCCTGATCCTGAGCAACGGCGAATTCGGTGACCGGCTGATTGAACAGGCGCGGCGGTTCCAGTTGAAGTTCGATGCGCTGGAGTTTCCCTGGGGCGAACCTCTCGACCTCGCTCGCGTCGAAGAAAAACTGTCCGGCCGGCCGGCGCCCGCCTGGCTCTGGTGCGTCCATTGCGAAACCTCCAGCGGGGTGCTGAACGATCTGCCGGCGCTCCAGGCGTTGTGCACCCGCGTCGGCACCCCACTGTGCCTGGACTGCATCAGCACCCTCGGCACGATGCCGGTGGACCTGAGCGGCGTTTACCTGGCGTCGGGTTCCAGCGGCAAGGGACTGCGGGCGTACCCGGGTCTGGCCATGGTTTTTTACGACCATGACATCGTGCCGGCGCCGGACCGGTTGCCGCGCTATCTTGATCTGGGTTTTTGCGCGCGGGAACAGGGCATTCCGTTCACTTTTTCGTCCAACCTGCTGCATGCGTTGCACGCGGCTGTCCGCCGGTTGAGCGTGGAGAAACGTTTTGAAGAAGTCGCCGGACTGTCCGCCGGCCTGCGATTGCGTCTGGCGGAAATGGGTTTCGAACTGGTGGGCAGCGAGACGCAAACCCAACCGGCCGTCATCACCCTGGCGCTGCCGGCGGCGTTGAATTCGGTCCGCGTGGGGGACGCGATGCATGAAGCCGGTTACCTGCTGAGCTACAACAGCGGCTATCTGCGCCGGAAAAACTGGATTCAGATCTGCCTGATGGGGGAATGTTCCCGGGAAAAAGTCGTGCCGGTCGCCAACGCCCTGCACCGCGTCTGCTTCGGCCGCCGGCCCGTCCCCGCCGAGACGCCGGCGACTTCCTCTTGACCCGCGCGCCAGCGGGTTTGCGTTTCCGGAGCGCGGCGGGAAGCGAAGCGCCACGCCGCTTTGTTCTGCTGCGCCTGATTATGGTCCCAAAGCGGTGTCGCGGCTGCGCCTTGCCGCCGCAGTCCAAAAAATCAGCGGTCATCACCCCGGCGGCTGTTTTCTACGCATCGCGTTTCATCGGCCAGCCGGCGGCGGCCATGGCTTTGTAACCGCCGCCGAGCGAATATACGTTGGGGTAACCCATCTTCTGCGCGGCATCACAGGTGAGCGCCGACCGGAAACCGCCACCGCAGTACATGATGATTTCCGACTTCGGGTCGGGATAGAGTCTTTCCAGGTCGCGTTCCAGGATGCCCTTGCCGAGGTGCCTGGCTTCGACGGCGTGGCCCGCCTGCCATTCGTGGTCTTCCCGCACGTCCAGCAGGATGATTTTCGGATTGGCCGCCAGGCGCGCCCGTGCGTCGGCGATGCTGATTTCGCGGACCCGCTGTCTGGCGTCGTTAACCAGTTTTAGAAACCCGGGTGAATGGTCCATGCCGGAAAGTTAGGTCGTGGACCGCGGCGGTCAAATCAATTTCCTTTTCGACGGCGGGCATTTCCTTTCGAAGTCCCCGGGCCGGCCGGAGGGTCTGCGCGGCGATTTCCCGGTGCCGGGGATGAAGACAATGCAGTCCCAGTCCAAAAAAACAGGCGCGATAACCGCACGGAATGCTGGCATCCACCAGGCATTCGGAATATTCCTCCGTGCCCGCCAGCCGCCGGGCCTGGCAATAGCCCTGAAATGGCGGAATCGCCGGCGTTGCCTTTTCCCCCTTAGCCGACAGTTTGGGATGGTCACCGGGTTGTGACATGGGGTCGGGTTATGTTTTAGATTAGCGATAAATCTCTCCCAGTCAATCTTTATTCAATAAAACCGGGCTTTTTTGATAAAAAGGCGGCATTCCGGAGGCGTTGTTCGGGCGGGATATCGTGTGTTGGCCGATTTGGGTACAACAGCCGCTAAATCAGGATCTTGGCATTACGGACGGTGAAACTCTTTTTCCGAAACAAATGCGACCGCTCCTCCGTCTAGGAATCCAGTCAGGAATTGAAATTATTTGATTACTTTCACGCACCCTGGCTGGCCGGTTGTCGACCGGGCGGCCCGGGACAGCCGTTTGTCTTTATTGGCCGGGAGCCACCGGGGCGGAAAAAGAGGAGGGCTTAATCTTTTGAAAAATTTGACGTCCAGTGATTTTGAAAAAATACAGCATTCGCCCCGGCACATTGCCCAATGGCAAAAAGCCCAGCAGCAATTGTTGCATGGACGGGCCGAGCCGGCGCTGGCCGCCTATCGGGAACTGGTCAAACAATTTCCCGGCGTGCCCGGGCTCTGGTTTGAACTGGGCATGGCCGCGGCCAAGGAACTGGATTTCGACCTGGCCGACCGGGCTTTTCAACGCACCGCCGAACTGGCGCCCAACGACGCTTCCATGTTGGTGCTGCTTGGACAGCAATATCATCAGCTCCGGCAATTGGACAAGGCCCGCGCCAGCTTCGAACGCGCCGTGGCGGCGGATCCCGCTTCCGTTCACGCCCGGCTCAGCCTCGCCGACTGGTACGAACGGGAACGGCGGCTGGACGACGCCTGGCACTGCGTTGAAACCTGCCTCACGCGTCATCCGGATGACCCGCAGACGTTATGCATCCAGGCGCTCTTGTTGCATCGCCGGGGAAAATCGTCCGAGGCGGAAAGCCTGCTGCGCGATTTGATCCGGCGTGATTCGTCGGACCTGAACGTCCGATATTCCGCGCGCCACCAGCTGGCCATGGTCTTGAACGAACTCGGCCAGTACGCCGAGGCCCTGAAATGGCTGCTGGAAGCCAAAGCCGTCCTGCGCGGCACCGCCAACGTGGCAAAGATGGAGGCGGAATACGACCGGGCGGACCGCCGCCGCCGCGACCTGCTGGCCGGCTTGACGCCCGAAACGATCCGGCGCTGGCGCCAGGAAGGTCCGGCCATAACGGCGCCGTACCGTTTTGCGTTCCTCGGCGGACATCCCCGCAGCGGCACCACGCTGCTGGAACAGATTCTGGGCGCCCATCCCGCTCTGGCGGCTTTTGACGAACCCGTCGCCTTTGTCCAGGAGGTCATCGAACCGCTGGCGCCGTTGGCCGGCGCCGCCGCATTGACGCCCGCCCGCCTCGATAAACTGCCGGCCACGGACCGCGCGCGCTTCCGCCGTCGCTACCTCAAGAGCCTGTTGCGCGAAGAACCGGGAGAACCGGCCGCGGAGGTTTTGTTGGACAAAAATCCGTCGCCCACGTCCGCCCTGCACCTCTGGCTGCGCGTTTTTCCCGATTTCAAAGCCATCATCGCCTTGCGCGACCCGCGCGATGTGGTCGTCAGTTGTTTTTTTCAAAACCTCCGGCTGACCGCCACCAATGCGAATTTTTTAAACCTCGAACGGACCGCGAAACATTATGGCGACCTGATGGATGTCTGGTTGCGGCTGCGGGAACTCGGCGGGTTCGACTGGCTGGAATCCCGCTACGAAGACGTGGTGAACCAGACCGAAGCCGAAGGACGGCGGGTGACGGAATTCCTGGGATTGACCTGGCATTCCCGGCAGGCGAACCACGTGGAGTTCAGCCGGAAAAAATACGTTTTCGCGCCCAATTACAACGAAGTCGCCCAGCCGGTTTACCGGCGCGCCGTCGGCCGCTGGCAGAATTACGCGGAGGCGCTGGCCGCGGTCCAGGCGCGGCTCGCTCCCTATTGCCGCGCGTTCGGCTATTGATTTGGAGTGCGCGGACCTGTCCGCGCTTTGAAAGCGGCGACCTGTCGCCGCAGTCCAAAATCTTGTGGCACATCGATCTCGGATTGTTGCCACCAAGTCTGTAAGCGGCTAGAATCATCAAGCCGATGAAATCCTACCTGTTTCTTTGTGTTTTCATCTATATTTTTCGGACAGCGCTGGCGCAAGAATCTCCGCTTGGTCCTCCAGCGCCGTTGTTTCCGGATGATCCGAAGGGACACAATCTTCCGTCCGCAGTTCCGCGAATGGTTGATACTAACGGGAATGTCGTGTGGATTAATGAACATTATACGACTCCGCAATATAGACAGGCGGCTTTTCGGTTGGTCTTACAGGAAGCCAATCGAGTGGCAAGGGAACTCCAATTGCCCGGGGAATTGCCGATCACGGAATCCAACTTATTTGAAGCTGTTGTTACTCCATTTGGATATAACTACCTCAACAAACGTATCGGGAGTGTTACGACAAAAAAATATTGTTACTATGTCTCTCAAGGTAACAAATTTTCGTATTTGGAGGCAACTCACGTGGCTCAAGATTGCTACAAGTTCCAGGACCAATACACTTGGCCGATCAGCCGTCTGAATACAAACGAAGCATACAAACTGGCGACGCAATGGCTGGCAGCTGTTTCAATGGATGTGGCGGCAATGAATCGGGATTGTGACGTAACAGTTGAACTAGACAGCCTCGGCTTCACCCCTTCTCCCGGCAAATTCGTCCCGATCTATTATGTTTCCTGGATGCGCAAAGGATATAAAAAGGGTGATGACGTTGCTTCGTTGGTAAGCAATGATGTGGCCACAGTGGAAGTTTTTACACCAACAAAAACATTACTCCAATTACGTGTCGAAAAACCACAATACATTCTGCGAAAACCGCTGATTTTCACAAATCTTGATTCCTTGCTTCCTGGAACTGGGCGGGTCGATATACTTCCGCCGTCGAAATATATCGGCGAACCGGGACCGGGCGGATAGATTGTCGCTATGGACATCAAGAACCTGAAGGACGTGCCGCCGTTCATCACCAAGGACGGTTCCGAAATTCGCGAACTGCTGGCCCACCGCAACTCTGTCATCCGCCACCAGAGCCTGGCCGGGGCGCGGCTGCCGGCCGGGACGAGCACACAGGAACATTACCACGTCCGGACCGAGGAGATTTATTACATCACCCACGGGACCGGCCGGATCCGGATCGACGGCGAAACCCGCGACGTGGCGCCGGGTGATGCCATCGCCATTCCGCCCGGTTGCAGGCACAAATTGTGGAACACCGGCAATGAACCGTTGCGCCTGCTCTGCTGTTGCGCCCCGGCCTATGAGCACGAGGATACGGTCATCACGGAATCGTGACGAGTCGGGCTCTCTTGGAGCGCCGAGCACCGCCTCGGCACCAGGAAACTCAACCGGAAAACGCCGGGACGGTGCCCGGCGCTCCAGCCGGACACAATTCTGAATCGCGAATTGACCCGGGTACGGCGGCGCGTTTAACTGTCGCCATGAAGATTTCCAACATCGGAATCCTGCTGCTGACAGCGACGCTCGTCAACGGCTGTTCGATTTTTCATCATGGGACCAAAACTCCGCCGACAACCCAAAACCCGGCGCCCATCGTCACACCGGACAACTCGCTGACCGCCCGGGTGCTCGACTATAACGCCACCGCCCGCTTTGTCGTCCTGGGCTTCCCCATCGGCCAGATGCCGCGCCTGGAACAAAGCCTGTTTTTGTATCGCAACGGCATGAAAGTCGGCGAGGTTCGGATCACCGGCCCGCAGAATGACAATAATATCGTGGCGGACCTGGTAACCGGTGAGGCCCAGGTCGGCGACGAAGTCCGGGACCAATAATCATTCGTCATTCGGAGGGGCGAACCCCGCGAATCAGTAAGGACAGCAACGGATGAGACTTGGGGCTCGCGGAAGTCGCCCCTCCGGAATTCAGTCTTCTTTTTTATGGGATTTTTCGGTGAAGACTTTCACCGTTTTCGGCAGCGTATTCCGGTGGTAAGGCGAATGGAGATTGAAATAAATGCCGCACAACGGCAGTTCGCCGTCACCCTGGCTGAGGATGATGGTGACCTGGCCGTCGAGGGCGATACCATGACGCATGCCGACGCCGCGATTTTCGTAGGCCTTGATTGCCTTGGCCATCAGCGAGACCAGCGCGGCCTCAAAATCCTCCGGGGTTTTTTCCAGGCAGACTACGAATTTATCGTAGGCCTTGACCGCGGCAGTGATCTCGCGCTTGAAAGAATCGATTGTCATTGAAACAAATTAACCCATTTCGCCGGAAATGCATTATTATTTCCGGCTTCGGTCAGAACTTCGCAATTTTTGTGGGGGCAGATTCCGGTCTGCCGGTCCGGGTGATTTTCCCGTCGCCGGGTTTTGGGCGGGGATTTTCCGCCGGGAATCTTTTCCGGGCTGGAAAGCCCGAAAAACCGGCAAGTTGGAGAGCCTGCCCCCGACCACTTCAGTCCGGCGCAGTCGGCCTTTGCGCCCGGCCACGCGCTCCGAATAATGCCGTTCCGACGCGGACGATGGTGGCGCCTTCTTCGATGGCAATTTCGAAGTCGCCGCTCATGCCCATGCTCAAATGGGGCAGGGGAGCGCCGAGCACGGTTTCGGCCTGGGCCTTCAATTCGCGCAATCGCCGGAAATGCGGCCGCGCTTTCTCCGGCTCCCCCGTCCAGGGCGGCACGGTCATGAGCCCCTGGATTTCCAGCCGCGGCAGGGCATTCAGTTCCTTCAAATCCGCCAGCAGCTTTTCGGGCGAATAACCGAACTTGCTCGCTTCGCCGGCCAGGTTGACCTCCAGCAGCACGGGGACGGTTTTGGCCGCCGGTTCCGCGCGCCGGTTGAGTTCCTGCGCCAGCGCCAGGCTGTCCACGCTCTCAACCATTTCAAACAATTCCACCGCGTCGCGGCATTTGTTCGATTGCAAATGGCCGATGAAATGCCAGTGCAACCGGCCCGGACACAGCGGGATTTTCGCCCGCGCTTCCTGGACCTTGTTCTCGCCGAAATAAACCTGCCCGCAGTCCGCCGCCGCCCGGATGGTTTCCGGCGGATGCGTCTTGGAGACGGCCAGCAGCCGGATGGAATCCGGCGCCCGGCCCGACCGTTCGCAGGCGGCGCGAATCCGCTGTTGGACTTTCTCCAGATTGTCGGCCAAACTCATGCCGGCATCGTAAATCGCAAATCGCAAATCGTAAATGAACTACTGGCTCGTCAAATCCGAACCGGAAACCTACTCCTGGGCCATGCTGGTCCGGGAAGGCAAGACGGCGTGGACCGGAGTCCGTAATTTCGCGGCGCGCAATCATCTGCGGGCCATGGCTGCCGGCGACGTGATTCTGTTCTATCACAGCGGCGAGGAAAAAGCCGTCGTCGGCCTGGCGCGGGTGGCTAAAACGGCTTATCCAGATCCCGTCGCGAAGGAAGGCGACTGGTCGGCGGTGGACGTGGCGCCGGTCAAATCTTTAAACGGCCCGGTCACCCTGGCGGCGATCAAAAGCGACTCGGTCCTGCGTGGAATGGCACTGGTCCGGCAATCGCGCCTGTCGGTGTCGCCGGTCACGCGTGAACAGTTCGCGCGGCTCCTCGAGCTTTCGGGAACAAAGGCCTGACCCCGGCCGCCGGAAAGGTCTCTCCGGCAGTAGAGCGGGTTCGCAACGGCAACCGGGGCAGGGCATCGGCCGTCGCCGGAACCCGGATGGCCTGGCGCCGATCCCGTTCCAGCCACATGACCCAGGGATAGAGCAGGGCAATGACGGTGAGGCTGACGAGGACCTGCCCGGTGTTGGACAGGGCATAGACCTGGATGATCGTGACGGCGGTGATGACCAGCGGCAGGTGAAAGGCAAAGACAGCCAGGGAATGGCGGCCCAACAAGGCGGTCGGCATCAGCACCCATTCGGGCGGACGCGGATTCCACGCCAGCATCAGGGCCACCCACGCGCCGAAATCCAGCAGCCGCAAAGGTCCCAGCGTCCATTTGTCCGACCATACATCGGCATGCGTCGACAGCCAGCCGGTTGGCGAAGTGAAGTGGCGTAACAGGAAACAGACCAGCAGCGCCGCCAGCGCCGGAGCCATGAAACGAACCCGATGTTCCGGCGCCACTCTCGGTCCCGGCTGCCGGATCGCGGTTTCGCCCAGCGCCAGGCCGCCGATCCACAAAAGCTGCCACGCGAACGGGTCGAACGATCCCCAGCGGAAGGGCAGCCATTGCGCGGGATCATTGACCACATGGAAATTGCCGAGGAACAGAACCTGTTCCAGCAGCCAGACCAGCGCGGAAACCACCAGGATCGGCCGCCAACCCCGCCGCCGGGCGATCGCCAGCAACCAGGGAGTGACGCCCAGGCCAAGGACGTACAAGGGCAGGATGTCGAACAGAGGCGGTTGATGCAACAACAACGGGATCAATGCCAGCGCGCCCCAGGGATGAACCAGAAAATCATGAAAATGGTTGGCCAGGGGAACGATCCGGCCGGCAAACAGCCACGCCGTCAGCACCGCCGGAATAATCACACCCAGATGCACCCAGTAAATCCGTTTCACCCGGTTCCACACCCGCCGGGCCATCGTCGGCCAATCGGATCGCGCATAGGTGCGGCCGTAAACCAATCCGGCCAGACAGGCGCTCAGAAAAATAAAACCTTCCGCCGCGCTGGAATAACCAAAAGAATCCCGAAGCAAATCCGACATCGGAGAGGGAACATGCATTCCCGCCATGCTGATTAAAAAAAAACCGCGCAGGGCATCCAACCGCTTATCCCGCATATGTGCGCCATCGTTCACGGGCTCCACTCCTCCTCGCCTGAGATTTTGCCGCCGTTCCGGACGGAAACCAACCTCCACCTTCGGACGTAATCTAAGCGGACCCGGCGTCGAGTCAAAGTGAAAATGAATTCTAACGAAAGAAATTAGCTGAACGTCTGACCGGTCATCAAAGGAACGAATCTTCCGCGCCACCGGTCAGGCCAGCGCCGCGCGGATGGATTGTTTCAGGACGCCGACGATTTCCGCCAGCTGTCGCGGCGTGGTGCAATAGGGAGGCATCAGGACGATGACATTGCCAATCGGCCGGGTGAGGACGCCGCGGCGGGCCATCGCTTCGCAAACGCGGATGCCGGCGCGCTCCCTCAGTTCATACGGCTCCCGGGTCCGCCAGTTCCGGACCAGTTCAATGCCGGCCATCAGGCCGACCCGCCGCAGGTCGCCGACGCGGGGCAGCGACCACAGGGTTTGCAATTCCTCGTGCAGGGTTTTTTCCAGGATTTGCCGGGCGTGCCGGGAAGACCGGTTTTGGAGCAGTTTCAGGCTCGCCTGGCCGGCGGCGGCGCCCAGCTGATTGGCCGTGTAGCTGTGGCCGTGAAAAAACGTTTTGAATTCGTCGTATTCGCCCAGGAACGCGTCAAAGACGCTCCGGGTGGTGAGCGTCGCCGCCATCGGCAGGTAACCGCCGGTGAGCCCCTTGGCCAGGCACAAAAAATCCGGTTGCACGCCCTCGTGCTGGCAGGCGAACAACCCTTCCGGGTTCAGGGTTCGCGATTCAGAGTTCACGGTTCCGGTCCGGCCGAACCCGGTCATCACCTCGTCGGCCACCAGCAACGCGCCATGGCCGCGGGCAAGGTCGGTCACCTGCCGCAGCCAGCCGGCCGGTTGCGGAATCATTCCGGCGGCGCCCTGCATCAGCGGTTCAAACACAAAACCGGCGTACGAATTTCCCTTACGTTTTCGCCCGGCCAATTTCCTTTCCACCAGGCCGACGCATTCCCACCGGCAGCGGTGATAGTCGCGGGCATCGGCCCGCTCCGGCCGGGCGCGGTTGAACGGGCAACGATAACAATATGGCGCCATCACCCGGTCGGTCCGGAACAGCAACCCGGCATAACGCTGATGGAACAGATCGATATGGCCCAGCGAAACGGCGCCGACGGTGTCGCCGTGATAGGCGCCGGTGAGCGAAAGAAACTTCGGCTTTGCGCTGCGACCCGTCCGCCGCGCGAACTCGTGGGCGAGCTTTACTGCTACTTCGAGCGCCGTCGAACCGTCGTCGCTGAAAAAAACCTTTTCCAAGCGGACAGCGGAGGGGCGAGTTTCCCGAGCCCCTGACATTTGTTTTGATTGGGGACTCGCGGAGCTCGCCTCTCCGAAAGAAGCATTCGCCGCCTCGATAAGTTCCCGGGCGAGGAGCGACGCCGGTTCATTGGCCAGCCCGAGCGCGGAACTGTGGGCAATCTTTCCAAGCTGCCGGCGAATCGCGGCGTTAATCGCAGGATGATTATGGCCGTGCAGGTTGGTCCAGATGGAGGCATTGGCATCGAGATACTCGCGGCCGCGAACGTCGCGCAGCACGGCGCCTTTCCCGGCAACGATGACGGTCGGCTCGCGTTTCAACCAGCCGCGCATCTGGGTGAACGGGTGCCAGATGAATTGATGGTCGAGTTTGGCCAGCGGGTTCATGCGTGGGATGGATTGCCTGGTACCTGAAATTGTTCCAAGGCGGTCGCCAGTTCCGAAACGTCCGTGGGCGTGTGGGCGGCGGTCAGGCTGATCCGCAGGCGCGCCCGGCCGCGCGCCACGGTCGGGAAACGCACCGCCGGCACAAAGAATCCCTGCTCGCGCAAGCCCGCCGCCGCCGCCGCCGCCGCGGCTTCGTCACCAATCCGGATTGGAATGATGGCGCTCTGGAATTGCGGATGGCGGATGGCGGATGGCGGATTCAGCTCTTGGATCCGGTCAAAGAGGTGGTTTCGGCGGTCTTCGCCGGCGGTGGATTGGATCAGGCGGATGCCGGCGGTGGCGGCCGCCGCGGCGGCCGGAACCGGCGCGGTGGAAAAAATAAAACTGCGGGCCCGGCTCACCAGATAATCAGCCAACTCCCGCGAACCGCAGATGTAGCCGCCGGCAGCCCCGACGGCCTTGCCGAGCGTGCCCATCTGGATTTCAATCCGATCGCTCACGCCGCATGCCTCAGCCAGCCCACGGCGGTTTTTCCCATAAAGGCCCGTGGCGTGCGCTTCGTCCACCATCAACCAGGCGCCATGGCGCTCCTTGAGCGCGACGATCTCCGCCAGCGGCGCGGCGTCACCGTCCATGGAGAATACACTTTCGGTGACAATCAGAGTGTGGCGGGCGGCTGGTGACGGCTGACGCGAACGGGTCGCGGCCCATTTCAATTTTTTTTCCAGATCATTCAGATCGTTGTGGGCAAAGATCCGGAGGGTGGCACCGCTGAGCCGGGCGGCATCCACGACGCAGGCATGGACGAGTTTGTCGAGGATGATAACGTCGTCCTTGCCGGCGAGGGCGCCGATGGTTCCCAGGGCGGTGGTGTAACCGGAAGAAAAGCTCAGGGCGGCGGCGGTGCCTTTGAAGGCGGCCAACGTTTCCTCCAGTTCGTGATGCGGAGCAAGCGATCCGCTCATCAGCCGGGCGGCGCCGGACCCGGCCCCGAATTTCTCCACCGCCCGGACCGCCGCCTCCTTCAATTGCGGCTCGTTGGCCAGGCCGAGGTAATCGTTGGACGAAAAATTCAGCAACGTCCGGCCGCCGGCCTGGATCCGCGTGTCCGGCGGTGAATCCACCCGGCGCAATTCGCGTTGCAGATTCTGCTGGCGCAACGCGTCCAGGCGCCGGTTCAGTTCTTCGTCGAACGAGCTCACGCAAGGAATCTACGATTTACGAATTGCGGTTTACGAGCAAAAAGGCCGGCGGGCAGTGCGGATGGGAGCAGATAACAAATGATAACCTGCCATGAGAAAGCGCCGTCGTCGCTGACGCTCTGCCGGCGCAGTCCAGGAGACGGCACGCATTTGGTGGAATTCCCGCCATGGACGGACGTTTTGGACTGCGGTGGCAATACCGCAAAGCGGGAGCGACACCGCTTTGTTCCCTGGCTCTTTCCAAAACGTGACGGGTTGCCGCGATCCAAAAGTCCGGGCCAATTAGAAGTTCCTCCATTACAGAAGTTCGTCCGGGGCACCCATTCTTTTTTTGATATGCGTCCGGGTGGATCACACCGTCCGAATCAGCCGGGCGCAACGGCCCATTGGCCGTCGATCAGGCTGGCGCGGACCGGTCCGGGATGATGCAGGACCGCGGCGTCAACGTCCGCGAATTTCCCGGAAAACGGAATGGCGATGATGTCCGCGAAGGCATTTTCGGCCAACTCCCCGATCTGGCCGGCGCGGCCGAGCGCGCGCGCGCCGTTGACCGTGGCCATCCGCAGAATATCGTTCGGCGACAAATCCGGTTCGCAGTCGGCCAGGGCGCGCATTTCTTCGAACAGGTTCAATTCCGGTTTCAGTTTGCCGCCGGTGCGCATGCTCGCCAGGCTGTCGGTGCCGAGGCAGATGTTGACGCCAGCGGCGGCGAGGCGGTGGCGTTGAAAGGGCGGATGGCGGAAGTAATCGTGACTGCGCGGACAATGAATCACGTGAACGCCATGATGACCGAGCAGTTCGGCATCGCCGTCGGCCAGGAGGTTGACATGAACGGCGAGAAAGTTTTCGCCGAGCATCCGGCAGCCGTGGAGATGCCGGACAGGCGAGCCGAGGCCGCAATCCGACATGTCCCGGGCGTTCCGCAGGAGCCAGTCATGCATCGGGCCGCGGGCGTGCATGAACATTTCAAATTCGGGTTCCGATTCCGCGACATGCGTGCACACGCGCCAGCCGCGTTGCCGGGCGGTTTCGGCGCCGAGGCGAAGCAGCGCGGGCAGGGTGGAATAGGGGGCGTGCGGCGACAGGGAGGCGCCGCTGCGCCGGTGCGTCAGGGAATCGATTTTCTCAATTGTTTCCCGGAGGATTTCATCCGGACTGCGCCGGGCGCGGATGCCGGTCATTTCCAGAAATGAAAAAACGCGCAAGGGCGTGGCATCCCAGACTTCCGGCAACAGTTCCGGCACGGATTCGATGTCCGCCACCGTTGTGGTTCCGGTGCTCAGCAGCATCCGCGCGCCGTTCAGCCAGGAACACACATATTCGGAATAACCCCAACCGGACTTGGCGGCGAGGATGAGCGGAATCCAGTCGGTGAACGTTTTCGGCGGCGGCAGCATGCCGGCCATGTCGGTATAATCGAGATGGCAATGGGCGTTGATGAGGCCGGGCAGCAGGATGGCGTCGCCCAGGTCGACAACGGTTTCGGCGGCGACGGGCCGGAGGTCCGGCCAGCGGCCCACGGATCGGATGCGATTGCCCGAAACGATCACCGCGCCATTTTCAATGGGCGGTTGCGAAACGGGCAAAACCGTGCGGGCGCGGAGGATCATTCCAGGGTGAAAATCGTTTATCGCTGGCTCGTGGAACCGGAAGGATGATTTAACGGTTCAACGTGTCACGGTTGACGTTTTCAGTCCGCCTCCTGGACATTGCGTTTGCGGCTGGCGCCGATCCGGTGTTTTCGGGCCTTGCGCTTGCCGTGACGTTTGCGGATTTGCTGTTCGAGCTTTTTGGCGACCTTGTCGATGGCGGTATAAAGGTCGTTTTCGACGTCTTCGGCAAAGAGATCGGGTCCGCGCATGCGCAGGCGGATGGAGCAGCAGAATTGTTTGCCGGCGGCGCGGGTGTGGTCGTGTTCGAGGGTAACGCGGGAATCGATGGTGCGCTGATCGAGATGGTCGAGCTTCTTCAACTGGTTCACCACATGATCTTCGATGGCTTTGGTGAGGGTGACATTGTGCGTCGACAGAATCAATTTCATGAAGCCAAGATGCAATTGGCGGGGGGAAAAATCCAGTTTTTCCTCGGATTTGGTTGCCACAGCGAAAGTCGTGCCAATTTTTGCTTGTAGTTGTTGAAAACCGGGTTATCTTGCTGCGGCAAATGGTTCAAGGCCTGCAATTATCAACTCGGTTGACGCAATCACTGGTGCTGGCGCCGCAGCTCCAGCAGTCGTTGGCATTGCTCCAGGCGCCCACGCTCGAACTTAAAGCGCTCGTCGAACAGGAATTACAACAAAATCCCGTCCTCGAGGAAATGACGGCGCCGGAAACCGATTTGCAGGAAAAACCGGATACCGACACCGACGACGCGCCCGAGGCAACCGACCCGGCTGAGACGCGGGAAGAGGCGGCTTTTGACGCGGCAGAGACGACGGCGGAAAAAGACGCGGAAGCGCCGGCGGACGATTTTCAGGCGGAATTCGACAAGCTCGTGCAACTGGACCAGGAATGGCGCGATCATTTTTCGCAGACCAATATCCCCATGCGCCAGTCCGCCGAGGAGGAGGAAAAACGGCAGTTCATGTTCGATTCGCTGGCGGCCGGGACCTCTTTCGCCCAGATGTTGATGGACCAGGTGCGCGAAACGGATTTGAACGACGACCAGCGCACCCTGGCGGAATTGATCATCGGCAACATCGACGATTACGGTTATCTCAAGGCGACGCTGGAGGAAATGGCGGCCACGACGCAAATTCCGCAGGAGAAAATCGCCGAAGTCCTCAAGACCATCCAGACGTTCGATCCGCCGGGCGTGGGCGCCCGCGACCTGCGCGAATGCCTGATGCTGCAGCTGGAGCGCGCCAACCGGCAGGAATCGCTCGAATACCGCATCGTTCGCGATTACATGGACGCCCTGGGCAAACGGCGCATCCCGGAGATTGCGCGCGGCACCGGTTGCACCATCGAAGAGGCGCAGGAGGCCATCGGCCGCATCGGCCGGCTCGAACCGCGGCCCGGACGTGCTTTCCTGCCCGATGCCAACCAGTACGTTTTGCCCGAAGTCTTTGTGCAAAAGTCCGGCGATGATTACATCGTCACCACCAACGACGAACACATTCCCCACCTGCGCATCAGCAATATCTACAAGGACCTCATGTCGCAGGGCGGCAATTCCGCCGAAGTCAAAAATTATATCCGGGAAAAAATCCGGGCCGGGAAATTTCTCATCAAGAGCCTGCACCAGCGGCAGCAGACGATTTTGAACATCGGCAAACAGATCGTCAAACGGCAGCGCGAGTTCATGGAAAAAGGCGTGTCGCATCTCAAGCCGCTGATCATGGCCCAGATCGCCGAAGCCGTCGGCGTGCATGAAACCACCGTCAGCCGCGCCGTGTCCGGCAAGTACATGCAGACGCCCCAGGGCGTTTTCGAGATGAAATACTTTTTCACCGGCGGCCTCCAGACCGCTTCGGGCGAAAACGTGTCCAACACCAGCGTGAAGGATATGATAGCCGAGATTTTCAAGAACGAAGATCCGGCCAAGCCGCTGTCCGACCATGAAGTGGTGAAGATGCTGAGCGAAAAAGGCATCGTCATCGCCCGCCGGACCGTCGCCAAATACCGCCTGGAGCTCAATATCCTCCCGTCCAACCTCCGCAAGGTCTATTGAGCCGCTGCGCCGGGCTGCCGGCCGTTCAGAATTCCGTTTCGGGCGCATATCAAAAACAGGTAACCGGCCCTCAGGAAGGCGCCGACGTCGCTCGCGCTCTGCCGGCGCAGTCCAGGATGCCGTGCGCATTCTCGCGAAATTCCCGCCGCAGACGGCGGTTTTGGACTGCGGTGGCAATCCCGCAAAGCGGGAGCGACACCGCTTTGGTCCCGAGGCTCGGCTCTTTCCAAAACCTGGCGGGTTTGCGGCAATCCAGGAGTCTGGCCAACTGATATGCGCCCTTCCGTTCCCCGCCGCTGAATTTCACTTTACTCGCCGTCATTCTGGATTATCCTCCCGGTTCTGAATTTTTTCCAAATCAGGACAAATTATGGCTAAATTGACAGTCAGAGACCTGGACGTTCGCGGCAAACGCGTTTTCATGCGCGTGGACTACAACGTGCCGCTCGAGGAAAAAGATGGCCAGATGGTCATCACGGATTCCACCCGCATCAACGAGACGCTGGCGACGTTGAAATTGTTGATGGAAAAGGGCGGCCGGCTGATTCTGACCGCGCACCTGGGCCGCCCCAAGGGCAAGCGCGAAGCCACCATGTCCCTCGCCCCCGTGGCCGTCAAATTGTCCGAACTGCTCGGCAAACGCGTCGCGTTCGTCGATGATTGCATCGGTGAAAAAGTGGAAAAAGCCGTGGCCGGGATGAAAGACGGCGACGTGGTGCTGCTGGAAAATGTCCGTTATTACAACGAAGAAGAAGCCAATGACCCGGCATTTGCCGAAAAACTGGCGAAAGTGGCCGAGGTTTATGTCAACGACGCCTTTGGCGCGGCGCATCGCGCCCATGCCTCCACGGAGGGCGTGGCCCGGGTGGTGGCCAAACGCGGCGGCAAATGCGCGGCCGGCCTGTTGATGGAACGCGAATTGAAATTTCTCGGCGATGAACTCGAAAAACCGGCGCGCCCGTTTGTCGTCATCCTGGGCGGCGCCAAAGTTTCCGATAAAATCAAAGTCATCGACCGGCTGCTGGAAAAGGCGGACACGATACTGATCGGCGGCGCCATGGCCTACACCTTCCGGCTGGCGCAGGGTTACCAGACCGGCAAATCGCTGGTGGAACCCGACGCCACCGGCATCGCCAAAGCCGCCCTCGAAAAAGCCAAAGCGCGGAAAGTACAGTTCCTGCTGCCGGTGGACGACGTCGTGGCCGTGCCGGTGAAGACCGACAAGCTCGACAAGAAAGGCAAACCGATTATCGAATGGCAGAATCCGCGCACCAATGCGGACCTGAATTGCCCGGTCGACGCCGCCGGTCTCGATATCGGTCCGGCGACGGTCAAGGCGTACGCGGACGTGATTGCCCGGGCAAAAACGATTTTGTGGAACGGCCCGATGGGTCTGTTTGAGAACAAACAATTCGCCGCCGGCACCAATGCCGTGGCGCAGGCAGTGGCCGACGCGACACAAAAAAGCGGCGCCAAGAGCATTATCGGCGGCGGCGACAGTGTGAAGGCGCTGAACAAGGCCAAGCTGGGCGACCAGGTGACCTTTATGAGCACCGGCGGCGGCGCGAGCCTGGAATTCCTGGAAGGCGCGGTCCTGCCCGGCGTGGCGGCGTTGAGCGACAAATAATTTATCCTCCTCGTCCTTCGTTCTCGTTCTCGTAATCGAGATGCCGAGGACGAGAACCGGGGCGAGCACGATTTAAGACATGAACAAAGAACGAAAACTGATTATTGCCGGCAACTGGAAGATGAACAAAACGGTGGCGGAAGCCCTGGCGCTGGTCAACAGCCTCAAGCTGGAACTGGCCAACATCCGGGAGGTGGATATCGTCATCTGCCCGCCGTTTACCGCGCTGGACGCGGTGTCCAAGGTTGTTCTGGATTCGAACCTCCGGCTGGGCGCGCAAAATATGAGCGCGCAGAATTTCGGGGCGTTTACCGGGGAAATCTGCGCCGGCATGCTCAAGGAATTCTCCGTGCGCTATGTCATCCTGGGCCATTCCGAGCGGCGCCAGTACCAGCGGGAAACCGACGCCGTGGTCGCCAAAAAAGCCGCCGCCGTCCATGCCGCCTCGCTTAAACCGATCGTTTGCGTCGGCGAAACCCTGGCGGAACGCGAAGGCAACCAGACCGAAGCGGTTCTGGAAACGCAGGTGCGCGGCAGCCTGGCGGGATTGACGAAGGAACAAATGGTGGAGACCATTATCGCCTACGAACCGGTCTGGGCCATCGGCACCGGCAAAACGGCCACGACGCAGCAGGCCCAGGATGCGCATGCGTTTATTCGCGCCGTGCTGGTGAAAATTTTTGACGAATCCGTTGCCAAAAAAGTCCGCATCCAATACGGTGGCAGTGTGAAACCGTCCAATGCCCGGGAATTGATGAGCCAACCGGACGTGGACGGCGCGCTGGTGGGCGGTGCGTCGCTCGAAGCGCGGAGTTTTGCTGACATTATCAAGAATTCGATATAGAAACAGGTTATGACTTTCAACGGTTTTATCATAGGCGTCCTGACGTTTTTGCTGGTGGTCAACTGCGTGCTGCTGATTCTGTTGATTCTGATTCAGCTGCCCAAAAAGGATGCCGGCGCCGGACTGGCTTTTGGCGGCGGGGCGGCCGATGCATTGTTCGGAGCCGGTTCGGGCAACGTGCTGACCAAGGTCACCAAGTACGCCACCATTGTTTTTTTCATCATGGCCTTGTTTCTCGGTTATCTGCAGAGCCGCATGCACAACCCCAACGGAGCGGCGGAATTTGAAAAGCAGGTGCAGGAGAAACAAATGGAGATGCCGCCGGCCGCACCCGCACCCTCCGCTCCTTCGGCCGCGTCGGCAGCCGCGCCGGCTACGAACCTGCTGGCGGTGCCTTTGTCGGTGCCGACCAATGCCCCGCCGGCCCCGGCCCAATCGAAGTAACGCAATGGCCCTTTTCCCTCGCGCCCGGCGGATAATTTCGCGGGCGCGTTTTGCTTTCAGCCTGGCCCTCTGCCTGGGCCTCTGCGCCTGCGCCCGGCAGGAGCCGCCGGCGGACGTCACCATCATCAACGGCGGCGAACCGGAATCGCTCGATCCGGCCATCGTCTCCGGCATCGTCGAGATGCGCATCACCACCGGATTGTTCGAAGGATTGACGCGGCTGGATCCGAAAACCGCCCGGCCGGTACCCGGGCTGGCCGAAAGCTGGGAGGTTTCACCAGACGGAAAAATTTACACGTTTCACCTGCGAACCAACCTGGTCTGGTCGACCGGAGAACCGATTACCGCCGATGACGTGGTCTATTCCTGGCTCCGCACGTTGAATCCGTTGACCGCCTCGGATTATGCGGCGCAGCTTTTTTGCGTACGCAACGCCGAGGCGTTCGGCACCGGCAAAATCCGGACACCGGAGTCGGTCGGTATCCAGGCCGTGGACCCGTTCACGGTGCGGATCGAGTTGAATCATCCGGTTTTGTTCTTTCTGGATATTTGCGCGCTGCCGGCGACGGGCGTCGTGCCCCGCCAGGCCATCGAGAAATACGGCGACCGCTGGCTTTCGGCCCGGCCGTTGCCGGTCAGCGGGCCGTTTGAGCTGGCCTATTGGCGGCTGAACGACAAGGTGCGCCTGAAAAAAAATCCGCGCTACTGGGACGCGGCCAACACCCAGTCGGAGACCATCGACATCCTGCCCGTCGGTTCGCCCAACGCCGCCCTGAATCTCTACGACCGCGGCGAAGCCGACATCGTCTGGGACAAGGAACTGGTGCCCGGACAACTGATCGATATCCTGATCCGGCGGCCGGATTTTCACCGTTTCAACTATCTCGGCGTGTATTTCATCCGCTTCAATGTCACCCGCAAACCGTTTGACGATCCGCGGGTGCGCCAGGCGCTCGCGCTGGCAATCGACAAGGGCCGGATCGTCAAAAAAATCACCCGCGCCGGAGAAACCCCGACGTCACATTTCGTTCCCGACGGCACCGCCAATTACACTTCCCCCAACGGGCTGGATTACAATCCGGCGCTGGCGCGAAAACTGTTGGCCGAAGCCGGTTACCCGAACGGCGACCATTTTCCGCATTTTGAATATGTGTTCAGCGCCCCGGGCGGCGGCGGCGATAAAATTCACGAAAGCATCGGCATTGAATTGCAGCAGATGTGGCGCGACGAGCTGGGAATCCACGCCGATTTGCGCCAGCTCGAAGCCAAAATCTTTTTCACCGCCCAATCCCACCTCGATTTCGATCTCTCGCGTTCCAGCTGGGTGGGGGATTACGACGACGCCAACACATTTCTCAGCCTGTTTACCAGCGACGACGGCAACAACCGGACCGGCTGGAAGAACGCCCGTTATGATGCGCTCATTCGGGAGGCCAACGAGCAGACCGATCCGGCGGCCCGGGAAAAACTGTTTCAACAGGCGGAAACCATCCTGACGCGCGACGAGGTTCCCATCATCCCGCTGTATTTTTATGTCGGCATAAATTACTTCAATACCAACCGGATTCAGGGTATTTACGAAAATATCCTCGACGACCATCCGTTGCAGGCCATCCGGAAAATCGGTCGAGAGTCGAAGGTCGAGAGTCGAGGGCCGGAAGCCAGTTCGCCGCAGTCGCCTTAATTGGAAAGGTACCAAATGAAAACCCGGTTTCGCTTTGAAAAATTGGAAGTGTGGCAGCAGGCGAGAAAAATCAATCAAATGATCTACGAACTCACCCGCCGATTTCCGCGAGCGGAGTTGTACGCCATGACTTCACAAATCCGCCGGGTATCCGTCTCCATTTCATCCAATATCGCCGAAGGTTCCGGCCGCAATTCTGACAAGGATTTTGCGCATTTTCTGGAGCAGGCATACGGATCCATCATGGAAGTGGCGTCCATTTGCTACCTGGCATTCGACCTGGGTTACGTCACCGAAAGCGGCCTCAACCCACTGCTTGACGCGTTGGAAAACCTGGTGAAACAGAATGCCGCTCTCAATTGCCCGCTCGCCGTCACCGCCACCAAAACGCCGTTCCCCCGCGCGGCCACTCCGGCCCTCGACTGAAATGTATTTTCTCAAGCGCATCCTGTTCGCCATCCCGCTGCTGCTGATCATCAGCCTGCTGGCGTTTATCGTCGTGCGCCTGGCCCCGGGCGGGCCGTTCGACCATGAGCGCGCGCCGGCGTCGCCGGAGGTCGAACGGGCGTTGAAGGCGAAATATCACCTCGATGAACCGGTCTGGAAACAATACTTCCGGTATCTCGGTGACCTGGTTCACGGTGATTTCGGGGTCTCGCTCAAATACCGCAATCATACGGTCAACGACATCATCGCCGAGGGCCTGCCGGTTTCGATGCTGCTGGGCGGGCTGGCGTTTGGTTTTGCGATGGGCGTCGGGTTGCCGGTCGGTTTTATCACCGCCGCCCGGCGGGGGCGCTGGCCGGATTACGCCGGCAGTTTTTTTGCCGTGCTGGCGGTTTGCGTGCCCGGCCTGGTGGTGGCGCCGCTGTTGATCCTGTTTTTTTCCGTCAAATGGAAGCTGTTGCCGGTCGGTCTTTGGGAAACGCCCTGGCACATGATCCTGCCGCCGATCGCGCTCGGCCTGTTTTTTGCCGGCAAGATCGCCCGGCTCATGCGCGAAGGCATGCTGGGCGCGATGCAGGCTGAATTCGTCACCGCCGCCCGCGCCAAGGGCCTGGCCGAAAACCAGCTTCTGCTCCGGCACGCCTTCCGCCTGGCCGTGCTGCCCGTGGTTTCCTATTCCGGCCCCATGCTGGCCGATCTGCTGACCGGTTCGTTCGTGATCGAAAATATTTTCCAGATCCCCGGCATTGGCGTGTTTCTCGTCAACAGTTCGCTGAATTACGATTATACGCTCGTGGTCGGCCTTTCGTTGCTCTACGCAATGCTCCTGATCGGCCTGAACCTGGCGGTGGACTTTGCTTATACCCTGTTGGATCCGCGCGTCAAATATGAATGAACCCGTCGACTCTCGACCCGCCAGCCCGGGCCGCCAGGCCTGGGAACGGTTTCGAAAGAACCGCGCCGCGGTCGTCGGCGCGGGGTACCTGATTCTGCTCCTGCTGGCGATCGGCGCCTGGCCGTTGCTCCTGAAAATAACCGGCGGAACATTCGCCCAAATCCATGATCCCAACCGGCTCTCCGATGCCGCGTTCGCGCCGCCGTCCGCACAATACTGGTTTGGCACGGACGTGCACGGGCGCGATGTTTTCTCGCGGGTCCTGTACGGCGCGCAGATTTCTTTGCTCGTCGGCATCGTCGGCGCCGGCGTCAGCCTGGTCATCGGCGTATTATGGGGCGCCATTGCCGGTTACGCCGGCGGAAGAGTGGACAGCGTCCTGATGCGGATCGTGGACATTCTGTATTCCCTGCCAAACATCATTTTTGTGATTGTGCTGATCACCACCCTCGGCGCGCTGCTCAAACAATCACCGGTCGTCGCCTCCTCACCGTCGTTGCAGGGCGCCTTGCGGGTGGTGTTGCTGTTCGTCGGCCTGGGCGCGGTCTCGTGGCTGACGATGGCGCGCATTGTGCGGGGACAGGTTCTGTCACTGCGCCACCGGGCATTTGTGGAGGCGAGCCGGGCGCTTGGTGGCGGACCGGTACGGCTCCTGGCCCGGCATATCATCCCCAACGTGTTCGGTGTTGTTATCACGTATCTCGCGCTGACAGTGCCGGCCATCGTGCTGTATGAATCGTTCCTGAGCTTTCTCGGCCTGGGCGTGCAGCCGCCGATGGCGAGCTGGGGCACCCTCGTCGCCGAAGGCGTAAGCCAGATCAATCCGGTCCGGATTTACTGGTGGCTGATTGTTTTTCCCGGCGGCGTGCTGGTGACAACGCTGCTGGCGTTGAATTTTCTCGGCGACGGTTTGCGCGATGCGTGGGACGTGAAAGGAAAATGAAGAGGCTGGAATGAGGAATGCGGAAATTCGCCGGCCGCGGGTTTAACCGGCTTCTGCATTTTTCATTCTGCCTTCCGCCTTAACTCACTGATCCTCCACTTCAGAAACGCCGAGCAATGTTCCGGCGTGCCTTTGTTGCGCAAGGGCCAGTACGCGTTGAAATCCTTGTCGAGCCGGCGCAATTCGCGAGCAGCGGCCCGGGCCAGGCGCCTGGCCGCCGCGATTTTGCCCGCCGCCCGGGCCTGTTGCCACAGCATGTATTGGCAGGACTGGATCGCCATGCGGGCCGCCAGGTCGAGTTCCCGCGGCAGAATCCCGCCAATCCGGCTCGCGGCCATGGCGCGCCGGAGCCGGATGCGTTGTTTTTCAATTTCCTTGACCGTGGCGTGGATGTTTCCGGATGAAATCCGGGCAAAATGCTTCAATCCGTTCCGGCAGAACAATTCAGGTTGTTCCGGCGGAGGCGCAGCGATGACCGTTCCGAGCGGCGTTTCATTGACTGCGGCAAATTTCAATTTTCGGTGCGCCCGGCCCAGTGCCAGCGCCGCCCGGGCGGCATTGCCGGCCGGGTCGTTGAAGACGTCACGGCTCAAAACCGGCGCCAGTTTCGCTTCATTGAAGGTTTCGGCGCACCAGCTCAGCGCCGCTCCGGCCAGATACAGCGGATAACTGACGGCCAGCGGCTGCGGATGGCCGCCATCTCCCCAGTCGGTGATGAGATAACCGGTCGCGCCGTGTTTGCGCCCGGCCCGGGCAGCGGAATGCAGATTGGCCAGCGCGTTGTCGTGCCGCCCGATCAGGGTCTGCCAGGTCGACGTGCCCGGACAGACATAGAACGGGATTTTCGCGCGGGCGAACCGGGCGGCTTCGCGATCGAAGGGATGATCGGCTTCATACCCCCAGTTCAAGGCGATGACGTCGCGGGGCAATTCCCGGATGAGTTCCGGGTAATGCAAAATGATATCGCCCCAGAACATCATCTGTTTGCCGCGCGCGGAGACTTCGCGGTGGATCTGCTTGAGGAAATCCAGATAAACGCGGCCTTTGCCCCTGGCTTTGCAGAGTTCCTGGCTTTGGCCGCGGCCCAGGTCCCAGGTTTCGTCGCAACCGACGTTAAAAAAATGGCTGGAAAAATTCGGGAGCAATTCGTCGTAAAGTCCGCGCAGAAAATCCAGCGTGCCGGGATGGTTCGGAGCCAGCGTGGAAGGCCGGCGGACAAATTCGCCCGAGGCATCCGGATACGGCCGCGCCACCTCAGCCAGTTTTTTGAGCCGGGGATGTTCCAGGAAATGGCGCAGGTGCCCGAAGGAATTCTGGTTGGGCACCAGGTCGATGCCCAGTTGGCGGCAGTGGGCATCGAGCTGGCGGATTTCGTCGCCGGTCAACGCACCCCAGCTTTGCCAGACGGCCGGATAGGCCGGGTAGGCGAAGGTATGTTCGGTATAAAGCTGCAGCTCGTTGATTTTGAAATCGGCGAGGCGGCCGGCGAGCTTGAGCAGCGTCTCCAATTTCGGCACGCGGCCGCGTGAAATGTCGAGCATGACGCCACGTCGAGCGAAGTCCGGCCAGTCGCGGATTTCCAGGCAGGGCAATTTCCGGCTGAACTGGCGGAACAGCTGCCGCAGGGTGGCCAGGGCCATGTGCATGCCGGCCGGTTCGCGGAATCCGATGTGCACGCCTTTGGAGTCAATGACGAGCCGGTAGCCTTCCGGGTGATCCGGCGCGGTATCGCTTTGCAGGACGGTAAAGTTCGGAAACGTACTCTGTTCCGGCAGGTTGAGCGTGCCGGAAAGGCGCTTCAGCGACCGGGGGCAGGGGAGCAGGTTCAAGGTTCGGACCGGCTCATTTTTGGGCCGGAATCATGCCACTTTTTCGCGCGTAGTTGAAGAGACCGCCGGCGTCCACCACCGGGCGCACGTCACCGAGAGGTTTGAATTTGAAAACCTTGCCGGTGGCCTTGATCGTGACCGTCGCCGCATCCAGATCCACCGTCACCACGTCACCGGTCTTCAAAGTATCGCAGAGCCGCTCGGTAACTTCGCACGGATATAATTCTCCGGTGGCGACGCTGTTGCGGAAGAAGATGCGGGCGAAACTTTCGGCCAATACAACCTTGCATTGCGCCGAGCCCAGGGCGATCGGCGCGTGCTCGCGGGAACTGCCGCAACCGAAATTCTTTCCGGCGACGACGATCGGATATTCGCTGTCGAGCTGGCCGCCCTTGACGAAGCGGGTGGGATAGAGCGATTCCGGCAGGCCGGCGAGCGCGTAGGCGCCGAGCTTCTCGTACTCGTCAGGAATCGTCGGCACGAGCGTCAGGTACTGCGCAGGAATGATCTGGTCGGTGTCGATGTTGTCGCGCACCACATAAACCGGCCCGGTAAAAACGGATTGCATACGGACACAATGTGCCGCGTCGGAGGGGGATTTTCAATCAGATTCCGGAGCGCCGGTTTACGAAATTTTTACAAAATCTTTACCCGGGCAGGACACATCGGCCGCCGGTTGTGATTGAATAAACTCATGAAAATCATCCCCGCGCTGGCGCCGGCTCTGCTGCTGGCCGCCACGTCTCCCGCGGTTGCCGGCATCGTTGCCGGCCCGATCGTCAACCCCAACAACGGCCACGACTATTATCTGCTCGAACCCCAAACCTGGGCGGCGGCGGAAACCGAGGCGGAATCCCTTGGCGGCACGCTGGCCGTCATCCGGAACGCCGCCGAAGCGGAGTGGGTCTATTCAAAATTCGGCGCCGCCGACGGCACGAAACGCGACCTCTGGATCGGGCTGCACCGGAAAGTTGCCGGCGGGCCGTTTTTCTGGCCGGATGATGAACCGATGGATTACACGGACTGGTATCCCGGCGAACCGAACAATGTGGGCGGCAACGAAAACGGCGTGGAAATGAAATGCGCGGACGATCATCCGGGCGCCTGGAACGACCTGGCCGGCGCGAACCTCCTGTGCGGCGTCGTCGAGGTGCCGGGCGAAGCGAATCCCGAAACCGTGAACTGGCGCGAGCGGGCTCTGGTCGGCGATTGGCATGTGGGCGGCCGGGTGGACCGTCCCTGCTACATTGCCAGCACCGGCCGGTGGCTGTTCGCCATCCATCGCCCGGGGAACCGGGCCGATCGGCTCATCCTCACGCCGGGAAAAAGGCTTTTCCTTTCCGGCCGGAATGTCTACGGTGAAATCATCAAAGATAAAATCCTTTGGAGCGACGGCCAGTGGTGGTCGCGGGCGCCGGCCAAATCCGAAGCTGCCGAAAAGTCCGAGACCGCGGGAGATTGATCGCGGTGGCAACCTTTTCAAGCTTATGAAAAAAACCATTCTCCATCTGGGAACACTGGCGTTCGCGTTCATTGCCATTCCCCTTCACGCCGAAATCATTGCGGGACCGGTCGTCAATCCGGCCAACGGGCACGAGTATTATCTGCTCTCGCCGGGAAACTGGACCGACAAGGAAACCGAAGCCGAAAATCTCGGCGGCACGCTGGCCGTCATCCGGAACGCCGCCGAACAGGAGTGGTTTTATTCCCAATTCGGCACCGAAAAAGGCGCCACGCGAAACGTCTGGCTCGGATTGCACCGGGAATATCCGGGCGGCCCATTCGCGTGGGCGACCGGCGAGCCGGTGACTTACTTGAATTGGGATCCCGGCCAGCCGGACAACGGCGGGGGCGTGGAGGATTGCGGCCATATCTGGCAGACGGACAATCCGCAAAACGCCGGCAAATGGAATGACGGTGTCGGTTCAGCCCAGATGTATGGCGTGGCCGAGGTGCCGGGGAAAACCAATCCGGAATCGCTCGGGTCGCAGGAGAAGTCCCTGGTCGGAACCTGGTACGAAGCCGGCCGCCCGGACCAGCCGTGTTTTATTACCGCGACCAGGGACCGGTTGTTCACCATTGACTGTAATCGGAACGCTTCCCGGCTGATCCGGGCGGCCAACGGCCTGCTGTTTGCCGCCAACGCCCATATCCACGGCGAGCTCGTCGGAGACAAGATTGTCTGGAGCAACGGCCGTTGGTGGTCGCGCTCGCCGGTCAAATTCTCGGCTGCCGATAAAAATACACCGGCGGTTCAATGACTTAGACGTCGATTGTCGGCCGCGGCGGAACCGGTGGAGGGACCCGGCTTTGGTGTCGCCGGCGCAGCGCGATGACGGCAAGGACGCACGCCGTCCAGGTGGGCAGGTCTTCCACCAGCGGAAACAATTCCATGACAAACGTGGGCAACAGCAGCCAGTGAAAACCAATCGCCCAGCTGGTTAATCCCATCGCCACCAGGTCAATTGCCTGGTCGGCGCCGGCCCAGCCGAAAACGCCAAGCAACAGTTGTAATCCGTCGGCGGCAACGGCAACGGCCAGCGCCAGGACCATGCGGGTGCGCGTCATAGGCGGCACTCGGGAAAGGCGTTCGACTGGAACCGGCAGTTTCAAGCGGAATCAAGGTTCCACCAACCCGGTGAAGTTTTCAATGCGAATGCGCTTGCTTGGGCACATCTTAATTTTTGTGGGGCAACATTTCTGTCTGCCGGTTCCCGGGCTTTCAGCCTGGGAAAGAGCTCGGGCGACTGGAAAGCCGCCCAAACCGGCAGGTTGGGACACCTGCCTACGCGGCTGGCCGTCGCCCGCTCCGGCTTCCACCTTGCCGCTGGCTGTTGAATTTCTATAATTCCACCGTGCTCGACATCAAATTAATCCGGGAAAAAACCGATTTTGTACGCCAGCGTCTGGCCACGCGCGGGGCAGGGGATGAAACCCACATTGACGGGTTGCTCAAACTGGACGAGCAGCGGCGCAAGCTGCTGGGTGAAGTGGAGGCGCTCAAAGCCCAGCGCAATCGCGTGTCCAAGGAAATCGGCGCGTTGATGGGCCAGAAGAAAACCGCGGAGGCCGAGGCCAAAAAAACCGAGACCCGCGAACTGGGCGACCGGATTGCCGCGCTCGACAAGGAAGCGGAGGCGATTGAGGTTTCGCGCGGGCAATTGATGTTGCGCCTGCCGAACCTGCCGCACGAATCGGTGCCGGTCGGCAAAACCGCGGCGGACAACCCGGAAGTGCGAAGCCGCGGCGAGAAACCGGCGTTCGACTTCAAACCGAAGTCGCATGTTGAGCTTTGTGAAACCCTCAAGCTGGTGGATTTTGCACGCGGCGCCAAGCTGTCCGGCAGTGGTTTTCTGTTGTACACGAACTGGGGCGCGCGGCTGGAGCGGGCGCTGATCCAGTTTCTGCTCGATCTGCACATCACCGAACACGGTTACACGGAAGTCTCGCCGCCGTTCATGGTCGGGCCGCAATGCCTGGAGGGCGTCGGGCAATTCCCCAAATTCAAGGACCAGTACTACGGCGTGGCGGAAGGCGACAAGACCGAAGAGCTGGGCAAACTGTATCTGGTGCCGACCGCGGAGACGCCGGTGGCGAACATTCATCGCGAAGAAATTCTCAAGGACAGCCAGCTGCCGGTTTATTACTGCGCCTACACGCCGTGTTTCCGCGGCGAGGCGGGCGCAGCGGGCGTGGGCACGCGCGGCATGATCCGCGTGCACCAGTTCGACAAGGTCGAGCTGATTAAAATCGTAAAACCGGATCAGGGCTACGATGAGCTGGAGAAAATGGTGGCGAACGCGGAGACGATCCTGCAGCGGCTCGGCCTGCATTACCGGGTGGTGTTGCTATGCACCGGCGACATGGGGTTCGGCAGCGCCAAAACCTATGATATCGAGGTCTGGGCGCCGGGGCAGGGGAGCTACCTGGAAGTGTCCAGCTGCTCGAATTGCGAGGATTTCCAGGCGCGTCGGATGAACCTGCGATTCAAGTCCGATTCGGGTGAAAACCGGTTTCCGCACATTCTCAACGGCAGCGGCACGGCGCTGGCGCGGCTGTTTGTCGCGCTGATCGAAACCCACCAGCAGGCCGACGGCAGCGTGCTGATTCCCAAGCCGCTCCAGCCGTATCTGAAGACCGACCGCATCACTGCTTGAATTTATGATTGATGATTTGGGACCTTTGCGGAACTGGAGCGCCGGGCACTGTCCCGGCGTCCGCCGATTGGCTTTTCCCGGCGCCGGGACGGTGCCCGGCGCTCCAGCATGAAAATCCTCCAGGTCGCCAGCGAGCTTCATCCCTTCTCCAAGACCGGCGGACTGGCGGACATGGTGGGGTCGCTCACCAAGGCAATTGCGCGGGCCGGTCATGAGGTGGCGGTGATAACGCCGCTCTACCGGGGCATCCGCGAACGGTTTCCGGCCCTGCGGCACGAGGACTGGCGGTTTGATCTCCCGTTGGGCAAGCGGACGGCCAATGCCGAACTGTGGTCGCTGGCGGTGGAACAGCGGTTGACCGTCTATTTCATCGATCATCCGGCTTTTTTTCAGCGCAACGGGATCTATCACGAGAACAATATCAGCTACGCCGACAACGCCGAGCGCTACATTTTTTTATCCAAATGCGCCGTTCACCTGGCGCGCTATCTGCCGTGGCGGCCGGACATGGTCCATGTGCACGACTGGCAGGCGGCGCTGGTGCCGGCGTTGATGCGGTACCAACAACGTTCGGGCGGGTGGGGGAATCCGCCGGCCACCTGCCTGACCATTCACAACCTCGCCTACCAGGGAACGTTTCCGGCGGCGGCATTCGAACTGACGAATCTGCCGCGCGATTTTTTCACCCTGGACACCGCCGAATTTTTCGGCGAGTTGAACTGCCTCAAGGCCGGCATCGCGTTTGCCGATCTCATCACCACGGTAAGTCCGCGTTACGCGCGCGAGATCACGACGGAGGAATTTGGCTGCGGGCTGGACGGCCTCCTGCGACGGCGGCGGGACCGGCTGGTCGGAATCCTGAACGGCGTGGACTACGACGAATGGAACACGCTGCACAATCCGTTCCTCAAATTTCCGTATTCGCCGGCGCGCCTGGCGGGGAAATCGAAGAACAAAACGGAACTGCAAAAGGAGCTGGGACTGCCGCTCGCGGCGGAGATTCCGCTGTTCGGTACCATTACGCGGCTGGCGGAACAGAAGGGCATTGACATCAAGCTGGGCGCGCTCGAGGAAATGTTGCGGGCGAAACTGCAGTTCGTGCTGCTCGGCAGCGGTTCGCCGGCGTTCGAACGCGCTTACCTCAACCTGGCCCGGCGATTTCCGTCGTCGGTGGCCGTCCGCATCGGTTATGACGAGGCGCTGGCCCACCGCATTGAAGCGGGATGCGATTTCTACATCATGCCGTCACGGTTCGAACCCAGCGGATTGAACCAGATGTACAGCCTGCGTTACGGCACCGTTCCGATCGTCCGCGCCGTCGGCGGCCTGGATGACAGCGTCATTGATTACGCCGAGGACGCGGTCCGGGCCAACGGGATCAAGTTCCGGGAATATTCCGTCCGGGCGCTGGCCAAGGCGATCCGCAAGGCGCTGGCGTTGTACGGGCAGCCGGAGCTGCTGCGACGTTGCCGGCAAAACGCCATGAAGATGGATTTCTCGTGGGACCGGGTGGTCGGAGAATACCTGAAAGCTTATGAAACAGCCGGGAGCCTCAGGTCTGCTGAACGAGGTTCACAAACCGCTGGGCCCGCTCCTTGACGACGGCGCTGGGATGGTCGGCCTGCCAGGGAGCGTTCCACAGGATATAGAATTCAAGATCCGTCGGCGGGCGGTTATGGCGGCGGACAAAATGGTCGACCCGGGCCTGCATGGTCTTTTGCGCGACCGACAGCGCCACCTGGGGATTCTGCGGATTGCCGCCCGGCCAGAGTTCCGGCCGTATCTGGTAACGCGAGACTTCGCCGACAGCACCGACGGCTCTGTCGTTGTTGCCGCTCTCGATCATCGACAGGGCTTCCCAACGATTCATTGCGAATGTAGGCTTGGCCAACCCGAGGCTGGCAAAGGCCAATATGACTAAAAAACGTACATTCATTGTCCACTAATAAAGCGAATACTCCTTAACCCGTCAAATGGATTGTATTGACATTAAATATAACAAACATTGTGTAACTATTATTATAATCGAAAGCGGTCATTTCACGGCGGGTTTTGCGGGTGGCTTTCGAAATTGGCACGTTTTCAGCAGGAAAACCTGAAAAATAAATTGGTTCGAATTGCCCGATTTTTGCATTTTCACACCTTTTGGGGCGCTGGATGGCCAGCCCGGAACGCCTGAACGCGGTCAGAAAATCACTCCAGGTCGTCCCCGCCCCGACATCGGGAAAATCCATAACCCAGGATGCCGCCGCCCGCGGCGACGATGACGGTGCGGATCCAGAACGAATGAAAATCCTCGTCTACCGCCAGCGAGATGCCAAAACCGATCAGGCCGATCACCAGCCAACCCAGCCGCTCACGAAAGACCTGTGAGTCATCGTCCGTTTGCATGGTTAATAAGAGACCGGCCGACGATTTTTGTTCCCGTCGATCGATGCGACCGGTCCGGGGTCGGAATAAAGCCTTATGGCGAGGGCTTAAAGAATCGACGGGCAGGTCAGGCGGCTGAATTCTGGAGAGCGTATCGGCGCCCGAGCGTGGTCAGGCCGTACGTGACGGTGCCGGATTGGCTTGGGGATGCCAGGCCGAGGGTGACTTCGCGGATGAATTTCTTCTTCAGTAGAACGTCCAGGTGGTAATCCACCACGCTTTGCTTCCATTTGACCACCGCCGCAATTTCCTCGGCCGAGATATCTTTGCCCTGGTCGAAGAAGAGTTTCAGGACTCCGGCGCTTTCCGGACTCAGTTCCTCGATCTGCGATTCCAGGCCTTTGGTCTGGGCCTTGAGCTTCTCCATTTCCTCTTTAAGCCGGGCGTTTTCGTCTTCGAGCACGATCAACTCGCCGGTGAGTGACGACAGTTTTGATTCGACCAGATCGAACGTCTCTTTTTTCAATCCCGCGGTTTTCAGGAGTTGGACTACGTCGTTGGCGGCGTCCAAGGGGCTCATGAGACGAAAACTGAAACGTTACCCTGGTCGAGTCAAGCCTATTTCAGCGCGCCGCCGGCCGGCGGACGCGTTTTAATTTCCGGATACGTCCAGTCCGGCGTGATTCATCCGGTATGGGGCAGGTTTTTAACTTGCCGATTTCCGGGGTTTCCAACCCGGAAAGAGCCCGGGCGACTGGAAAGTGCCTCCATCGGCAGGCAGGAATGCCTGCCCCACAAAGGATGATTCTTCAGCGCGGTTAATCAGTGCGGTTGAACGTTTTGGACAGTTGGCGCACCGGACCGCGTGGCGTGAAACGAATCAGCGAAACCAGGAATTGATTCCGTCCACCCGAAACCGCGACGACTTTTCCCCGGCGAAAAGCCCGATGACCATACCGGGCCACGGCTTCGGCCGACATTTTGGAAATCGGGCGCCGCCGCGTTTTTTCGCCCCGGGCAACTTTTCCGAAATTGGATTCGGTCGGGCCCGGACAGAGTGCGGTCACGGTGAGGCCGGTGCCGGCGAGCTCCGCCGCGAGGGCTTCGCTGAAGGAGAGCACATAGGCTTTGGTGGCGTAGTACACGGCCATGCCGGGTCCGGGCAGGAATCCGGCCACGGAACCGACATTCAGCACGCCGCCACGCCGGCGCTGGAGCATGCCGGGAAGAAACAATCCGGTCAGGTGCGTAAGCGCGGTGATATTGACCTGGAGCATCTCGAGCTGGCGCGGGAGAGAAAGTTGCGCGAACGATCCGTGGGCACCGAAGCCGGCGTTGTTGACCAGCACGTCCGGGGCAATTCCCCTGCCCTGCAACTCCTCGAAAATGTGTTGCGGGGTTTCCGGCCGGGCCAGGTCGGCGGGCAGGACTACAACGTCGCCGCAATGTTCGCGGCGCAATTCTCCGGCCAGGGCTTCCAACGCAGCGACATTGCGGGCCAGCAGGATCAGGCGTGAATCATCGCCGGCAAAACAACGGGCCAGTTCCAGGCCGATGCCCGACGAGGCGCCGGTCACCAGAACCGTTTCGCTGTTGGCAGTATTCATCCGGCTCCCGGCGGATTACTGGTTTCCCACGCCAAACCGGCTGGTAATGGGCCAATAAACGAAGAACGATTTGCCGATGATGCTGGTGGCCGGAAAGTCGCCCCAATACCGCGAGTCCAGGCTGTTCATGGTGTTGTCGCCCATGACGAAACAGTGATTGGTCGCCACGGAAAATTCGTGGCCGGGCGCCAGCTCGAAGACCATCGCGTGGCCGTAATATTTATTGTCCTGATAGGGCAGGACCCGGGTCGACGGCGGCGCGCCGGAATAGGAATAGAGATTTTCGAAATGCGGCGTGGACGCCGACAGCGGCTGGCCGTTGATGACCAGGTGGCCGACCGGCACGAGCTGCTCGCCGCCGGATTGCGGCGCATTCGTCACGGCGTGATCTTCAGCCAGCGAAAGTGTTTCGCCACCCAGGCCGACCAGGCGCTTGATGTAAAACTGGTCGCCCGGGATGTGGAATATATCCCGGCGTTCCTCCGGAATGCCGGCGGTGGCGAAGACGACGATTTCTCCGCGTTGCGGCCGGCGAAAGTTGTAGGTCAGCCGGTCGACGAACAAATGGTCGCCGGCGCTGACCTGGAGATTGACGACGTCGTCGCCCTTGTGATAGACGCGCCCGCGTTCGAGGCCGGCGCGCTGTTCCAGGGTTTGTTCGCCGTAATCCGGCGGGAACCACGTGACGTGTTCCACGCCGCCAATCGTCATCGACTGGCGGATGTTGAAAATGAGAAAATGCATCATGGGACTGATGGCCTCGATGGGGCCGTCGGCCTGGGCGACGACGTGGACATAGGAAGTGCCCTGAAACCATTCCTTGACCCGTTCCCAGCCCGTCGGCGCCTGGAACTTTGGTTTGCCGGCCCGGCCGGGTTGGGCCAGATAATTGACCGACGTGACGCCGTACAACGTCGGCTGCATCGAGCCGGTCGGAATCTTGAACGGTTGCACGAAAAAAGTGCGGATGGCCATGGCCACGGCCACGGCCACGAGGAAGACTTCGACGTTTTCGCGCCACACGGCGTGCGGGTAAGGCTTGAGCCATTTGTTCGCGGCGAAATCCAGTTCGTCCACTTTGATGCGGATCTTGCCGCGGTTGGCGCCTTCGGCAATGGCATCGCGCAACTGGTTGATGGCCAGCGTCACGGCGCCGATGGCCGCCGGGGCGAGCAGGTCGCGTTGCGCGTCCATGAGCCGTTGCACGTGATTGCGCATCGTGCAGGCCTCCCGGACCGTCGACGAAGTCAGCCAGCGAAAAAACATGTTCAATGGTTGAAAGTTAAGCGGCGTGAGTCAAACAAATTGGACCGACAGCCTCCCTGCCGGGCGCATATCAAAAAACAGGTAACCGGCCCTGAGGAAAGCGCCGTCGTCGCTCGCGCTCTGCCGGCGCAGTCCAGGATGCCGTGCGCATCCTCGAAATTCCCGCCGTAGACGGCGGTTTTGGACTGCGGTGGCAATCCCGCGAAGCGGGAGCGACACCGCTTTGGTCCCGCGGCTCGGCCAGGAGTCTGGCCAACCCGTTCTTTTTGGATATGCGCCCCCTGCCCTGCTCTTTGTTGTTAGTTTGTCCGGAATGCTGAACATAGTCTTACACCGGCGGCTACGCCTTCAGCACCTCAATGAATGCCTCTTGCGGGATGTTCACGTTGCCGATGGATTTCATCCGCTTTTTGCCTTCCTTCTGTTTCTCCAGCAGCTTCCGTTTGCGCGAGACGTCGCCGCCGTAACATTTCGCCGTCACGTCCTTGCGGAAGGCGCTCACGGTTTCCGAGGCGATGATTTTTCCGCCGATGGCCGCCTGGATTTTCACCGCGAACTGCTGGCGCGGGATGACTTCCTTTAATTTTTCGGCCAGCACCCGGCCCCGGCCCTCCGCCTTGCTGCGATGGACAATGCACGAAAACGCGTCCATCGGCTCGGCGTTCACCAGCATGTCCAGCTTCACCATGTCGCTCTCCAGATAACCCGCCGGCTCGTAATCCATTGAGGCGTAACCGCGCGTCATGCTCTTGATGCGGTCGTGGAAATCAATCAGGATTTCGTTCAGGGGCACCAGCGCCGTCAGCATCACGCGCTTGACGTCGAGCGTCTCGGTGTGGTCCACGTTGCCGCGCTTTTCGGAAATCAACGCCATCATGTCGCCGATGTTTTCGTTCGGACAGATCACAAATGCCTTGACCATCGGTTCCTCGATTTTTTCGATGTACGTCACGTCCGGCAAAAAAGCGGGGTTGTCCACTTCCTTGAACGTCTTGTCGCTGAGCGTGACGTGGTAAACGACGCTGGGGTACGTCGCGATGATGTCCATGTTGTACTCGCGGCGCAGGCGTTCCTGGACGATCTCCATGTGCAGCAATCCGAGGAAGCCGCAGCGGAAGCCGAACCCGAGCGCCACGCTGGTCTCCGCCGAATAGACGAACGCCGAATCGTTCAGCTTCAGTTTGCCCATCGCCGTTTTCAGGTGCTCGTAATCGGCGGTGTTGATGGGATAGATGCCGCTGAACACCATCGGGTGGATTTCCTTGAACCCGGGCAGCACCGGCGAAGGATTCCGCGCGTCGGTGATCGTGTCGCCCATCTTCACGTCGCTCGGCGATTTGATATTCGCCGTGATATAGCCGGTTTCGCCGACCTCCAGCTTCTCGCGGGTGTAGGGTTTGGGATTGAAGCTGCCGACCTCCTTCACCTCGTAATTCTTGCCGGAATGCAGCAGTTTGACGTTCATGCCCGGCTTGATTTCGCCGTTGAACACGCGCACGTGCGTTATCACGCCCTTGTAGGTGTCAAACAGCGAATCGAAGGCCAGCGCCTGCAGGCTCCCCTGCCCGGTCGGTTTGGGCGCCGGGATGCGCGCCACGATGGCTTCCAGGATTTCCTCAATGCCGATCCCCTGCTTCGCACTGGCCAGGATCGCCAGGGCCGAATCAATGGTCAGAATATCCTCGAGCTGCTGTTTGGTCTGGGCCACGTTGGCGTGCGGCAGGTCGATCTTGTTGATGACGGGGATGATCTCGAGGTTTTGCTTCATCGCCAGGTGCATGTTGGCGACGGTCTGGGCCTCGACGCCCTGGGCGGCATCGATGATGAGCAGCGCGCCCTCGCAGGCGCTCAGGCTGCGCGACACTTCGTAGGCAAAATCCACGTGGCCCGGCGTGTCGATCAGGTTCAACTCGTATGTTTCGCCGTTTTTGGCCTGGTAGTGCATGGTGACCGGATGCGCCTTGATGGTGATGCCGCGTTCGCGTTCCAGGTCCATGGCATCCAGCAGCTGGTCCTCCATTTCGCGGTCGGAAATCGTGCCGGTCCGGTGCAGCAGGCGGTCGGACAGCGTCGTCTTCCCATGATCGATATGGGCGATGATGCAGAAATTACGTATGTGTGCGGCGTCCATTCTATTGCGTTAAATCGTTGAACCGTTGAATCGCTTAACCGACGATTGATTCGACGGGTTCACCGAGCAACTTAGCATAACCGGAAAACGGTTGAAGAAAAGGAAATTTGCCGGTGTACAGACAAGCGGGGTTCCCGGACGAGCGGAAAACCAGCGCCGGCCTATTGCACGCCGACCCGGTAAAAATAAGCGTCGCCGTTGGTGGCGGTCGGGTCGGTGTAACTGGTGGTGGCGGCCCGGCTGATGATATTGCTCTGGATCGTCGCGAATGGCGTCGGACTGCCCAGATCCGCGGCGCGTTGGATGGAATACGTCACGCCGCTGACACTTTGCCAGTAGTTACAGGTTTTGACCTTGTTGCGTGGGCTTGACCGTTGGGGAAACTGCCGGCCGCCGTTTGGCGGTTCGCCAATGATCCCACAGCCGGTAGCCCAGCAGCAGGGCCAGCACGTCGGCAAAGACCAGCGGCAGGCGCACGTCGGCCTTCACCTGCATGTAATAATGGATTACCCCGCAGACCGCCGACACGTAGGCCAGCCGATGCAGCGCGCGCCAGCGTTTGCCGCCGATACGCTTGATCATGGCGTTCGTCGAAGTCAGGGCCAGCGGGATCATCAGGATGAGTGCCGTGCTGCCGACGATCAGGTACTTGCGCTTGACCATCTCCGCCAGCGTGCTGGAGACGCTGAATCCCCGGTCCAGGCTGAAGAAGCAAAGGAAATGCAGGCAGCCGTAAAAGAAGGCGTAGAGCCCGAGCATCCGGCGAAATTGGATCAGCCAGTTCCAGCCGGTCACCTTGCGCAACGGCGTCACCGCCATCGTCAGCATCAGGAAGATCAGCGTCATCATCCCGGTGGTCAGGATGAGAAAATTTTGCGGGTTGGCGCCGAGCCGCTGATGCGATTGGTCCCACACCAGCAACGCCAGCGGCACCAGGCCGTTGACCAGAATCAACAGCTTGATGAATCGGATGTCAGTTTCTTTCATCGTCTGAATGTGATACGTGACGCGTGCGGTGTGACAAGAAAAACGGGCGTTGCCACTTGTCACGTTTAAAAATTCGCGCGCAGGTCCATGCCGTCGTACAGATGGCCGACCTGGGCGGCGTAACCGTTGAACATCAGCGTCGGGCGCCGGCCGGATTCGCCGATGCGCTGTTCGGTGGCCTGGCTCCAGCGCGGGTGATCCACACTCGGATTCACGTTGGCATAGAAGCCATATTCATTCGGCGCGTAGGCGCTCCAGGTGGTGCGCGGTTGGTGATCCACCAGCTTGATTTTGACGATGGATTTGATGCCTTTGAAACCGTATTTCCACGGCACCACCAGCCGGACGGGCGCGCCGTCCTGCGGCGGCAACGCGCGGCCATAAATGCCGCTGGCCAGAATCGTCAGCGGATGCATCGCCTCGTCCAGCCGCAGCCCCTCGACATACGGCCACTCGAGCACGGCCGTCCGCTGGCCCGGCATGCGTTTGGGATCCAGCAGGGTTTCGAACGCGACGTATTTCGCGGCGCTGAGCGGCTCGACCAGGGTCAGCAGTTTGGACAGGGAAAACCCGACCCAGGGAATCACCATCGACCAGGCCTCGACGCAGCGCATGCGATAGATGCGTTCCTCCGGCGGGCTGATTTTCAACAGGTCATCAAGGTCGAAAACCCGTGGTTTTCCAACCAGGCCTTCGACCGATACCTGCCAGCCCTGGGTTTTAAACCCGGCCGAAGCCGGCGCCACGCCTTCCTTGTCGGTGGAAAACTCGTAGAAATTGTTGTAGTGGGTGATGTCCTCCAGGGATGTTTCCGGCTCGCTGACGCGGAAACCGTCGGCATCGGCCGTCGTCGCCGCCGGCGCCGTCACTCCCTGAATTTCCGGCGTATCGATTTTCCCATGAGCGACCGGGTTGATCTGCCGATAGGCCACACCGGTCGCCACGGCGCTGGCGGCGAGGATGCCCGCCCGGATAAAATTGCGGCGATTGAAATAAAGCGCCGGGTCGGTGATCTCGCCGGCCGGTATGTGATTCGGATCGTTCAAGGAAAATTAATTAGCACAGCTTCGTCAAGAAATTAGCACCTATCGGCCCCGGGCTCAATACCCACCGGCGATTTTTATTTGGACCGCAGGGCGACATTTTTGCCTGCCGGTTCCGGGGATTTTCCAATCCCCGGCTGTAGTTTGTAGCGTCGAGCCTGTGGGTCGAAAGCCCGCCGCCCACAGCCGGTTTAATGATCTTGCACGAAAACCAATTCGTGCAATCATAGGCGCGCATCGGAGCGTAGCTCAGCCTGGCTAGAGCACTTGCTTTGGGAGCAAGACGTCGCAGGTTCGAATCCTGTCGCTCCGACCACTTTCTCCTCGTTTGACACCCGCTGCGACCGAATTGCATGTGTCTCGTTGACTTCTTCTCGTAAAAAGAAATCAACTGTGATGAACGGCAAGTTAAGCCGTTTCCGGATTGGTCGAAATTGGCAACACCTCGAGCGGGCGCATTACGGCGGCGCTGTGACCATGGCGATGCCGGGCTGGTCGGCCGCGATCGGGACGAAATTTTCACCTCCGAACGGACATCTTTTCGGTCCCGGAAATCCCCCTTGGTTCCGGCCGAGTGGCTGGCGAAAATTTTATCGCGTGGGCAAAAGATAACAGGGCCGGCCGTCGCGTTTTCCGGCGCCGAATTTTTTATTTATGCGCCAAACCCTTGTAAATCCGCCGGTTTCAGTCACTCGATTCAGGAAATCTAACGGCTGGCATCGCCGCTGCTAAAGCGCGTTTGTGCCAACACAGCCATGCACAGAAGGAGACTAGATACCGGGCGCGAGTAACGCACGGAAGCCGGGTTGCGCCGGAGCATCGGGCGCACGGGTTGGCTCGAAACCGACGCAGCTCAAAATACATCATGAAAAAAATATGAAGAAAATCGAAGCGATCATCAAACCGTTCAAACTTGAAGAAGTCAAAGATGCCCTCAGCGAAATCGGCATCGAGGGAATGACCGTGAGCGAAGTCAAGGGGTTTGGCCGCCAGAAAGGCCATACCGAAATCTATCGCGGCAGCGAATACACCGTGGATTTTCTGCCGAAAATCAAGATCGAACTCGTGGTGGCCGATGGCCAGATCGACGCCGCCGTCGGCGCGATCGTGAAATCCGCCAAGACCGGCAAGATCGGCGACGGCAAGGTCTTTGTCGCCAATATCGAGACGGCCATCCGCATCCGCACCGAAGAGAAAGGTGACGCGGCGATTTAACCCATCAACCAACTTGAACCTCACTGAATAAACAAATGAAACGTTATACCTTAATCCTTGCTTTGCTGGCCACCACCGCGCTCGGCGTTTTGTCGCTGCGGGCGGATACCACCAATGCCCCGGCTCCGGCGGCGGCACCGGCAGCCAATACCAATATGCCGGCAGCCACGCTCGATCAGCGCGTCGCCGCCATCGAGGCCTACTTCCAGAACGGCGACCCGACGGCACCGTTCAAGGACACCAATGGCAACCAGAACGTCCAATGGCCGCCGATCATCAACACCAGCTTGAACAACAGCTTGGGTTCCGTCGCCGCCTATCCCGGCGCCGGCCACAACGCCTGGCTGCTGACCAGCACGGCGCTGGTATTGTTCATGACGCTGCCCGGTCTGGCCCTGTTCTACGGCGGTCTCGTCCGCAAAAAGAACATCCTTTCCGTCATGGCCCAATGTTTCCTGATCACCGGCCTGGTGACCATCCTGTACGTCATCTGCGGTTATGGCATGATCTTCGGCGGCAGCGGCGCGGCGGACAAGGAGGACGTGATCAAGGGCATCGTCGGCAGTCCGAAAATCTGCTGGATGATGGCCAATGTCACTTCCGCCCCGAACCCGAATTATTCCTACTGGGTGTCGGAAAACGTGTACGCCATGTTCCAGATGATGTTCGCCATCATCACCCCGGCGCTGATCGTCGGCTCCATCGCCGAACGCATGAAGTTCAAGGCCATCCTGGTGTTCATGACCCTGTGGATGCTGATCGTCTACTTCACACAAGGCCACATGGTCTGGGGCATCAACGGCATGATGAACGGCTGTTGGAACCCCAACGCGGCCATTAAAGGTCTGGACTTCGCCGGCGGCACCGTCGTGCATATGTCGTCGGGCTGGTCGGGCCTGATCCTGTGCATCATCCTGGGCAAACGCCTGGGTTATCCGAAGGAACCCATGCCGCCGCACAGCATCGTGCTGACCTATATCGGCGCGTCCATGCTCTGGGTCGGCTGGTACGGATTCAACTCGGGCAGCGCGGTCGCGGCTGACGTTATCGCCGCCAACGCCTTCACCACCACGACCATCGCCACGGCAGTCGGCTCCTTCGTGTGGCCGATGTGGGATTGGATCGTCAAAGGCAAACCCACGGTACTCGGCTTCTGCTCGGGCGCGGTGGCGGGCCTGGTGCTCATCACCCCGGCGTGCGGTTACGTCCTGCCTTCCGGCGCCATCTGGATCGGCATCGCGGCCGGCACGATTCCGTGGTTCTTCTGCTACAAGGTCAAAGGCTGGTTGGGCATGGACGACGCGCTGGATGCGTGGGGCGTTCACGGCATCGGCGGTTTGACCGGCGCCCTGATGACCGGCATGTTCGCCCGCCAGGCGGCCAATCCGAACCTGGCCACGAACCTGAAGGCCTACGTCACCGACAAAATCTTCCAGCCGCAATTAATGGAACAGATCAAGACCATCATGGTTTCGCTGGTCCTGTTCATCGTCGGCACAATTGTGATCGCCTACATCACCAAGGCTCTCGTCGGCTTGCGTCCGACCGAGGAGGTGGAAATCGCCGGTCTCGACATCAACGAACACGGCGAAGAGGGTTACCATATGGAACAGTAATCGGGAATCAGGAAGAACCAACTCGCGCTGCGCCGGAGCGGACGAAAGTCGCTCCGGCGCGGTTTTTTGTTGGGCGATGATTTCCCCACGCAAAGACGCAAAGGCGCAAAAAAACGAAAATTTGTTGTGTCCGGGAGAGCCCCGGCTCAGACCACCCGGATGATCAGGGCGGTGGTGTTGTCGCGGCCGTCGTTTTTCACCGCCTGCTCCACCAGGCGATGGGCGGTGTTGGCATCCGGCCCGGCGAATGCGGTTGAACGCAGATGTTCGGACAGGTAATCGTCAGGCAACCCCTCCACCAGACCATCGGTGCAGAGCAGAAAAACGTCGCCGGCCCGGCACTTGACCGCGCCGACCTGCGGGGCCACGAACTGGTTGCCGCCGCCGAGCGCCTTCTGCAGAACGTTGCGGCGCGGGTGAACGCGCGCCTCGTGTTCCCGGATATGACCGTGGCGCAACAGCCAGCCGACGTGCGTGTCGTCATGGCTGAGCTGTTTGATTTTGCTGCCGCGCGCCGGCAGATGATAAATCCGGCTGTCGCCAATGTGGCCGAAATACATCCGGCCCGGCACGAACCAGCACAGGCTGAGTGTCGTCTCCATGCCCACGCATTCCTCGTAGCTGCCGCCCACGTAAACCAGCGCCCGGTGAATTTCCTTGAACAGTCGCTCCAGCACGGCAGCAAATTCACGCTCCGGGCCACCCCGCGAACGTTGAAACAGCCGCGGCAGCAGCGTCGGAATCTTTTCCACGGCAATCGCACTGGCAAATTCGCCCGCCTTGGCCCCGCCCATGCCGTCGCACACCGCGAAAGCGAAATCGAACGACGCCAGCGGCGCGTTGCCGATCCGGCCCAGGTGATGCACATCGAGCGCGTCGAACCGCAGGCCGAGGAAGGAATCCTCGTTGTTCTTGCGCACCCGGCCGATATCGGTCCAGCCGGACCATTTCAATCCGCCGGCGCCCGGGACGAAAGGCGCCGGACGGGAGGAACGGAGTCGGGTGGATCGGTTTGACATTGTTTTCATTTCGCCGGTGGCGACTGGGAATCCGGGAGCATGGTGGCCAGCTCAAAATCAATCAAGCAAAAGCGCCCGTCGGACGACCGGTAGGTCACGTTGCGCATGTCGGGATCGTCGTGGCGGACTCCGAACGGCAGCAATTCGGCGAACAACTCGCGCGTGCGCTCGGCGTCCAGGTGCTCGACGCGGCTGCCGCAACTGGTGGTCATGATGCGGAGCTTTTTTTCGTCCGCCTCGAGCAATCGGGGAACAAAAGGGCAGCCCCGGGCTTCGAGATGGCGCAGGATGCGCACCTCATTGGCGAAGCGCTCCGCCGCGTTCGGCCCGTGGTAGGCCTTGATCACCCGGCCGTCATAGGTCAGGTTGACCGTCGCCCGGAGTGTGTCTTTGACTTTCAGCATGGGCCCGCGGCATTCTGTTTTTGCCGGAATCACTATCGCCCAATCGACTGGCGAAGCAAAGCGGTTTAACAGCGGCGCATTTTCAAAATGGCAGGGACAACGCGCTGCGCTGTCCGGACGCCGCAGCGCGGCGTCCCGGCCAAAACAAGTCACGCCGGTTCACCCCGGCCACCGCCGGATTAATTTATGCAGCGCGGCTAAAATTCAACAGCGATTTATGCCCGGAGGGATTTGTGAATAACCCGGGCCGGCGTAAAAACCCTTTTATTTTCAGGACGAAAACCGCTTTTTGTCCGGCGCATCCGCCAATGTACTTGCCCCGTGGCACTTCTTGTGCTCAGAATGGCGGAACGCAGGTTTCACCAAAAAGCTCTGGCGCTATCCGGTTGAATCACCTGTTTCCAAACCAGAACGAACACAAATAACATCACACTCACATGGCGAAATATAAACTCGAATACCTCTGGCTCGACGGGTATGAACCCGTCGCCAACCTCCGCGGCAAAACCACCATCAAGGAATTCTCCAGCTTCCCGAAACTCGAACAGCTCCCCTGGTGGAACTTCGACGGCAGCTCGACGCGCCAGGCTGAAGGCCGCACCTCGGATTGCTTCCTCAAACCCGTGGCGGTCTACCCCGACACCACCAAGCAGAACGGCGCGATTGTCATGTGCGAAGTATTCATGCCGGATAAAACGACCCCGCACCCGTCCAACGCCCGCGCCACGATTCCCGATGATCCCGGCGCCTGGTTCGGGTTCGAACAGGAATATTTTCTCTACAAGGATGGCGCGCCGCTGGGCTTTCCGCCCGGAGGCGGCTTTCCCCCGCCGCAGGGCGAATACTACACCGCCGTCGGCTACAAGAACGTCGGCTGCATCGCCCGTGAAATCGTGGACACGCACCTCCAGCTCTGCCTCGACGCCGGCATCAACCACGAAGGCATCAATTCCGAGGTCGCCAAGGGCCAGTGGGAATTCCAGATCTTCGGCAAGGGCTCCAAAAACGCCGCCGACCAGGTCTGGGTGGCCCGCTATCTGTTGATGCGACTGGGCGAGAAATACGGCGTGGATGTGAACTGGCATTGCAAACCGCTCGGCAAGGACGTGGACTGGAACGGTTCCGGCATGCACACCAATTTCTCGACGGAACACATGCGCGAAGTTGGCGGCAAGGAATACTTCGAAGCGCTCATGGCCGCGTTCGACAAATACAAAAACGAACACATCGCGGTTTACGGCCCGGACAATCACCTGCGCCTGACCGGCCTGCACGAAACGCAGTCCATTGACAAGTTCAACTTTGGCGTGGGCAATCGCGGCGCCTCGGTCCGCCTGCCGCAAAGCTTCATTCCCAGCGGCTATCGCGGTTACCTCGAGGATCGCCGCCCGAATTCGCAGGGCGATCCGTACAAGATCGCCGGCCGCATTCTGCAGACCATTGCAACCGTGCCGACGGGCAAAAAAGCCGCAAAGAAAAAATAGTTTACAACGCCGGGAAGCACTTGGGGACGGCGCGGACACAGGTCCGCGCCGTTGCTTTTTGCGAGACAGGCACGAATGCCCGCCCGGGCGCATCTTGACCCTGCCCCGGCTCATGTTGCCGGAAGGTGGAGCGCCAATCTCCCGATCGCAAGAACGAGCCATATTCAGCAAATGTCGCCGAACCGGAGTTCAATCTATCCAGGTGCGCCGCCCCTGCCTCACCACGGGCAAAAAAGTCTGGACGCCCATGGGTTTAGTGGCAGAATCCGAAAACTGGAAAAACGCGCAACGGCAGCTTTGGTTCGCGATCAAGTCAATAACACAAACAACGAGATCAAATCTACGGACAACTTATGGCAACACCAAAAAGTGCGATTGAACTCGCAAAAAAGGCGGGCGCCAGAATGGTGGACATCAAATTCGTGGACACCTTCGGCACCTGGCAACATTTCAGCATGCCCATCGCTGAACTCACCGAGGATTCCTTTTCCGAAGGACTCGGCTTCGACGGTTCCTCCATCCGCGGCTGGAAAAGCATTGAGGCCTCCGACATGCTGGCCATGCCCGACCCGAACACGGCATTCATCGATCCGTTCTGCGCCGTGCCCACGCTGAGCCTCACCTGCACCATCGCCGAAACGGGCACGCGCGAAGCCTACACCCGCGACCCGCGCGGCATCGCCCAGCGCGCCGAGAAACATCTGGTCGCCACCGGTATCGCCGACCAGGCGTTCTTCGGGCCCGAAGCGGAATTTTTCATCTTCGACAACGTGCAGTTCGACTCCAAAACCAACGGTACGTTCTATTCCATCGACAGCGATGAAGGCGTCTGGAACACCGGCCGCGACGAAATGCCGAACCTCGGCAACAAAATCCGCCACAAGGAAGGTTATTTCCCCGTCGCCCCGGCCGACACGCAGCAGGATATCCGCACCGAGATGTGCCTGGTGATGGAAGAACTCGGCGTCAAAATCGAACGCCAGCACCATGAAGTCGCCACCGCCGGCCAGGCGGAAATTGATTATCGTTTCAGCACGCTGGTCACGTCCGCCGACTGGATGATGATTTACAAGTACGTCGTCAAGAACATCGCCCGGAAGCACGGCAAGACGGCGTGCTTCATGCCCAAACCGCTCTTCGGCGACAACGGTTCCGGCATGCACACACACCAGTCTCTCTGGAGCAAAGGCAAGCCGCTCTTTGCCGGCAAGGAATACGGCGGCCTCAGCCAGATGGCGCTCTATTACGCCGGCGGCCTGCTCAAGCACGCCAAGGCCCTGTGCGCCATCTGCAATCCGACCACCAACAGCTACAAGCGGCTGGTGCCCGGCTACGAAGCACCCGTCAACCTGGCCTACAGCGCGCGCAACCGTTCCGCCGCCGTCCGCATCCCCACCTACAGCGAAAGTCCGAAGGCCAAGCGCCTCGAGTACCGTCCGCCCGACCCCGCCGCAAACCCGTACCTCGCCTTCGCCGCGCTGCTCATGGCCGGCCTGGACGGCATCCAGAACAAAATCAAACCCGGCGAACCGCTCGACAAGAACATCTATGAACTGCCGCCCGAGGAACTGAAGAAGGTCCCGAATGTCGCCGGCAGCCTGAGCGAAGCACTCGATTGCCTCGAAAAAGATCATGCGTTCCTGCTCAAGGGCGACGTCTTCACCGAGGACTTCCTCGACATGTGGATCAGCACCAAGCGGAAGGAACACGACGCCATCCGCCTGCGTCCGCATCCGTACGAATTCTTCCTGTATTACGACGTGTAAAACGTCCCGGAACACCGAAACGGCGCGGGCCACGAACCCGCGCCGTTTTTATTTCGGACGGCAGCCTGTCCCAGGCGCAGCAGACAGAATCAGGGCGGTCCACCGGAATGGCCTTCAGATCCAGGTGTTTGAATGGGCTGTGCGCGCGACAACTGCGATCAATCAGCTCCAGATTGCATTTGCGATGGAAGGGCTTTTTGGGTATCTTTGTGGCATGACCGAACTGCAGGTAAAACGGTTGCGACGGATCATGAAAGACGCCCTTCGGATCCAGGACCGCTTTGCCGCCGAACCGGTCCTTGCCCGGACCGGGAAAGGTTATCTGAAAAGCGAAGGAGTTGCGACCTTGCAACGCATTAAAGCCGGCCTGAGAAAGTCTGCGGTTCACTGATCCCTGCCCCCCAATGTCGCGCCTGGTCAAATCCTGGCTTGCCGCATTCGACTGGAAATTTGTAACGGAAATCAATCGAGGTCTCTGTCAGAAGAAAAACGCCCTGCATAAGCCAACGTCCGAGGGGCACCCGGCCGCGAAAACGCTCTGGGAGAAAAACCAGTTCAGGGAACTGGCCCTGACGGATGCGTTGGAAGTCTGCCTGGAATGTCACCGGTTGGCGCCTTTCTGTTTTTACAACGGAAACACCTTTGCCGCCATCGCCCGTGATTTCATCACGGAATTGTCGCCCGGGTTGCCCGCCGACCAGGCCCATATTCTCCGCAGCATCGCCGGCCACATTGTCGCCGGAACCGCCACCGGCATCGAACGCAAACAACTGGATTCGCTTCTCGCGGCGCTGGAAAAATGATTTGCGGACCGGTAGCCGCCGACGTGAGGAGGCTCTGATCAACTTTTTGACTTCCAAATAAATTGGAGCCTCCTGACGTCGGCTGCTACAAAACACGCCGCGCCGGTTGAGCCGGCGTGGACAATTATTTCAGTTTCTCTGCCAGTTCCGTGCCCAGCGCCGCCGCTTCGGCGACCGGCCGCTTGCCTTCGGCGCGCCGGGCCGGGCCGTCACGGAATGACACGGCCTTCATTTCCAGGCGGCTCCCGTCGATCTCCGCATACGCCGCCACCGGGCTCTGGCAACCGCCGCCCATGGCCGACAGGAATGCCCGCTCGGCCGTCACACATTGAAAAGTGTTGAAGTGGTTCAGCCGCTCGCAAATTTTCGCGATGCGCTCGTCGTCCGCCCGGATTTCGATGCCGATGGCCCCCTGCCCCACGCACGGCAGCATCACGTCCAGGTCCAGGACCGCCGCCAGCAGGCCGTCCGGCACGGCGTCGCCCCGGAGGGTTCCGTCCGGCTGGATTTCAAAATTCAGCCGCGTCAGGCCGGCCAGCGCCAGGACCGTGGCATCCAGCTCGCCGCGTTCCGCGACTTTTTGCATGCGGGTGGTGACGTTGCCCCGGATTTCCACGACGTTCAGATCCGGCCGGGCAGCCAGCAGCTGTTCCCGGCGCCGCGTGCTGCTGGTGGCGATGGTGGCGCCTTTCGGAAAATCTTTCAGTTTCAAATGCGGGTTGAAACCGCGCAGCGCATCCTGGCCCGGCACCCAATCGGCAGCAGCCGTGTCCGCCGCGCGGCGTTTGATGAATCCGGCGTCGCGATAAATCAAAACGTCGCGCACATCGGCGCGCTTCGGCGTGGCGGCCAGCGTCAGCCCGGCCGGCAGGTCGGTGGGCAGGTCCTTCAGGCTGTGCACGGCCAGGTCCGCCTGGCCTTTGACCAGCGCCACTTCCAGTTCCTTGGTAAAGAGACCTTTCGGCAGACTTTCGCCTTTTTTGGCCATGGACGCCTTCTGCAGCTTGTCGCCGGTGGTCTTGATGATTTTCAGCTCGAACCGCAGGCGCGGAAAGGCGGCGCGGCACTGGGCGGCGATCATGTTCGATTGGGCGAGCGCCAGCGCGCTGCCGCGGGTACAGAGGATGATGGGACGTTCAGCCATGCGTGTTGCGTGTTGCGTGTTGCGTCAAGTATTCCTCGGGAACAGGAATGTTCTCAAGCAATCCTTTCTGCCCCAGAGTCTCGAATGGGCCAGGACAGGACTCCGGTTCCTCCTTCAGATGGCAACCCCACGCGGACGGGATAATGCTCAATAATTGTCGGATGATTTGGGTCAACAGCCGGATTCGATGGCTGGCCACCGTTTCGCCGAGCACATGACGGCCTGCAAAATACCAGTTGCGTGCTTCCCGGGCCGAACCCAGCGCGTATTCGTAAAACCGTGCCTGATCCTTATGTGAATTGCGGCTGTAACCTTCAGCAATGTTGGCGCTGATCGAACCAACGGCAGCATACAGCTGGTCCGACAATTTAAACATTCGCCGATCCTGGCCGAGCTTGATCACATCCTGCCAGCCCAAATCAGCGGCAAACAACGACAGCCGGTAAACCTCCATTCGCCAAAGCACATCCCCGGTGAAATCCGGCGGTACCATTTTCAGCCAGTCGCAATAATTCATGCGCCCTCCAGCGAATTCGGATGCTTGACGCAACACGCAGCACGCAACACGTCGCCAGCCGGTTTCTGACCTGCCGTATTATCCAGCAGCGCCTTCACTTTCTCGGCAATGATCTGTTCGCACCGGGCGACCTCCCGCCGGCGCAGGCTCAGGTATTCGTCGGCGATGGCCTGCAGGTCGTCGATGTTGTACAGGTAAACGTTCTCCAGAAAATTAACCTCGGGATCAATATCGCGCGGCACGGCAATGTCGATCAACAACAACGGCCGCTGCTGGCGCGCCTTCATCAGCGGCTCCAGCCGGGCGCGGTTGAGAATGGGCTGCGGCGACGACGTGCTGCTGACGGCGATATCGATTTTCTGAAACTCAGCGTCGCAGTTGTCGAACGACACAGCGCGTCCACCCAGCTCGGTGGCCAGGGCCACGGCGCGGTCATAGGAACGGTTGGCGACGACGATGCGGCGCGCGCCCCGGGAGAGGAGCGCCCGGGCGGTTTTCTCGCTGGTCTCCCCCGCCCCGATCACCAGCACGTCACGGCCGCTGAGCGAACTGAAGATTTTTTCCGCCAGTTCGACCGCAACCGAGGCGACCGACACGCTGCCGCGCTGGATCCGGGTTTCGGTGCGGACGTGTTTGGCCACGTGGAAGGCGCGCTGGAATGCCTTGTTCAATCGCGAGCCGGTGTGCCGGTGTTGAAAGGCAAGATCGTAGGCCTTTTTCAACTGTCCCAGGATCTCGGTTTCGCCCAGCACCATCGAATCCAGCCCGCAGGCCACCTTGAACAGGTGCCGAAGACTCTCCGGTTCGGCCAGCGTGTAAAGCTCGTCGCCGGGTTCAACCAGGCGGGGCGAGAGTCCCTCGAACTCTGATCTTTTCCCTCCCGGATCCGCGTCCGCCGGGGCTTGAGCCCACCGGGTCAGAAACTGTTTCAGTTCCGCAAAGGCCCGGGCCGGCGCCAGCGCGGTGGCCGCATAGATTTCCACCCGGTTGCAGGTCGAAAGCACCACGGCTTCGTCGGCAATGCCGGCGGTGCGCAGCGATTGGAGCGCGCCGGGGATCTTCGCCTCGTCAAACGCGAACCGTTCCCGGAATTCCACGGGCGACGCATGATGGCTGAGGCCGATGACCACGAGGTTCATGCGGAAACGGTGACAAGTGGCAGGTGACAGGTGACAGGAATGTCCCACCGTCGGGTCCGGTCATGCCACCTGTCACCTGTCGGTTGCCACATTTGGTTCATGGATGATGCAGGGTGGAGAGCAGGTTGGTGCCCCAAAACGTGAGCAGCAGGAACGCGAACGCAATGATGACCCCCAGGGCGAACCGGCGGCCGGACTGCGGAAACGCCCGGTGGCCCACCATCAGGGCGAGATAAATCGCCCACATAAAAATGGACCAGAGCACTTTCGGGTCGGTCCAATAAACCGCGTCGGCCGGCCGGGGCAGATGTCCGCCGGCCGCCAGGCCGATGGTGAACAGCACGAGCCCGGCGAGCACCAGGCGGCTGGTTACGATATCGAGCCGTTGAATCGGCGGCAGCAGCGACAACACGGCGCGGAGTTTGTGGAACTTCAAGTCGTGCTGTTGCGTCAAAAACATTCCCGCCGCCGCCGCGCCCAATCCGAATGCGCCGTAGGCGAGCATGATGGTCGCCGCATGCAGGCTGATCAGGGCGCCGGAAAATTCCGGCTGCGGCCCGTGGGGAGGATCCAGCGCCGGCATGAGGGCGAAAACACCGATGGCAAACAGGACCGGTGACGCGAACGCGCCCAGGAATCGCAGGAACGGCAACCAACCCAGCGCCAGGCATGCCGCGACAATGCCCCAGGCAATAAAAAGGGTGGCTTCGTACAGATTATTGATCGGGCAATGATTCACGGAAAAACCGCGCTTGAACATGGCCACCGTGTGCAGGGCAAACGCGGCCAGCAGCAGGAAATAATTCACGTGGTCATCCTTGCGAAAACCTTTCCGCCAGAGGAAAACCGAGTAAATCATGCTCAAACCGTAAACCACCACGGCGAGCAGGAAAAAATGACGGTCACTGAACCAGGCCACGGTGAAAGGTTAATTCAGAAATACCCGCGGGCAAGCGGCAAGTGAGGCCGGGCCGGCCCGGCGGATTCGTTTCTGAGGGACGATCTTGCCGTGTCCCGGTTTTTGGAGCGCGGCGACCTGTCACCGTTTTCAAAGCGCAGACGGGTCGGCGCACTCGGGCGCATATCAAAAAAGAACGGGTTGGCCAGACTCCTGGATTGCCGCAAACCCGCCCCGTTTTGGAAAGAGCCGGGCCTCGGGACCAAAGCGGTGTCGCTCCCGCTTTGCGGGATTGCCACCGCGGTCCAAAACCGCCTTCGGATGTGAATCGTCGCCTTGCAATTCCACCGGGAGGCTCCTACTCTCGCTTCCATTAAGCAGGCATGAGTTACACCACCAATTATCTCCAGTCCGAAACCGTCGTCGCCCAGGGGCCGGAGGTTATCGTCCTGGTCAATTGCATGGTGCAGGATGCAGTCCGGCTTGGCGCCAGCGACCTGCATATCGAGCCCTGGGAAAATGCCATCGAAGTGCGCGCCCGGGTCAATGGCGTGCTGACCGAAGTCGCCCATCTGCCGCTCGAACTGATGGACAAGGTTTCCATGCGTTTCAAGGTGATGGCCAACCTGGTCACCTACCAGGCGGGCATGCCGCAGGACGGCACCGTCATCGGCAGCCCGGAGCTCGACGGCGTGCAGCTGCGCGTCTCCATTTTCCCCACCACCCGCGGCGAGAAAATTGTCGCGCGCCTGTTTGATCCGCGCGACCGGCGGTTTGACCTGATGACGCTGGGATTTGACGGTTCCACGCAACGCGGCCTGTTGCGGCTGCTCAAGCGGACCAGTGGCCTGCTGCTGTTCACCGGCCCGACCGGCTCGGGCAAGACGAGCACCATGTATTCGGCGCTCTGTTACATCATGCAGCGCGACGGCATCAGCATGAGCGTCAGCACGGTGGAAGATCCGGTGGAATTCAACCTGCCGATGGTGAGCCAGACCCAGATCAACCCGGCGCAGGAGTTCACCTATGCCGTCGCCCTGAAAAGCATCCTGCGGCAGGACCCGCAGGTGGTGATGGTGGGCGAAATCCGCGATGCGGAGACGGCGGCCATCGCCGTGCAGGCCGGGTTGACCGGGCATCTGGTCATCAGCACCATCCACTCCGGCGTTTCGGCGGGCGCGTTCACCCGGCTCATCAACATGGAGATCGAGCCGTTCATGCTGGCGTCGAGCGTGCTGGGCGTGATGGGCTTGCGGCTGGTGCGGAGCAACTGCCCGAAGTGCTGCCAGCCTTACGAACCCGAACCGAGCCAGTTGAAGGTGGTGCCGGAATCGGCGCAGCCGGAGGCGCAGTTCCGCCGCGGCGTCGGCTGTGAACACTGCAACAACACCGGCTTTTCCGGCCGCCTCCCGGTCACCGAACTGCTCACCGTCACTGAACCGTTCCGCGAGGCCGTGCTGAAAAAACTCCAGACCTCCGCGCTGGAACAGGTCGCCATCCAGGACGGCATGCATACCCTCTGGCAGAACGGGATGCAACGCGCGCTCGCCGGCGAAACGTCCCTCGAGGAAATCATCCGCGTGGTGGCGGCGGATATGATCTGACGCCGGAAAATGCCCAAGCCATAAACCCTAATGACTAGATAATGTCCAAATGATTGAAGGACGAATTCGCCGGCCAAACGGTTGATTCGGACTCCGGGTTTGTTTCGTCATTATGGTTTGGTCAGTCGTCATTTCGCCCGTGGCGCGGGGAGCGGTTCGAGTCGGCCGCATCGGATGCCCACACACACCCGAGCTTGCCAAGCCGGCGCTGGTTTTGTCTAATCGGGCCGTGCTCAACCAGCAGACGCTCAATCGTCCCGCCAGTTATTCCGGCATCGGCCTGCACAGCGGCAACCGGGTGAACATGACCATCCTCCCGGCGCCCGCCAACAGCGGCGTGCGGTTCCGGCGCGTGGACCTCGAAGGCAGACCGGAAATCGAGGCACGCGTGGAAAACGTGGCCGAGACCAACCGCTCGACCACCCTGGCCAAGGGCAACGTCAAAATCCATACCGTCGAACATGTGCTCGCCGCGCTGGCCGGCTACGGCGTCGACAATGCCGTCATCGAGCTCGACGCCAATGAACCGCCGATTGGCGACGGCAGTTCGCGCGAATTCTGCACCATCATCCAGGAAGCCGGCCTCGCACCGCAGGTGGAAAAGCGCGAGCCCTATTCGCCCCGGGAACCCATCGAACTGGAGTCCGGCGAGACGATGATGACGTTGTTTCCGGACGACGTCTTCAAAATCACCTGCACCAGCGCGGACAAGCAGGGCCGGTTCACCCAGTTTTACAGCACGGAGATCACACCCAAGACGTGGGAAAAGGAGTTGTCCCACGCCCGGACGTTTTGTTTTTTCGAAGAAATCGAATATCTCATCAAAAACGGTTTGATCAAGGGCGGCAGCCTGGAAAACGCGGTGATCATTCGGGACGATGCCGTGCTGACGACTGAACCGCTGCGGTACGCCGAGGAGTTTGTCCGCCATAAAATGCTCGATATCGTCGGCGACCTTTCGTTGCTCGGCCGGCCGCTCCGGGGACATTTGATCGCCGTCAAGCCGAGCCACGCCGCCAATTGCGAATTTGCCAAGCAGCTCCTGGAGCAGATGAACCGGCCGCTGCGCATCGCGCAGGCCTTCGGACCGCCACCCGCCCCGCCGGCGAAAAGCGACGACAAACAAAAGGACGAGCTGCTGGAACAAATGGCGCAGGGCGGCACCCTCGACGCGCTGCAGGTCATGCAGATCCTGCCGCATCGCTATCCGTTCCTGATGGTGGATGGCGTGACCAAAATTGAAGGCAACAAAATCATCGCCTACAAGAACGTCACCCACAACGAGCCGTATTTTCCCGGGCATTTCCCGGATCATCCCATCATGCCCGGCGTGCTGCAGCTGGAGGCCATCGCCCAGGTGGCGGGCATCCTCATGCTGCGGCAGGCGGAAAATATCGGCCAACTCGCCTTTTTCATGGCGGCCGAAGACGTGAAATGGCGCAAACCCGTCATCCCCGGCCACGTGCTTGTCATCGAAGTGGAGCTGACCAAGTCGCGCGGCAAAATCGGCAAGGCCAACGGCGTCTGCAAGGTCAACGGCGAGGTGGTCAGCGAGGCCGTCGTCACCTTCATGCTCCGGGACGACCAATGAATTACGGATTGCGGAGTGCGAATTGCGGATTGAATCGCGCAAAATACCGGTTATGAATCCGGAAGAATTAAAAAACAGGACAAAGGCTTTCGCGGTTCGCGTTGTCAATCTGGTCGATCGGTTGCCGGAATCACGCGCTACGAATGCCATCGCCAGCCAACTGGTTCGCAGCGGAATGTCCGTGGGAGCGAACTATCGGGCTGCCTGCCGCGCCAGGTCCCGCGCCGATTTCATTTCCAAACTCGGAACCGTCGAAGAAGAGAGTGACGAAACGATTTATTGGATGGACTTGCTGGTTGAGTCCGGAAAAGTCAAAAGTGCGGCTTTGACGAATTTAATGCGCGAAGCCGGCGAAATTCTCGCCATCACCGTGGCCTCGATCAACACTGACCGATCGGGAAAGAATCCTCACTCCGCACTCCGCACTCCGCAATAACATGGTTCATCCCACCGCCATCATTCATCCGCAGGCGCAAATCGGCGCCAATTGCGAAATCGGACCCTACTGTGTCATCGGCGAACACGTGACGCTGGGCGACGGCTGCAAGCTGCATTCGCATGTGGTCATCGACGGCCACACCCGGCTCGGCCGCGAAAATGAAATCTTCCCGTTTGCCACCCTGGGCAAGAAGACGCAGGATTTGAAATGGAAAGGCGGCGTCACGCGGCTGGAGATCGGCGACCGCAACGTCTTCCGCGAAGGCGTCACCGCCCACCGCTCCACCGATGAGGGCAACGCCACCACCATTGGCTCCGACAATTTGTTCCTCACCTATGTGCATATCGCACATGACTGCGTGCTGCACAATCACATCATCATGTCCGGTTTCGCCGGACTGGCCGGCCACGTGGTGGTGGAGGACTACGCCATCCTGGCCGGCTACGCGGCGGTGCATCAGTTCTGCCGGATCGGGAAATACGCCATGGTCGGCGCCTGCTGCCCGGTGCGACAGGACATTGCGCCGTACATGCTGGCCGACGGCGACCCGGCCGCGCCACTGACGATCAACCGGGTGGGGCTCGAACGCCACGGGTTGAACGAAGAGACATTGAACGTGCTGCGCCAGGCCTATAAAATTATTTTCCGTGAAGGCCTGACGGTTCCCAATGCGCTGTCCAAAATTGAAAAGGAACTCCCGGCCCTGCCGGAAATTCAATACCTGGTCCAGTTCGTCCGCGCCAGCGAACGCGGCATCAGCCGGTAATCCGGCCGGGTAGCCGCACATTTTGGCAGGGACGCCGCGCTGCGGTGTCCGGACAGCGCAGCGCACTGTCCGCCCTCACCAGCAAACACAATTTCAGCCAGCAGAGAGCGTCTTGATTTGGAGTGCGGCGGCAGGACACCGCTTTCCCTGGCGCGACCTGCCGCGTCAACCCAAAGCGCGGACATGTCCGCGCAGTCCAAAGTCAGTAACCTCCGGCAAAGCCGGAGGCTTGGCAGAGGTGGAGCGCTCAAAACCGCACAGCCCTTCGAGCGGACAGCGATCCGTTCCAGCGCCGTTAGGCGCGGCATCGTTGTGGTTCCGCGCGCCTGCATATCCCGCAAGCTCCGTCGGGAGCGGCATATTCTCCGGCTTCATTTCGGATGATTCCGCTCCTGGCGGACCTTAAATTCCTATTGGATTGATGCCACTACAACGATGTCGCGCCTAACGGCGCTAATACCACCGGCAATCCGGCTGGACAGGCCTTCGACGTGAGGTGCGCTCCGGCAAACGGTCCAGGCCGAAGATCATGAAATAGAAGATTGCGACCTCGAACAGCATAAGCCGCCTAACCGAAGTTCGAGCAAGGCTCGCGCACAAATTCGTGCCCGGCGACTTTTCCATCCAAACCTTCATTCAGTTTATGAAAACAGACCGGCGAAATCCTGCAGGGACTATAAAATCCCGGGAGCATATCAATTTCTGCGGGGCAGGCATTCCTGCCTGCCGATGTGGGCGACTTTCCAGCCGGCGCGAGGGGTTCTTATTTCGTCACCAGGTCGTCCGCTGTCCACATGATTTTGTCCGGACCGGCGGAATGGATTTCCATTTCCGTGCCGGAGAGCTGGTGGAAGAAATAAGGCGTGCCCCACGGGTCCACCAGTTCGCCGCGGTCGTTGATCCGCATGCCGGCGTCCGGCCGGATGAAGTTGGCCTGCTTCGGATTTTTCCCGCTCAACTGGGCGGTGATTTCCGAGTTCAACCCCACCGGGTTGCCGCCGAACATCGAGGCGTAGTCGCGGATGGTATGGCGCAGGTTGTCCAGCGCCACGTCCGGCGGCACATTGGTGTCTTCCAGCGCCCGGGGCGGCCCGGCGGGCGCGACGGGCGGTTTGGACGGCGCGGAATAAAAAATCCGCTGCGGCGGCAGGGCGAAATTGGAGGCGATGATGGTGACCGATTGCGGGCTTGCGCTGGCCAGCGCGCGGGTGACCGCGGCGTCCTGCCGGGCGACGGATTGATCCGGAACTTTTCTTCCCGAAGATGTCAACCGCCACGCAAACAACACAAGCACGAGGACCAACAGCCAACCGCCCAACATCAATTTGGCCTGCGCCTTTCCGTTCATACAAAGCCGAGATTGCTGGCGGCGAACCGGCCGAGGTTCGGGAAGATGGTGGCGAGGTTGCTGTTGTCCACGCCGAACCAGGTGGCGAGCGTGGCAAAATACTGGTCGATGGCCGTGGTCGGTATCCAGCGGCCGGTGCCGGTGTCGTCGGGACCGTTGACGGCGAGCGTGGGGAACGTGCCGTAGGTCTGCCGGCCCTTCACCGCACCGCCCACAATGATATGATGGCTGCCCCAGCCGTGGTCGCTCCCCTGCCCGTTGCTCGGGAACGTCCGGCTGAAATCGCTGGCGGTAAACGCGGTGACCTTCTGGGACAGCCCGAGCTGTTCCATGGCGCGCTGGAAGGCGTACAGGCTCTGGCTCAATTCGGCGAGCAGGTTCGAATGCGCGCCGGCCAGCACGTTGTCCGGAGTATTGGTGGAATAGTTGGTCTGGCCGGTGTGCAAATCGTATCCGCCGACCTGGCAGAAGAAAATCTGGCGTTTCATGCCGAACCCGCCCTGGGCGACCGCGCGGCTGCCCGCCTCGATGAGCCGGGCGACCATCTGCAGCTGCGGCGCGAGCGACGAACCGAACTTGGAACTGCTGACCAGGTTGGTGATGGTGTTCGGAAACGGGTTGGTCCAGAAACTGCCGGCGGTGTTGGTGATGGCGTTATTAAGCAGGCTGCCGGACTGGATGCTGTGCTGGGCGACGCCGGCGTAGGCCTGTTCCTGCAGGTTGGCATAACTCAGGCCGAGGATGTTCGTCAACGCCGCCAGCCGCGCGCCGGAGACGCCCTGCAGCGAAATCGCGCCGCTGGTGGAAACGGAATATTGCGACACGATATTGCCCACTTCAAACGTGTTCGCCCCGGCCAGGGAAACGGAAAGCGAAATCGGCGAACCCGGCTGGATGGAATTCAGCAGGTCGGCACAGCGCCCGCCCCAGCCGGTTGTCGGCGGCTGGTCGGGAATCGACGTCTGCCATTGCGTCACCTGGTCAGCATGGGAAAAGAGCTGGGGCGGTTTCTCCAGGATGCCGCCGAGATACTGCGCCCGGGTCAACGGGAAGACCAGTGTGCCGGTATTGAAGAGAAATGCCAGCTTGCCTTCTCCGAACAGCGTCAGCATTTCGGGACAGGCCGGATGCAATCCGTAGCTGTGCCCGGCCGGATCGGTGTAGCCGGTGGACAGGATCGAGCTTTGCGGGATTGCCAGCACCGGCGTCCGGATGGCGGCGTAATTGTCGTATTCGGACTGGACCGTCGGGATGATCAGATTGTTGGAATCGTTGCCGCCCTGGAGGAAGACGCAGACCAGCGCCTTGTAATCGGTGATATTGGATTGCGCGACCGCGGCGTTCATCAGCCGGAGATCGCGGATGGACGACGTCATCGCCGCGGTGCCCACGGCCGCGCACGCGGCGCGCCGGATAAAGTCGCGCCGCGTGATGACGGAAATGTTTTTGTCATTCATATTTTTTGCGTGACGTGCGACGCGTGACGTGTGACGCGAAAGAACCAGCGCTCGCACGTCGCTGATCTCCGGTCACCCGTCATCCGCCATTCGTCACCTTTTTTCATCTCTGGATCGTGTAATCCGGCGTATTGATCAACTGATGGACGACGGCGCGGACGCGGTCGCGCTGCCAGGTGGATCCGGTCGCCGGAAAACTGTTGATTACGTAATTGACGATGTTCGACCGGGCGCCGCCGGACAGCTCGCCGGCGAGCAGCGCGGTGCTCAGCACATCCACCAGCGCCGGCACATTGGCATCGGCGGTGTAGTTCGTCGCCAACCACGGCCCGACGTCCAGGACGATGGCGCCGTTGCCGACGGTGAAGCTGCTCAGGCCGTTGGTGTTGTTGCCGTTGTTCAGGATGCCGGCCTCGAGGAAATTCATCTGCAACGCCACGCCGGTGTCCGAGGTGAGCTGGAATTCGGGCGTGGTCAGGCCCGCCGACGCCAGCGCGCCGGGGAATTCGAAACCGGGATAGAAGAAATTGAACACGGTCGGCGACCGCAACGGCGTCTGCGACAGGTTGTAGGTGGAGCCGGAGTCGGTGTAGCCCAGGTTCCAGGTGCTGTACTGGGCGGACACCGTGCCGCCGCGGGTGAGCCCCGGCTGGTTGAGCGGATACACCGGGAAACTGCTCTGGGTCTGGTTGCTCGACGTGGTCAGGTTGATGGTGAAATGCGATGGATCAGGAACGGTGGCGACCTGGTACTGGCCGTCAGCCGGCACCACGGTCGGAAAGTTTACGTAGAGCGATTCACCGGCCGTCAGGCCGTGCGGGCCGTTGCAATCCACCGTCACCACCGTGCCGCTCTGGGTGAACCCGCTGGCGCTGATCTTCGGCAGCACACAACTGCCCGAGCGCACCGCCTGGTCGGGCGTGGACACGGTGAAGACCGACGACGAGACGTTGGTGACGACGCCATACAGGCCGCTGGTGGCGCCGCCGGTGGTGAACAACAGATACGCGGCGTTGCCGGCGGCCAGTCCATGGTTGGAAATGGTGACGGTGATGACGTTGGTGTTCTGCGAATAGGTGCCGGTCGCGAGGTTCAGGGCGTTGACGTTGAACGTATTGGTGCCGGTGGCGGAGGCGACGGCATAATTGCCGTTTGGCGGCGCGGGATTGCCGGACGTGTCGGTGAAGGCAAGCGCGATGGTGTCGCCGTTATTCAACCGGTGGGCGTTGGTGGTGGTGATGGAGATCGTCTGGGTGCCGTTTTCGGAATAGGTTCCGCCGTTGATGGCCGGCGACGGAAAGGCGCGGGCGACGGCGGTGACGCGCAGGAGCGGTTCGCGCTGTTTGCCGTAGGTGTTCAGGGACACCAGGTTGGTGGAGCGCGCCTCGTAATCGAGCAGGATGGCGCTGATGACGGCCTGCAGGTTGCCGCGCACGCCGGTGCCGTCGTCATTGAAAACCGAGGCCACCCGGTAGACGTAGTCGCGGCTGGGATTGCTGGTGACGAGGCGTTGGATCAACTGCCGGCAGATGAACGGCCCGACGTTGGGATTGTAGAAAATGGAGTCCAGCGCCTGGTCCAGGTCCGCCAGCCCGTAATTATCGTAATTGGTCTTGGTGGAATCGGCGGCCGCCCCGAGCGCCGGCGGCAGGACGACGTTGTCGAGCACCAGCTTGGCGCCGAGGTCATGATGCGACGGCACCAGCACCATGGCGTTGGTGTAATTGGCTTTCGGATTGAACCCGGTCGGCAGCCGGCCGTTGGCCTGGTTGGTCTGGTAATAATTCCAGCCGGTAAACGCGGCGGCGAATCCGTCGATGACGTTCTGGTTGTAGGTGGGCACGATGGCATTCTGCGAGTTCAGCACCAGCGTGCCGTCCGGCCACATCCGGTTCAGGCCGATGGAGAAGAGCTGGTTGACTTCCCGGGCGTAATTTTCGTTGGCGTGCACACCGGTGACGATGCTGCCGGCGCTGTTGCCCTGCATGTTGAGGTAGACACCCATGACCGGATGCAGCGTCACCGCCTTGAGCAGGGTGCGAAAATTGCCGAAGGCGTTGTCGAGCAGCGTGTCGTAATAGGACGACAGGCCGTTGGCGTAATCGTTGGCCAGCGTGCCGTTTTCCGACACGACCATGATTTCACTCAGGGCAAACGCCACGCGCTGCCGCAACTGGTCGGGCGCGGTGACGGATTGCTGCCACCAGGTGTCGAACATCAGCGAACTCGGATACGGCTGCGTCGGGTCGGGGCTGGTGTTGGCCAGGACCACGGGCAGATGATGCGTCACCGGGAGGGAAAACTGGTTGGCGAGCCAGCCGGCGTATCCGAGCGATTGCACGGCGGCAATGTCGGCCGGGCCGGCCCCGAAGGTGGCTTGGGTCAGGAACCGCACGGCGGCGTTGGCGCTGGTGTGATCGTCCGGCCAGCCCGGCGGCGCGGGCGGCGTGGTGAAGGTCTGCGACCCGTTGGCCAGCGTGAAGTGGCCGTTGATTTCGCCGGCCGGGAAGGCGGTGCTTTCAATGTTGATGTACGCCTTGCCCTCATTGAGGATTTCCAGGATATCCGCCGCCGCGAGCGTGCCGGTCGGTTTGATTTTCCAGAGGTAACTGCCGTCGGCCTGGGGCTTCGCGGCGGAGATGTCGTAAAGCAATTCGCCGGGATTGCTGAGATAAGGATCGGAATTGATGGACTGGCCGGTTGCCACGCCGGCGAGGTTGTTGACGGAAAAAACCAAGACGGCCTGCGAACCGTCCGCGCTCAGGCGCAGGGTGGCCGAGCCGACGGCGGTGCTGTTGACGCCGGGCAGCGCCAGCAGGTTGGCGGAGTACAGCGTGCCCGGCAGGGTGGAGATCGGCGGCGGGTAATAGCGCGACAGGAGATATGCCGGCAGGACGCCGGCGGGAACGGTGTTGGTGCCCGTCGGATCCTGCAGCCAGGCGACCGACCAGTGATCGGGCGAGGTCGAACCGGCCTTGTGCAGGATCTCGATGAAATATTTCTGCCCGGCGACGAGCGACAGCCATCGGGTCTGCTGGTTGGTCTGGACGTTCCACTGGTGGACGCCGGTGCCGCCGTTCAGCGGCAGGACAGTTGCCCGGCGCAACTGGTTCACCGCCTCGCCGTCGTTGGAAATCCACAGCTCCGCCGAATCGCTGCCGGCGATCCAGAAATAATAGTTGCCGGTAACCGGCGCGGTGAGGTAGCCGCGGATGCGTTCGCCGTAGTTGGTGCCGAAGTTGGCGGCATCGAGCGCGCCGAGCGGGCTGACGAGATTGGCCGGGGTGCCGGTGGGAATGTCGGCGATGTTGGTGCCGGGAACATTCGTCCAGACCTCGCGCACCACCGAACTGCCGGTGTCGAAGATCTGGATGTTCACCAGCGAGGCGCCGGTGCCGATGGCGTTGCTGGCGGTGAGCATCACCTGGAAACTGCCGGCGAGCGTCGGCGTGCCGCTGATCAGGCCGTTGGTGGTGTTGAAGGACAATCCGGGCGGCAGGCCGGCGGCGGTGAACCCGCCCGGCGTGTTCGCGCCGGTCACGTTGAAGCTGAACGGCTGGCCGAGGAAACCGACGGCGCTCAAGGCGCTGGTGATGGCGGCCGGCGCGTTGGAACTGCCCGCGCCGAAACTGTTCGTCGGATATAAACAGCCGGTGGGAATGATCTGTTTGGACTGGCTGGGGCTGTACCAGTTCAGATGCACCTCGGCTTTGCTGCCGGCCTGGAGATATTCCAGTTTCAAATTGTAGCGCGTCCCGGCCTGCAGGGTGATATTGCTGACAACATCCGCCACGCCTTGTGATTTCCAGTCATTGATCACCAGCTGGTCGCCGACCCATAACTTGCATCCGTCATCCGAACGCACGTCGAAATAGTAGGTCTCGGAATATTGCGGCTCCACCTGCCCCACCCAGCGGACCGAATACAGGCCGTTGCTGAGGTTCGGGGTGACACCATTGGTCCAGACAAAATCCACCGCCGGATCCAGCCGCGTCAGGAACAGGTTGGTGGGATTGAAATTGGCCGCGTTGGTGTAGGTGGTGCTGGAATTGGTGTAGTAATAGCCCATCAGCCCGGTGCCGGTCGGCGTCGGGGACGGATAGATGACCACGTCGGCGCTGGTGGTCGGGCCCAGGGCATATCCGTTGCTGGACAGCAATTGCAACTGGGCGATGACCGGCACGTGGAGGTTGGTGTTGGCCAGGGGCGTGACCGGGATATTGGTGCTGCCGACGCCGGCCGCGAGCGTCACCGACCGCGGCAGCGGCAAATGGTCCACGCCCTCCACGGCAAAGCCCGTTCCCGGACCGCCGGGCTTCAGATACACCGTCACGGCGTTCAGGGGAAACCCGGCGCGGGTCACCGTCAACTGCCCGAGATCGGTCGGCGACGTCCCCGGATCCGGCTCGGTGGTCACCGGATCCGTGGCCGTGATGGTGAAGACATTTTGCGACGCCAGCCGGTTGGTGACGTAGGCATAGTCGCTGATCAACTGGCCGTTGCCGTCGAGCGTGCCGTTGCTGTAGGGATTGAGCGGATCCAGGCCGAGCTGATATTTCTCCCAGTCATTCAGGAGGCTGCCGTCGGTGTTGGTGTCCGAGATGGTGATGCGATAATATTTGCCCGCGCCTTTCACCGGCGACGGCAGGATCACGCTGGTTCCCGCGCGCAGGACCATGCCGGTTTCCGTGAGCCATTGCGGATTGGCCAGGTTGGTGGCGCTTTGCAGTTGATAGACCTTCCCCAACGCACCCGGCATCACGATGTTGACGTTGGTGCCGGAAACCACGCTGGCGTGGGAAATGCGGGGAACCGAATTGGAATCGAACGGGCTGGTGCCGGCGGTGGCCTCCTGCAGATTGGAGTAGCCATCGTGGTCCGGGTCCGACCCGGGAGCCATCCCCGGAACAATCCCGTTGGTGCTGTACATCCATTCCCAGATGTCACTGATGCCATTGGCGTTCTGGTCCACCATCGCAAACCCGGCAGGCATGGTCGACACCAGCACCGCCACGGCGGCAATCAGCCAGGCCAGCCGGTTGAAACCTCTCGACAAACAACAGCGCATAAACCAGACGCAACCCTCTGGGTCGAACACCGACTCTGCGCTTCTGAAATTTTAATGTCAAGAAGCAATAAAAATGATGGCCTTGTGAGGGTGCATATTGACACCCGGGACGATGTCGCAGCAAGGTGGAGCGCCGATCTCCAGGTCGGCATGAGCGGGCACTATTCAGCGAATTTCGCCGAACCGGAGTTCGGCGCTCCGGGTGGGAAAGACATTACGGAGTGGTCGGTGGTGGGGGCGCCGATTCCGGGGCATTGGTCGCCGGCTGGTTGGTGTCAGTGGCCACAACGGGCGCCGCTGAATTGGTTTTTTGCGCCTCGGCCTCCGCCTCGGCGGCGGCTTCCCGAGCTTTGCGGTTGGCAATGGCGGCGTCATAGTTGCTGATCAACTGTTCCCGCCACTGTGCCGCGGCCAACACTTCCAGCTTCTCATAGTCCAGTTTTTTTTGCGGATCGAATCCGTACTGTTGCTGCCAATTGGTGGACAGTTCGTCAAAATCGATTTTGACAATGCCGATGCCGCCTCCGGGCGGCGTGTAACGGATCGTCAATCCGTCCGGCTCCACCTTATCCACCACCACATTGGTATAAGCGGCTCCATCGGCCGTGTTAATTTCGTCGGGCAGACCGCGAACGGCGGCTGAAGGGAACGCGTCGGGACCGGCGGCGGTAAATGACGTCGAACCCGGACTCGGGCCGGTTTGGCCGGTCACGGTCAATGCGGCACACCCGGCAAGAATTCCGATCTTCACACCTTCTTTCATGCGGTTGAAGAGTAAATAACCCGTGCAGTGCGACGCAAGCGGAATGCTGGAAGTGCGGTCATAACAAAAAGTTGCGCCCGGCGGCGCGATGATTAATCCGTAAAATTTTTGCAAAATATTGACTCGTTGTGGCGGGGACGCCGCGCTGCGGCGTCCGGACAGCGCAGCGGGCTGTCCCTGCCATTTTTATATGCGTCACTGCCTTCGAGTTTATGAAATTGTCAACCCGGGCTCGCGCCGTTAGATTCAAGGCAAAGCCTTATGACGCCGACGCAACAGCTGGCCACGTTGAATGCGGCGAATTGTGAAGTGGCCCTCGACAACCTGACGCGCCAGCTCTACGCGACGGATGCTTCCGTTTATCAAATCGAGCCGCTGGCCGTGGCTTTCCCCAGCAGTGCATACGAAGCCAGCGCCGTCATCCTCGCGGCAGCCCAGGCCGGCGTGCCGGTCATCCCCCGCGGCGCGGGCACCGGACTTTCCGGCGGAGCCGTCGGCGAAGGCCTCGTCATCGATTTCGCGCGCTATAACCGGGTTATTTCCGAACTGAACGTGGAGCGCAAAACCGTCCGGGTGGGCGCAGGAGTGGTGCTGGACCAGTTGAACGATTTGCTTCGCCCGCACAAACTCTGTTTTGGACCGGACGTAGCGACGAGTTCGCGCGCGACGCTGGGCGGCATGATCGCCAACGATTCGTCCGGGGCACACGCGCCGGTTTACGGATCGACGGCGGAACACGTCAGCGAATTGGAGATCGTGACCGCGGACGGGCGGGTGGCGAAGGTGGGCCCCGGCCACCAAGCCCTGCCGCGGCAGCGCGACCTGGTCGAAAGCCTGACGATGCTGAACGAACTGCAGATCCAGGAACATTTTCCGCCCGGCCTGTTGAAACGCTGGCCCGGTTATGCGCTGGCCCGGGGCGCATACCAACCGGACCACGACCGCATGTTGCAGATTCTGGCCGGCAGCGAAGGCACGCTGGCCGGCATTCTGTCGGCCCGATTGAAACTCCTCCGGCTGCCGGAGGAACGCGGCATGGGCCTGTTGTTCTTCGCGTCCGTCGCCGAAGCCATGCAGGCGGCGGTCGAATTGCTCGATCTGAAACCGGCGGCGATCGAGCACATCGACCGCCTGCTGTTTGACCAGACCCGCGGACAACTGGAGTTCCAGGCCGCGCGCGACCTGCTTGAACTCGACACCCGGCCGTGCGAGTCAATCCTGATCGTCGAATTTTTTGAAGATGTCGGCCAGCGGCTGGCGTTGCTGGAAAAACGCAAACCGGGCCTGCGCCGGCGCATTCTGGAAACACCGGATGAAGCCCAGCTGGTCTGGTCGCTGCGCAAGGCGGGACTGTCGCTGTTGACCGGTTGCAAGGGCGCCGCCAAACCCGTCACGGCCATCGAAGATTCCGCGGTCCGGCCGCGGGATTTGCCTGCCTACACCGCCGAGCTCCAGAAGTTGATGCGGCGGCTCGGCCTGAACGCGTCCTACTACGGCCACGCCGCGGCGGGGCTGCTGCACGTGCGACCGGTGCTGGACCTGCATCGCGCCGGGGACCTGAAAAAGTACCGGCAGATTGCCGACGAGGTGGCCGCGCTGGTGCGGCAATTCAAGGGTTCCCTGGCCGGCGAACACGGCGTGGGCATCGCCCGCACCGAATATCTCCGGGAACAGGTGGGCGAGGAGATGTATCAGCTCATGCGGCAGATCAAGCAGTCCTTCGACCCGTACAATTTATTTAATCCGGGCAAAATCATTTCCGACGGCCGCTATAAGATTGACCGGAATCTGCGCGTGGCCGCTGACCAGGCGCTGAAATTGCCGTTTGAGCCGGTGCTCGCTTTTTCCGCCCGCGACGGCTCGTTTACGGCCAACCTGGAACAATGCAACGGCTGCGGCGGCTGCCTCAAGCTGACGCCCAGCATGTGTCCCACCTTCATGGCCACCGGCCAGGAGATCATGTCCACGCGCGGCCGCGCCAACGCCATCCGCGCCGTGCTCGAATCGCGCGGCATTGCGGCTGCGGACGCACTCCGGTCGGCGGAACTCGAGGCGGCTTTGAGCAACTGTCTTTCCTGCCGGGCCTGCACGACGGAATGTCCGTCCAACGTCGACCTGTCCGCGCTGAAAGCTGAATTGCAATACGCCCGCCTCCGGCAACGCGGACTCGCCCGGCACGAATGGCTGTTCAGTTCGGTGGACCGTTTGGGGCGCTGGGGCTGCAAATTTCCGCGCCTGGCCAACCTGTTCCTGGAATTTCCGCTGATGCGTCACACGCTGGGCCGGTTTTTCGGCGTCACCACCCGGCGGCCGCTGCCGCCGTTTGCGCTCGAACGGTTCGATCACTGGCTCGCGAAACGTCCGCCATTCCGGGCGACTTACCGCGGCCAGGTCATTCTTTGGGATGACACCATGACACGTTATTACGAGCCGCATGTCGGCAAAGCCGCTGTCAAGGTGCTCGAGGCGGCCGGGTTCGAAGTGGTTCTGGCCGCCCAACGCAAATGTTGCGGCCGGCCGGCGTTCAGCCAGGGACGGCTGGACGAAGCCGCGGAGCTGGGACGGCACAACCTGGCGTTGTTGAAGCAGGGCCCGGCCAACATACCGGTCCTTTTTCTTGAGCCCTCCTGTTATTCGATGTTCATGCAGGATTATCGCGAGCTGAAACTGCCGGACGCGGAATCCATGGCCGCGCGCTGCATTTTATTCCAGCAATTCATCGAAAACCTGCTGGATCGCGAACCGAACGCGCTGGTTTTCAACGACCAGCCGGGGCGCCTGATGATTCACGTGCATTGCCATACCAAATCCCTGGCCAATTTCGACTATGTGTATCAGCTGGCCACGCGGTTGCCGCAACGGGAGGTGACGTTGCTCGATGCCGGCTGCTGCGGCATGGCGGGCGCGTTCGGAATGCAGGAATCGAAGTACGACCTTTCGGTGAAAGTGGCCGAACCGCTCATCCAAGTCATCCGGGCCCAGCCGTTCGGCACAGTCGTGGTGGCCTCGGGCACCAGTTGCCGGCAGCAAATCCGGCATCTGGCGCCGGTGCGCACCCTGCACCTGGCCGAAGTGCTGGCCGAGGCGCTGGTGTGATTTGGTCATACCGGCGGACCTGAAATTGACCGGATGACCGGATGGCTGGAGGGGGCGGCCCGCCCGGGAAAAATGTCACCGTTTCGTAACTTTTGTCCTGTTCTCCAGTAACGCATAATCGCCCCATTTCCATTCTTCCTGATACATGAGAACAATGATTGCGATGACCATTGTCCTGGCGCTGGCCGCCGGGTGGAGCCGGGCCGGATCGTTCCAGCCACGGCATCTGGCCGTGCTGCGTGCCGGCGATGGCGAAATGGATTTGAAACTGCGACAGTCCCCCGCTTTCATCGACGAGTTTGCGACCGGCGTCTTCAACCCGGCCCCGCTGTCCACCGTTCCGATTCCCACCATCGGGCCCAATGCACTGTTTTTCAATGGCCATGCAGCTACCGAGGGGATTTTGACGCGTTCGGCGGACGGACGATATCTGACCTTCGCCGGTTACGGCGGAGTGAATCTGCTGCAAAGCAACGGTACCCCTTCCGTGCTGGTCATCGATCGGGGTTTCAGCACCGTGGACGCCGCCGGCGCCGTTCACACGACGATCTACGGAAAAGAGGGCAGTGCCAAAAAAATGAATCCCCGCGGGATCGTCTCGGACGGGTCCGGCAATTTCTGGGGCTGCGGCAATGCCGGCGGTACGGTTTATTACAATCCCGGCCGCGCGGCCGGACCGGTGCAATTCGCCGACATTCCCGACTCGCGCGCGATTAAAATCGTCAACCACGTCCTCTATACCACGCTCAACGGGCCGGACGGCATCGCCCACGATGTGCCGGCGGGGGGGTTTCTTTTGCCGACAGCAAAGGGACTCCCTCGCCGCTGCCGCAATCGCCCGACACGGAATTGGCCCTGGTGGTCAAGGCTGAAGAACCTTACACCCGGATTGCTGGCTTCGATATGAACCCGGCGGGAACAATCGCCTACACGGCGGACACGGTCGACGGCATCCAGAAATACGTGAAAACCGGCGGCGACTGGAAGTTCGCCTATAATTTTTCCATCCCCCAAAATATTCCCGCGTCCCAAAACCATGTGAAAGGTTGCTTCGCACTGGCGGTGGATTTCAACGGGCCGGCGCCGATTATCTATGCGACGACGACCGAAGGCTACGGCGGGTCCGTGAATTCCAATCGCGTCGTGCAGATTGTGGACACCAACGCGGCGGCCACCGTCATCACCGTGGCGCAATCGCCGAGCGTGAAAATCGTTTATCGCGGCATCGATTTCACCCCCCGAGAACCCGCCGGCCAGATAATGAGGGACAGCGGCTGCGCTGTCCGGACGCCACCGCGCGGCGTCCCTGCCGCGGCCACCCATTGCCCTTGCTAAAAGAAAATGAATTTTTCAAAATACACCGAAAGGAAATGCATCGCGATGTTCCAATTGTTCCAGGTCACGGAAAGTCGTTGCCGGCCGGGCATGACGTGTAATCCCGCGCCTTGAAACACCCTTTTTCATGAAATATTTGTCCATCATCCTCGCCGCAGCCTGCATCGGGCTGGGCATCGCTCTCTTCGTTATCAAACAGAACGGTGACAAACAACACCAGGATGACACCGACGCGATTGGCGATTTTTCGAACCGGTTGGTGTCGGCGGAAACCCACATCGCCGATTTTTATCAAACCATTCTGGTGTTATCCAACCGCCTCGACCAAAGCCAGTCGACGTCGTTGGACCTCTCCAACCATCTGGCGGATGCCCAGTCCGAGCTGGCGGCCGACGCGGAGCAAATCACCAACCTGAACCAGAAGGTGGCGGCGGCGGAATCGGATAATCAAAGCCTCAACCAGCACTTCACGGACCTGACCAACCGGATGACCGGGCAGATCACGAATCTGACCGGCCAGCTCACGCTCACCCAATCCAATCTCGACCAGTCGAAAAAAGATTATGTGCTCCTCGAAAACCGATTGCGGCGGGATGTGGCCGAGCGGGTTGTGGTGGAGCGAAAATTCAACAATCTTTCAGAGGTCCAGGCCCAGGTTCAGAAACTGAAGAAGAATCCCGCCGCGGCGATTTCCGCCCAGCAAATCTACGAGGGTTTGGACGTGGAAGTGAAATCGAACGCGGTCCACGTCATCTCACCGAATTGATTCGCCTTGCGACGACGGCAGCGCAGGAGATGAGCGCGTTGCCATCCGGCCGGCGTACGGCCGGATGGCGAGGACGGGCCTGCCCGCCGGATCCACCTTCCGCAACCGGCGGCCTTTCCCTGGGCAGAGCTTGACGCGTATCCCTTCCTGTATACCGTTGGAGGAAACAGGCCATGAGCCAAAAACGATCGAGTCAACTGCCCGGCGCACCCGGGTCACCGGCAGTTTCCGGTTCCATGGCCGGTACAGGGAGCCGGCCGTCCCGGCGGGGAGATCGACCGGGCCAACGCTGGACGGCGTGGGTGATCAGTTTTTTCCTGGCGCTGGCGGTGTGGGCCGTTTTCGGCCAGACCCGCCACTACGAATTCGTCAACTACGACGATGACGAACAGATCTACAAACATCCGGTGGTCAAAAACGGCCCGAGTTGGCGGGGAATCACCTGGGTATTCACCCACAGCGATGATGGTCATTGGATCCCGCTGACCAAGATCTCTCACATGCTGGATTGTCAGTGGTACGGACTCCAGCCCGGCGGCCATCATCTGACGAACGTTGTGCTCCATGCAGCAACGGCCATCCTTCTGTTCCTGGCGCTCCGGAACCTGACCGGGGCTTTGTGGCGGAGCGCTTTCGTGGCCGCCGTGTTCGCCATTCATCCGTTGCGGGCGGAATCGGTGGCCTGGGTGGCGGAGCGCAAGGATGTGTTGAGCGGGTTGTTCTTCATGCTGACCCTGTTTGCCTACACGCAATATGCCAGACGAGTGACGGGTGACGAATGTCGGGTGTCGAGCGCCAGCGCTTCCCCGTCACGCGTCACGCGTCACGCGCCACGCTTCTATTGGTTGGGCCTGCTGTTTTTCGCCTGCGGATTGCTGTCCAAAGCCATGGTGGCAACCCTGCCGCTGCTGCTGTTGCTGCTGGATTACTGGCCGCTGGATCGTTTCCGGCGGACGGCAGACGTGGCGGCGCCTGACCCGGCAAAACGCCGGGCGGTTTACCGGCGGTTGATCCTGGAAAAAATCCCTTTTCTGGCGCTGATCGTGGCGGCGGGCGTGGGATTGCTCTTCACCCGGGACAAAAACAACGCGGTGGTGGCGGCAGCCTGGCAGACCGGCCAGGGATTGGTGCCCCACAAAAATTTGGGCCCGAACCTGGCGGCGCGGACGGGTGACGCTTTGTTGACTCCGCTGGTCTACATCAAGCAGATGTTCTATCCGGTCGGGTTGAGCGTTGACCCTCCTCCATCCCACCATGTTCCGCCCGGAGAGATGTGGCTGGCGGCCATGCTGCTGATAATCATTTCGGCGTTGGTTTTGGTCCGGCGGCGGAAACAACCTTATCTGATGGTCGGCTGGTTCTGGTATCTGGTCATGCTGACGCCGGTATTAATACTGATCCAACAAGGCGCCGAACTGCGCTGTGACCGCTATACCTACCTGCCGCAGATCGGATGTTATATCCTGCTGGCATGGGCGGCGGCGGAGGGGTGCGCCGGCTGGCGCCACCGTCGCCTGCTGCTGGGGTCTGCCGCCGCGGCGATTCTCGGCGGCCTGTTGGCAGGCAGCCATGTGCAGACGGGTTATTGGAAAGACAGCCGATCGCTTTGGACGCACGCCCTCGCCTGCTCGCCGGAAAATGTTTTAGCCCACAACAATTTCGGCGTCATGCTGGCCGGCCAGCAGAAATGGGATGAAGCCATTGAACAGTATCAGCGGGCGCTTCAATTCAAACCTGACGATCCCCAGATCCTCTTTAACTACGGCGTCGCCCTGGCCGGCCAGCAGAAATGGGATGAAGCCATTGACTATTACAACCGGGCGCTCCGACTCAAACCGGATTACGCCGAAGTCCACAACAATCTGGGCGGCGCGCTGGCATGGCAGGCGAAGCCGGATGAAGCCCGGCAACAGTTTGAGCGGGCCATCCAGATCAAACCCGATTACGCCGAAGCCCACAACAATCTGGGGCTCATACTGATCATGCAAGGGAACGAGAACGCCGCCCGGCAACAGTTCCAGCAAGCCCTGGCCCTGGCCACGGCCCAGGGCAATACCCGGCTCGCAGAATCGATTCGTGCCCGGCTCGAATCACTTCCACCGGTTTCGCCCCAAACCCAGAAACCATAGCGCAGGGTCGGCAGCCCTGCCGGCCATCCCGCCGGCTGGAGGGCCAGCCAACCGCCCGGCCGACGGACTGCCTTAACCGGTTAAGGGTCGCTCAAACGGAAGAACAGCGTCCCGCCCGGCGGCGAGATGGTAACACTGTTGGTCCCGTTGGCGGTGATGATGGAATAACTGCTGGACACCCAGGTCCCGGTCCGAAGATCGGGATTTTGTTGCAAGGTGTAACTGCCCGTCGCCGGCCAGAGAATCTGCACGCTGTTTGGCCCGTCAGCGATGATGACAAGTCGCGGCAGACCGGCGGTAGGCACCGCATAGAGCGCCCAGAACCCGCCGGTCAGCGAATAATTTCCGCCGTTCATCGCCCCGCCGGCCTCCGGCTGGCCGACCGTGGCGCTGACGGTATAGACTGCTCCCGTACTGATGCCACCACCGCCAGCAATGCGATACCAGTTAATGGAGTATTCCTGGCCGAACAGGAGCGCCGGGGCCAGCCACAGCACGACCACCGACAGATATCGTCCTGATCCGATACCCAACGGTTTTCGCCCGACCGATTTGTTATTCAAAGTCTTCATAAAAATGTTCCGGTTAAGACTTCAGTTCAAAATGCCACTTCGGTGGTTTCAACCGTTGCGACCCAATGGATGGTATCGGTCGTGTTGCCGGTCACCTGCACGTGCAGAAAGCCGCTGGTGACGCTGACGGTCGGCGGCGTGGCGATGGACAACTGATTGAGATAAACCTCCGGAGTGCCATAGCCTTCCAGGACCCAATCATCCTCGGTGCTGCTGGCCCCGCTGGCTGCACCCCGAAAGTGAAAACCGTAGCAGGCATGGGAGGCGCTCATGGCGATGATGCTGACGTTGAAGGCACAGGCCCGGTTGGTGGGCAGCGCGATTTCCAGGGATTGGCCGTCCAGGAACAGGTTGGCGATGTTGTTGGAACCCGAGGTCATGTTTCGCAGCACATACATCGAATGTTGCGCGTCCCCGGCGTTGGTGAATGAACCGCCGGCGTAGGCGAACTGCCCGTAATTGGGCGCCGCGGCCTGTTGACCACCGGGGATGGTGGCGAAATTGCTCGAGACAATATTGCCGCCGCCGCCGGAGACGGTGCCGAAAGCGGCGTTGGTGATGAGGTTGAGCGCCCCGCCGCCGATCACGTCGGAGACGGTGAACCCGATGTTGGTATAGCCGGCGATCGGCATACCGGTGATAAGATTGCCGTCGCCGCCGGCGATGGTGGAACCCACGGCGTTGGTGGCAATGACATTCAGGTTGCCGCCGCTGATCGTGGAATAGGTGGCATTGGTTCCGATGGTGTTGACAAAACCGCCGCCAATGGTGGAACCGTCGTTTGACGGCTGAATGTGGTTGTCGGTGCCTCCGCCGATCACCGAGCCGTTGTTATCGGATTGAATGGAGTTGTTTTCGCCGCCCGCGAGCGTTACGCCGCCGTTCTGCATCTCCACGGTATTCCCCTGCCCGCCGCCGATCGTCGAGCCGGAGCCGTTGGGCTCGATGGTGTTCTGGGCGCCGCCGGCAATGGTCACATGGCTGTTGTTCTCCCCGATGACGTTGAATTCCCCGCCGCCGATGACCGAATCGTCCACGAAGCCGCCGATGACGTCGAAGTCGCCGCCGCCAATGAGCGAATCATCGGTATTGGTCTGGATCAGATTATCGTGCCCGCCGCCGATCGTTGAACCGGTGGTGTTGGCCTGGATGACATTGTTCAGGCCGCCGCCGATGGTGGAAGCCGTGTCATTCAAACTGACGGTATTGGTATAGCCCCCGGAAACGGTCGAGTAGAGGGCATTGGTCTGGATGAAATTGCGGTAACCGCCGCCGATGGCGGAATAGCCGGCAGCGTTGGTGTTGTTCTGTCCGCCGGCGATGACGGCATCGGTCGATCCGGTTTGGATGGCGTTCAGGATGCCGCCGCCGATCGTGGCGTTGAGGGTATTGGCCTGGATGAGGTTGTTGGAGCCGCCGCCAATGGTGGAGAAAACGTCGTTCATCTGAACCGTATTGCCCCGGCCACCGCCGATGCTCGAAAAGGAGGCATTGGTCAGGATTGTGTTATAAATGCCGCCGTCAATCGTGGCATCAATGGCAAAAGCTTCGATGATATTGTTATAGCCGCCGCCGATCGTGGAAAGGTTGGCGTTATTCTGGATGTTGTTATTGTTGCCGCCGCCGATGAAACCGTAGGTGCTGTTCACCCAGATGTAATTGCCGGTTCCGCCGCCAATCACCGCGGCGATGGCATTTTGTTCAATCACGTTGTAGCCGCCGCCGGCGATGATCGCATATTGATTGTTGACCCCGATGCTGTTGCCCGTCCCGCCGCTGATCGTGGCATCGCTGGCGCCACTTTGGATGGTATTGCCCGTGCCGCCGCCGACGGTCACTTCGGTCGCGTTGGCCTGGATGGTGTTCTGATCGCCGCCGCCGATCGCCGACCACTCGGAGCCGGTCTGGACGGTGTTGAATTCACCTCCGCCGATGAATGAGAAATAGGCACCGGTTTGGATGGTGTTGAAGGCGCCGCCTACAATCGCGCTGCAAATCTCGGCGGCATGGTTGTAATAACCGCCGATGGCGACACTGTACATGGCCGTGATCAGGTTGGACTGGCCGCCGCCGATAAAATCGTAATCCATCGCCGTGTTATTGTCGCCGCCGGCCACCGTGGCATTGGTGCCCGTGGCGCGGTTGAACGAGCCGCCGGCCACCGTGGCATTGGGACCGCTCGCCACGTTGCCGGTGCCGCCGCCCACGGTGGCGTTGGGACCGTTGGCCACGTTGCCGCTGCCCCCGCCGATGGCATCCGCATGGTTGCTGGCGGTATTGGAAATGCCGCCGGCGATGGTGGTGTAGTCGCCGCCGGCATCGTTGCCGCTGCCGCCGGTGATCGTGGCATAGCTGCCGGTCAAACTGTTGTTCGTCCCGATCTCGAGGCTCTGCGCCTGAATCACGGCGGATGCTGAAACCCCGTTGGCCACCGAGGCCGTGCCGGCGTTCATGGCATAAAAGGATTGCGGAGCGGAAGTCAACGGCTGGCGCGGCGACAGCGTGGTAAACGCCCCGCCGCCGTTGGTACGGACGCCGACCTCCAGAAAGTAGCTGCCGCCGTTGAAAACGTTGGAGCCGAAATCCATAGTCGTGGAAAACAAGCCGTTGCTGTCAACCACGATCGCCTGGTTCGTCACCGGCCCGGCAACCGGGCCGCCGCCGGAATTGGTGTTAAACAACGTGAACGTCATGTCGTACGAAACGGCAAAATCATTCGTCTGGCGGGACAATAAACCCTGATACCCCACGCTGCCCTGCGGATTCACAGTCACCTGCGCCGCGGCGGGATGCCGACTGAGGCCCAATGCCAATATCAGGAGGAGATAAGGAAGTTGTGTTTTCATGGTTCTTTTCCGATTTAAACGGCCAACCGATTGGTTTAACCCGAAACGCCGTCCACAAGATTTATGACCCCGGTCCAGATCAGAAATATTGGAGATGAACCACTGTCTTACACCGAATCCACTGACGGTCAATAAAAATAATTATGGATTATATTAATTTATTTTAATCTTGGGCGGCGGTGGGCGGCAACGGGACCAGGCGACGCGGCGATCCCGGCCTGGAGCGGTCAGGACGGAGATGTCGCGTGTGGGCCGCTTACGGAAGCCGGGAGGAATTGCCCGCGGGTTGCGCCGGCAGCGCCTTTCGTCCGGACTCGGTCCCGGCCGGATCAGGATAAATGAGCGTCAGCATCAGCGTTTTGCTTCCCAGGGACGACATGACGTGAATGGGCGAATGTCCGATGCCGCGTTTATTGCGCAGGTCCACGTTGACGCGCACTTCGCCGTGCTCGCCGGGGTTCAGTTTCAACGGCGGCACGGGCGCGGTCACGGTAATGAACTCATTGACCGGAAAGATGTCTTCCAACACCAGTTCCACCGGCGCGTTGTTGGTGACCGTAAACGAGAACGTCGCGTTGGTTTCGCCAGGCTTAACGGCATATTCGCGCGTGTCGGCGTCCCAACTGACCAGCGGCGGCGCGAGCTCGGCGACTTCCACCGGCTCCCACCAGTTCAGCGCCAGGCCGGCGAGCCGCTTCTCATCAATGCGCACCGGATGCCCGGCGCGAAATTGCCGGAGCCGCTCGGCGCGCAACTGCTCCTGGAGACCGTTGAAACAGTCATCTTTGATGATCGCATAATTGGTTTTGAAATCCATCACGCGCGTATTTCCATCCTTATCCCGGATGGTGTAAAGGCTTTTGAGGTGCGCGTCGTACCACTGGCGGACTTTCAACTCGACGCCGGGCTGCTGCATTGCCTCCACCGTCTGCCGCGTCACCTGGTCAAGTGCCCACATCCGCACCAGGCCGGTGCAATCCGACTGCACCTGTTCCCGGACCGCTTTGTCCTTGTCCAGGCCGCGCCGCCGGGCTTCGGCCAGCATCAAACTGTCCGTCAACGCGGAGCGCAACAACGCCTCGACTACCTCGTGTTTCGCCAGATCGGGCCGTTCAGCAACAGGCAACTGCCGGTAGGCGTCCAGGAACGGACCCACCGGGACGGTCGCCGCTTTCGAAACGGCCAGCGGCAGGTTACGTTCCGCTGCGCTCAAGCCGTCCGGCGGCGCCGCCATTGCATTCGTTGCCGCCTGGTCCGCCAGATTCACCCGGTTTGCTGCGGCCAGCAGGACGTCATAGGCGTGCTTCTGAATGTGGATTTCCGCCTGGTCGAAAAGGCGCTGTTCGAGTTGCTGCTTCAACCGCTCGTAATCCGGCAAACTGTCCGCCCGATCATTCGCTTCGGCTTTCAGCAACAGAGCTTTCATCGCTTCATCGCGCGTGACCGCCAGCATTTCCTGTATGTCGGAATTCTGATCCGCGTGATGGGCATAGCCGTACCAGACCCAGAAATGATCGTCGATGACTCCGTCAAGCGCCCGCCGCTTCTCATCCGCCGTGAGTTGCCGGCCATACCGGTTCGGCGGCGTGTGAGTGCGGATAAAGCCGGCAAATTCGCTGACGGGAATTTCGATGTCGCAATCCTTCACCTCCGCGACGACCGGGTTGGTGGCGGAGACGGGAGTTAAATCGTAAAGCCGCCGCAGGTCTTCGCCGTTCGCGCGCGCCTGGACCAGAAAAGCCGACAGGCACAGAATTGCCAGACCGGCGGAGATTCGATCGATACACATGATCAGCAGTTCCAGTCCATATAGCGGAAACGAGCTTCGTCCGGTTTGCGAAGGCGCCAGCACACGGTCATCGTGCGCCGGCGCCCTGAACGAACATGTTCTATTCGAGCATGCGGATCAACCGAAACTGCCGGTTCCGCCGCCGTGAATCCCCGTACGGCAGTTCGGGTCACTGCATCACTGCGAAGTAAACGTGAATTTGTCCGCCGACAGATAATAGTTGCTGGATGCCGAGTTTTTCCCCGTCACGTGCATCCGGATCTTGTGGGTGCCCGCCGTGCTGAATGTCACCGTCCCGAATGCCGTCGTTGGATAGGTCTGCGAGGACGAATACTGGTCCAACGTGCCGCCCAATTGTACGCCGTCGACAAAGAAGTCGGTGATCCCGCGGCTCGTATTACCCTTCCACATCATGCTGACGCTATACGTTCCGGCGTTGACCGTCCCGGTCGTGAACTCCATCCAACTGCCCGTGCCGGTGGCGTTGAGCTGGATCCACTTGCCACCGCTGGAGTTGGCGTCGGTCTGCACCGAGGTTCCCACACCACTGTTGGTCACCGCCAGATTCTCGGCCTCGAACGACACTGTCGCGCCGCCTGAACTGATCGTGTAGGTGGCGCTGCTGACCGTGCTGTCGGTCATGCCGCTCTCGTAGGCGATGGCTTTCAGCGTGGTCGTGGCGCCGACGGTTACCGGGCCGGAATAAGCCGTGCCGCTGGTCTCGCTGGGCGTGCTCCCGTCGGTGGTGTAACGAATGCTCGCACCGCCGGTCGTGGTGCTGATGGTCACCGACTGCGCGCTGCTGTAGGTCCCCCCGGCCGGGCTGAAGGCCGGCGCCGCCACCTGCGCCGGCGGCGGGTTCGACGGCGTGAAGGTGAAGTTGTCCGCCGACAGATAATAGTTGCTGGAGGCAGAGTTCTTGCCCGTCACCGTCAGCCGAAGCTTGTGCGTTCCCGCCGTGCTGAACGTCACTGTCCCAAACGTCGTTGTCGGGTACGTCTGCGTTGAAGAATACTGATCGAGCGTGCCGCCCAACTGGGTGCCATCCACTTTGAAGTTCAGTTGGCCGCGGCTGGTGTTGCCCTTCCATTTCATGCTCACCGAGTAGGTGCCGGCGTTGATGCTCGGGGTGGTGAACTCCATCCAGTTGCCGGTGCCGGTGGCATTGAGCTGCACCCAGGTGCCGCCGCTGGAGTTGGCATCAGTCTGCAGGGAGGTGCCCACGCCGCTGTTGGCCACCGCCAAGCTCTCGGCTTCAAACATCATTGCGCCGCTGCTGCTGGTCACCGTCAGGCTTACGGTCGTGTTGTGCGAAAGACTCCCGCTGTTGCCGGTGATGGTCAGTGTGCTGGTCCCGGCCGGCGTGGAAGTGCCGGTGCTGACGGTCAGCGTTGAGGAAGCGGGGGCCGTCAGCGAAGCGGGATTGAAATTGGCCGTTGCTCCCGCAGGCAGGCCGCTGGCGCTCAGGCTGATTGTTCCGGTAAAGGCGTTGATGTTGCCAAGATTGACGGTGTAAGTCGTCTGATTTCCTGCCGTCACGGTCTGGGACGACGGCGTAGCGGACACGGAGAAGTCGGGCGTGGGGATGCTGATGGTGTAGGCAGCGCTGGTGACCGAGCTGTCCGTCATGCCGCTCTCGTACGCGATGGCGTTCAGCGTAGTCGTGGTACTGATGGTTACCGGGCCGGAATAAACCGTGCCGCTGGTCTCACTCGGCGTGCTGCCGTCAGTGGTGTAGCGAATGCTCGCACCGCCGGTCGTAGTGCTGATCGTCACCGACTGGGCGGCGCTGTAGGTACCGCCACCGGGACTGAACGTGGGCGCCGTTACCTGGCTGGAACCACCCGGGTTGACGTCGGCATAAGTGGTGCCGGCTTTGGCCTGGCCGAGGTAGGCGTATTCAGTGCCGAGCGCGGTGGTGCCGGTGCCCGACCGATAGATGCCCCATTTCCAGTACGACGTCGTCGTCGGATAACACCACGCCGCCGGATAACGCGTCGAGCCGTTAGCGAGAGTCTGCATCGTGCCGTCCCACCAGACTTCGACGTAGCCGTCGGATTCGCTTTCGCTCCACTTCTCGTGATACACCAGTGTGTGCCAGCTATTGAGCGGAATGGGTTTCATCAGGAACACGTGCGGGGTGGCACTCGCATCCTGATAGGTGAAATGCAGGTTGTTGTCGCAACCGTCCGAGAGCAACTGATAAGGCACCGGCGCGCCGGACGAATTGCCGCCCTGCACGTGGATTTGCTCCAGCGCCTGCCATTTGCCACATTCAACGGGCAGCGGACCCCATTTGTGGCGCCAGCCGAAATAATACGTATTGCCGGCCAGCGGATCAAAACCGGCCATGTGCGACGCTTCGGTACGCGTTTTGATGGCAGTCGTCGGATTGTAACAGATAAACTGGAAAACCTTTCCGTAGGTCGAATCCGTGACGACATTCACCTGCCCTGACTGGTTCTCGATATTGAGACTGCCGAAGACACCGGTTCCGTTGCTGGCGTCGCCGTCCCAGAGAACGGAGGCCTTTGCGGTCAGACCGAACAGGCACGCGGACGCCAGCAGCGACCAACCGGGCAGCCGGCGCGTGATCCTTTGAGTGATTTGGGTGATGGTTGATTTCATTGGGGTTGACTTGAGTTACGTTGGTTGCCAGACGGCAACAAACCATGGGTTGTTGAAAACGCAATTCATTGTGGAACGCGGCGTTATAACCCGGCCGGGAGCCGCTTGTATATTCTCAGTTCTGAGTATGAGGCAAAGGTGGCGCACCTCGCGCGGCGAGGCGCCGTCGGGTCGCACCGCGACCCGAGCCGCCAAATAACGACATTGCCGGAACCGTCGGCGGCCGTCCCCTCACGACGTCTTCAGATACTTGACGACCGCCTCGGTCCGGGACTGGACGTGGAGTTTGCGATAGATGTTCCCCAGGTGTTTGCAGACGGTGGTGTAACTGATGGAAAGTTTGTCGGCGATTTCCTTGCTCGCAAAACCCGCGGCGAGCAGGCGCATCAGATCCTCCTCGCGCGGCGTCAGCGCCCCGGTCTCCGATCGCGCGGCGGCCGGTTTGCGGAATGACTGCACGACTTTGCGCGCGACCTCGGCGCTCATCGGAGCACCGCCGTGCAGCACATCGGCAATCGCCTGCAGGATCTCGTCGCGCTGGAACCGTTTCAACAGGTAACCGCTCGCCCCCGCTTCCAGCGCCTGGAAAATCAATTCGTCGTTGTTGTAAACCGTCAACATCAGAATCGGCGTGTCCGGCAGCAACATTTTCAATTGTCGCGTGCATTCAATACCTGACAGACCGGGCAGCCGGATGTCCATCAACACCACCTGCGGCCGGAGCTTCGGAATCAGGTCCAGCGCCTGGGCGCCGCCGGCGCAGGCGCCGACGCAGCGGTATTGGCCGGTGGCGGACACGATGCGTTCCAGTTCCGCGCGCACGGCGGCGTTGTCTTCAACGATGGCGATGGCAATGGGTGCGTCCGGCATTCAGGCTCTTTCCAATGGTGTTCCGGGCCCGGTTCGCCCGATTCCGTTGCGTCCCGCGAAAGGAACGGAAAACTCGACGCGCGTGCCCCGGCCGGGAACCGAGGACACGGTGAACGTACCGTGGATTTCTTCGAGGCGCGAGCGCATGTTGTTGATTCCATTCTGCCCGTCGGCGGGCGGCGATTCGAGATTGAACCCGCCGCCATTGTCCTCGATCGAGATTTGGAAGCAACCGCCGTCCATTTTCATGCGCAGCCAGGCCTGGGAGGCGCCGGAATGCTTCAATATATTGTTCATCGCCTCTTTGGCCGCCAGAAACAGATTTGACCGTTCCTCGGGTGTCAGGCCAAGCGGCGGAATTGGCCGGGCCACATCGAGGCGGCTGGCGATGGGACTGCGCCGGAAGAGTTCCTGGAACGCATCGCACAAATAGCCGGCCAGGCGGTCCAGCGAGTCGTTCTGCGGGTTGACGGTCCAGACGATGGAGTCCAGCGAGCGGGCCACCACCCGCGCCCGTTCGGCCAGAACCATCGCCAGGCGTTTCTGGTCACGGGCCGACACCGCGTCCAGCCGCGCCGAGTCCGCCAACAGACCGATTTCCGTCACGTCCGCACCCAGCGAATCGTGTAGGTCCTTCGCGATGCGCGACCGTTCGCGATCGAGCGCCGCCTGCCGCTCGACCTGTTGCAGCCGCCAGCGCAATCGCCGGAACGAGGTGTAACGCACGACGGCAATGGTCCCGGACATGAACAAGGCCAGGGCGGCGAGGCGAAACCACCCGGTTTGCCACCAGACCGGCTCCACCCCAAAGGCGAATGTCGCCGCCTGTTCGTTCCAGATACCATCACTGTTGCACGCCTTCACCTGAAATTCGTAATTCCCCGCCGGCAGCCGCGAATAAACCGCGCGGCGTTGCGTTCCCAACTCCGTCCATTCGTCGTCCATTCCGGTTAAACGGCAACGGAACTGCACGTTCTCCGGCGCGCGAAAACTCAGCGCGGTAAATTCAAATTCCAATCGGCGGTGGACGGGCGGCAGTTTCACGACCGTTTGCGGTTTCTGCAACGCGACACCGGTGCGGACGGGCAATACGCCGCCGTACATCGCCACCGTTTTTTCATCCAGGCTCACCCGCTGCAACAGCACCGGCGGCGGCGCGGATTCCTCGGGCAGCCGGGACGGATCCACCACCGCCAAAGCCGTCGACATCGGCAGCCAAAGCCGTCCGTCGCGGTCGCGCCAGGCGCCCGGCGAAAACCCGAAATCGGCCTGCAGGCCGGGCAGCACGGCATTGCGGCCGTAATGCACCGATTGCAGCCGGGACGCCCGTCCCTCGGCCACATTCCGCAGATCCGATTCCTGGACTTTGAAAATCCCACGGTCCGTGCCAAACCACAGACAACCCCGATCATCGGCGATGATCTGCGAAATGTGATCGTCATACAAGCCGGCGTCGCGCGTGATCCGGACGAAGCGCCCGTCCTTGAGCCGGCCGAGTCCGGCCCCGGCAAATCCAATCCACAAACTGCCGTCCGGCGCCGCATAGAGCGAACGGATGGACATCGGCGAACCGGCGGGCGGCCAGTTCGGGCCGGGAAAAATCCTGGCGGTTTCATCCGTGACCGCATCGCCGCTAAAGCGGAGCAGCACGCCCTGCACGGTTCCCGCCCAGATGTTGCCCGCCGCGTCTTCGACCATCGCGCGGATCGTGCGGATGTTATGGGGGACATCGAACGTCTGCAGGCGCCCCGACCGCAGTCGCTGCACACTGTCCGCCACCCGGCCGCCCACGGCGGCGATCCACAAATCCCCCGAGCGGCTGGCCAGCAGCGCGTGGACGTGCTGGCCGATGATTCCATCGCCGCGTTCCAATGAAGTGAAACGCCCGTCTTTCCAGCAATGCACCGCATGATCCCGGGTGCCGATCCACACCGCGCCGGACGGGTCCGCCACAACGCATGAGGCCCGCCCTCCCGGCCAGTTCGTGCCGGCGGAAACGACGCTCCAGCCGACCGCCGACCGCCGGGCGACCGCGCCGTTCTGGGTCACGACCCAGATCGCCCCTTCCGCATCTTCACAAACCGATTGAACGGTTTCAAAAGGCAAACCGGTATCGGTCGTTTCCAGGGCCACCTCGCGCCGCTGAATGCAGTCCAGCCCGCCTCCGCCGGTTCCCACCCACAGGGTTCCCTCCCGATCCTCGAGCAGGCTGAGAATCGCCCGGTGCGAAGTGGGAACGTTTTCAAAATGCGAACCGTCGAAGCGCACCAGGCCGCTGTCCTGGGTTCCAATCCACACCGCGCCGTCGCGAGCTTCCAGCAGGACCGTGGGCTGATCGCCAGGCTCGTCCGGCTTGAACGCTCCGAAATCCTGGAGCGGACTCCCGGGATCGAATTTGTAAAGATGATACCCGGCGCAAAGCCAGATGCCTCCGCGGCTCGCGCCGGTCAGCCGGATGGTGTTCGCCGGGAGCTTCAGCGATTCCACAAAATTCCCGTCACTGAACCGGCCGACGGCGCCGCCGTCCGGAAACCAGACGCGGCCCTGGGTATCGCTCGCCGGCGGACGAATGGCACTGCGGGGCGACAGCTGGGTCACGTGGCCGTTCTGCAACCGGCAGACGCTTCCGCCGCGATAGGCGATCCACAAGGTATCGTCACCTTCCTCGGCCAATCCGGTCGGCAGTTCACTGACGAGGTCATTGGTGAAAACCTGGGCCGCCCCGCTCTTCAGATAAACCACCGGCCCGTGGTCCATGGCGATCCACAGGCCGCCGTGGCGGCTTTGCAGGAGCGTGCCGATCCGCTTGTGGCAGCCGGCAACAATATCGTCCGACGTGACCTCCTCGAAACGGATGCCGTCGAATCGCGCGAGGCGGCCGGCCGTGACAGCCCACAAATAGCCGTCCTCCGTCTGCGCCAGGCTCGAGACGGTGTTGTTCGGCAGGCCGTCGTCCGATTGCCAGACGCGGGCATGCCAGGCGGAATCCGTCGGCTCCGCCGGTGCGGCGATGGACACCCGGCACGCGACAATGCCGGCGAACAGAAAGCGGTGGATCACGGCTACACTCTAGAGGCCGTGCCGCCAGCGCGCAAGGAACGATCGAAATCGGCGCACAGCGCCGACACTGCACGAGTCAAATCAGGATACTGCCTCCAGATCCGAAACCGGGAAAACATGCCGCCATGGCGCATAAGCCGAACGGGCCATAGACGTTGCGACGCCTTCCCGCAAATCTAATGTCGACCATCTCGCAAGCAAATATGGACCTGGACTGTCTCTGCCCGCTCGCCGCGGTTTTGCGAGCGGATGATTTCGTCGATCGACCGCACCCGGCGGTGCGGTTTTCCACAACCACAAAACAACCACAAAACAAAAAACAAACATGAGAACCTGCAAAACCCTGCTCGCATTGTCGCTCATCGCAGCAACCTCGGTCAGTTATGGTACTGTCTACTTCCAGAATGACGGTACGAAGGAAGGCTGGCCAAATTATCCCCAAAAACCGGAAGCCAAAGGCACGATTACTGATGTCAGCAGCCCGGTTTACAAGGGCAAGACCGGTAACAGTTCGGCCATTGCCTTTGCGCAAACCTGGGAATCGGGCTACACCGGCCGGTATCATTCCGAGGTGGACTATCAAGGCACCGGCACGGATCGTTATTACGGCGAAGCCGAATATATCCCCACCAGTTGGGCCTATGCCGGCGACAATGTCTGTTTCCAGCAATGGGCCGGCACCGGTCCCTGGCTCATGATGGAACTTCGCAGCGCCAATATTGTCGTCCTGCCGCACATCACCGGCATCCAAACCATCGGGACCATGCCGAAAGGAGTGTGGACGCGCATCGTGGTCCACCTTCGGGCCACCAGCTCGGGCGCCTTTGCCGCCTGGGTCAATGGCACCCAGAAAATGAACCTCACCGGCAACTTCAGTCCTCCCGGCACCTCTTCCGTCCGCTGGTCGACCGGTTGCTATGTGACGGGCTGGTACGGCAAAACCAGCAAACCGAACCCTTCATTCCGTCAGATTTACGGAGATCATTACCGGATCACGTCCACTGAGTCGGAAGCCGACCCGGCAAACTGGTAGACATCGATCGTCCTCTGACAACCTGACGGCACCGGCGGCCGCGCTGTAGGGCGGCCGCCTCTCTATTGTTTCCTGTGCGCTTCGTCCGTTCAACGGGTGTGGTGATCGGCGGGTGGATGCTCACCGCCAGACTCCTCGCTGCCGCCCCGGCGATTGAAAGCCTGCATCGCCTCTATGATCTGTCGTTGGTATCCAAAACCAACCCGGTTCTGGCCAATGTCGAAGCCTGCTCCATCGAAATCCCGGTCAGTGAATTTCGCGCCTTCCTGGATTCGGACCTGGTTTATACGGAAGGCAAGCGCGGTCCCCTGACGCTCGCCGAAAAACGGGACTGCCTCGAACGTCTGTTGGATGATCATTTCCTCCTCTGGGCCGCTTACCAGAAAAAGGCGGACCAAACCCCCGGCGTCGCCGGCCTGCTGAATACCACCCGGAACATGCTGCTGGAGGAAGCGCTCATCCAACGGGAAATCGGGATGACGGCAGGGTCGCCCGAAGACTATCAAAAATCGTCCGACGCGTTGCGCCAGCGGATTTTTGACAAAACGGATATCCGCGTTTCCAACGAGGCTTACGCGACGCTGAAAGCGGCTGTCGGCCGGTTAAACCAGGCCGAAACCAAAACCGCCACCAACCACAGTGCGGGAACGGCGACTCCCGACGGTCTGACCGCCCGGGAACGCGAGACGCGGCTTGCCACCTGCAAGGTCGGAACGGTCACCATCGGCGACGTCCTCCAGGCATACGAACAACAACCGGCGGACCGCCGCCCTGACCTGGCCAGGCCGGACGGCCTCATTGCGCTGCTCAAGCAGATGCTGGGCGATGCCCTGATGGTGGCGGAAGCCCGGGACCGGGGGCTCGAACACTCGATCCTCGTCCGCGAAAAACTGCAGCTCAACCGCAACGTGCTGTCCCGGATGTGGTACCTGGACCAACTGACCGCCCAGGCCGTCGCAACCTTGAAACAGCCGGGCACGGAGGACAAGCTCAGGGAGTGGTACCAGGCCCATTTGAAAAGCCTCTACACCGACCGGGATGCCGCCGGGGCGGAACACGTGGTGTCGTTTGAGGGCGAACACGATCGGATTCAGGACGATTATTTCGAGGACCTCCAGACACGCCTGCGCGCCGAGACGATTCAGTCCCTGCGCCGGGGCCGCAAGATCAGAATCGATGAGTCGCGGCTGGCGGAGCTGCGCGTCCAATGGCCTCTCCCGCCACCGGCGGAAGCGGAAAGCCGTGACAACTTGTGACAGACGGGAACACGCAGCGACTTTGCTTTGTGCGTCTAGTTGTGTGCCCGTATTGGAATTTCCCTGTGAAAACTGGCGGAGAGAGGGGGATTCGAACCCCAATGTTTTGCCCGTAAATAAAGGGGAATCTCACACAGACTCCCGAATAGACTCCCGAAATCCAATCGCGTCCTGTCCCGAACTGTCTCAAGTAGTCACGGCTTGGGCAAAACTCCCCGCTCCAATCAAAGCCGCCATTCTCGCACTGGTCAGAACGGCGGGCTGATTCTCCACCAATCACTATGGCCTTGAACCTAACATTTCACCTGGACGCGCTGCAACCGCTTTTTACGCGCTTGCAGGCCGGGGATTCGCGGCGGGCGCAGCTTGGAGATCGCCGCGATGGAAAAACGTGCTGGCGAGGCTGGCAATCGCCACGGCTGCGGTTTGGATGCCACAGTGACGAAACAAAAACGGCGAATGAATTATGAACCCGAATCTTGAAATGCTGAAATTGCTCGACCACTTTTTCCGGGCACTGGATGGTCTGATTGACGATTACGGCGTTTATCTCTACCTGGTGTTCGTCTGGCTGGCGCTGGCGGTCATCGGTTGGATTTTTAGCGGCGGCTTGCGGAAACGGATGAAAGGAAACTCTGCCACGGTTATTCCCGGCGTCATTTTCTCAATGCACCCACCGACACAATCGCCACCGCCAATCATCGGCATCGAGATTGAACAGACGTGGAGTGGCGACGACGAAACAACGAATTAAGCATGATGACATTTCGCTCACCGCAACCAAGCTGTGCCAGGCACGTCTGCAAACAGGCGAATGCTGACACGTTCAATTTCACACCACAAATCGCATCATCAATTTGCGCAGTCGCGTTCACGAAGCGTGTCAAACCTGATGCAGCAATTTTTGGGTCACGGTGCAGTCGCACGGTTATTGGCTACCGCCTTGACAGGGTGCACGCCTTACTCCTTAGCCGGGCTAAGGTTTCACGACTCGCCAATGGCTCGCTGAAACTTGTGTGGAGTCCCGCAAGATGGTCGCGCAACGTCCGCGATGCAACCGGCAAGACATCCGGCGAGATGTCTCGCGTCACAGTCGCGCAATGTCCGCGCAACAGGCAGGCAGCCGCCGACACATTGTCGCCGGATAACCGGCGAGACGACTCGCAAGATAACTGGCGTTACGCCGATGTCGGACGCCCGGCGTCCGCACTGGAAACTTGCGAGACAACCCACAATCTGTTCGCGCAACGGCGGTGCAACAGCCGTGCAGCAGCCCACGCAAAATCCCGCAAGCAACTCGTGAGATTCCTACCGCCAGCTTTCAACCGTCACAGTTAAAAATTATGAATACGCCGACTACACCACCGCCGACTCCCGATCTTGAATCGCTGCGCAAGGCCATTCAAGAATTTCGGCCTAATCCGCATCGCGTGCCATTCAATAACCTTAAACCATTCCATGATTCCATCGTGGAACTGCGTTCCAAAAGGGCGTCCTACAGGTCAGTTGCAGAACTGCTGCAACAACACGGCGTTAAGACCAGCCGTGCGCGCGTGGCCGAATACGGCCGCATCGTCCTGGACGGCGGCAAATCGCGCAAGCGGCGAAAACGGATGAAATCCGCGCCAACCGTCGTTGTCGCTGCCGCGCCTCAAAGTGCGCCCGCCGCAGACGTAAAGCCACCGCCGGCCACCACGACCGCGCCGGTTAGCAACGTTCCCCCACCGCCAAAAGAAAACCCGCCCTACACGTCACGCGGACCGCGCATTGCCAACGTGAGAATGATGAGTCCCGCAGAAAAGGCAGACCTCGACGCTTTCCTGAAAACAAAAAACGCCCCAAAATCGTAACCGACGCTCACGCAGCTCGTGGCGCGTTTATCCAATCCGGCGAATTGCCGGTTTGATTCATTGCTGTTTTCCACCCATGACAGTGACACTTCCAGCGTGAATTCCTAATCGTCATCGGTCGTTGGCGAAGCGAGCATCGTCAGGGAGGAACGACAAAACGGCGAGTCATGTTTGAGCCGTTTTTCGTAGTGTCCTTGACGACGCACAGCGAGCCATACAATGGGAAGGCGATTCACGCGGAGTTAGC
>Ga0335078_10000196_pt1 | contig 100401 bp, 86 predicted proteins | sample Lox_Sample_32_FD_206711 | JGI IMG/M metagenome (GOLD analysis project Ga0335078, IMG submission 206711) | Soil microbial communities from Loxahatchee National Wildlife Refuge, Florida, United States - Lox_Sample_3.2 | ecosystem: Environmental > Terrestrial > Soil > Wetlands | place: USA... | reverse complement strand
TTCAACCATCAGGATTTTCCGGTCGGGATACGGTCGCAGCGCTTCGGCAAGTTCGTCGGAGACCGTCAGGCTCAACGGCACCCGCTCCGGCGGGGACGCGGCGGCCTTCTGGTCGGTCGTGGCGCAACCCGCCAGCCAGACGAGTCCACCGGCATACAAGACAAGGAGAAACAGCCGGTCGGATTGTCTCGCCGAAATGGAAGGAGGGCGAAACCCGGCTGGCATGGCGGCGATACTGCGCTGACGCGCGACGGGTGGCAAGTGACAAGTGACGGGCGATTTACGATTGTAAAAAAGAAGTTTTGCGCCTTCTGCGCATTTTTGCGGCATAATTCGGCGGCGCGCACGGAGTGACGCGCCCTACCTTTCGCGTGGTTCGCATATTTCGCGGTTCCTATTCCGGTCTTTGTGCTCTTTGTGGTTCGACCCTGGTCCAATTCAAACGCTAAATTCTATGGTTAAAAGCGGCGGTGAACGCGCCGCACTCCAGACACTTCGCGCAATTTGAAGATGCCCGGCCGTCGCGAAGCGTTTGGACTGCGCGTGTCTTTAGCACCGCTTTCTGATATGGAGCCATCGTTCGCCGTGGAACGCCGCAAAGCCTGGCGCATCCCGGTTTATGGAATCGAAAAATGCCGCTTGACGCTCCCCTTGCGGGAGGGTGTAAACCTCAGGAAGAATGAAAACTTCCTACAGCATCGGTGAGTTCTCCCGGGTTACCGGCCTGTCCGTCAAGACGCTGCGGTTTTACCACGAAAAAGGCATTCTCGTCCCCACTTCCGTGGATGAAACCACCGGTTACCGGTTCTACGACGCGGACAAAATCGAGAAGGCGCGCGTCGTCATGCAGCTGCGCCAGATAGAATTTTCCATCGAAGACATCGCCGCCGTCTTTGCCGAGTGCAATGATGACGCCGACATTTTGAATCACCTGGAACGGCAAAAACAGTTCCTTCAGCAACGCATTTCCGAAGACCGCGACATCGTTCATTCCCTGGGCGAAATCATCGCCAGAGAAAAGGAAGCGAAGCAGATCCTGGAAGCCGCCAATTATCAGGTCGAAGAAAAAACCGTGGCGCCGCAGCTCGTTGCCGGCCTCCGGATGAAAGGCAAATACAGCGACTGCAGCACGGGTTTTCCACGGCTAGCCAAAGCCGTCGGGCGGTATATTTCCGGCAAAGCGCTCTGCCTGTACTACGACGGCGAATATCGCGAAGAGGACGCGAATTTCGAGCCCTGCTTTCCGGTTCGCAAACGCATCGAGGTCGATGGCATTTGTGTCCGCGAACTGCCCGGCGCCCGGTGCTTATCCCTGATTCATCGCGGTCCCTATGACCAGTTGGGTCGCAGCTACGCCCGGGTCCTGAAACAGGCGGCGGAACGACAGTTAAAGGTCGCGCTGCCGACCCGGGAAGTGTACGTGAAAGGTCCGGGCATGATTTTCAAAGGTAATCCCCGGAATTATCTGACCGAGATTCTGTTGCCGATTCAGGCCTGACGTCAGGAATAAATAAAGCAAAGCCGGTCATGGCGCTCCTCCGTTGCCAAAATCGCGCCGAACGTTTCATTCCCGATCAGGACCACGGGGGCGGCGGCAACAATCAGGACACAGCCGCATCCGGCCATGATTGCCCCGCCGGCGGCATCGTCTTCCTGTTCTTTTACCGACCTGTAGTTTTTGTTATTGTTGTCATAGTCGTGATTGAACATCGTTCCCTCAACCAACAGAACCCCGGGCACCGCCAGCGGAGCCGCGGTCAAGCCAGCCGCCTTGTGGCCCACATTTTTGGTGGCGTGCGGCGCGTAATTGGTTGCTTCAACCATCAGGATTTTCCGGTCGGGATACGGTCGCAGCGCTTCGGCAAGTTCGTCGGAGACCGTCAGGCTCAACGGCACCCGCTCCGGCGGGGACGCGGCGGCCTTCTGGTCGGTCGTGGCGCAATTTCGGCGGCGCGCACGGAGTGACGCGCCCTACCTTTCGCGTGGTTCGCGTATTTCGCGGTTCCATACGGGATTTTGGATTCTGACAGGATGAGGGGAGCGGACGGACGGGAACGGGCCGGTGTCCGGCGCGGAAAAGTCCGGGCCAGGGCAATCAACTGCCCGACTTTGCAGATTTTTTCCTCGTAGCTCTCGCGGGCCAGCGCGCGGCGCATTTCCAGTTTCATAACTCCGGCAGTTTTAATTTATGCCGTTGCCGGATTTTTTCCAGCAAGCTTTGGTCGAGATCGGCCTGTTGCAGCATCTGCTCGGCGCGGTTGCAAATGGCGGGCTTGACGCCGGTGTATTACACCGATGCGGGCCTGACCCAGGTGTATATAACCGGGGAGATGGCGCCGTATGCCATTGAGTTGTATATCGACGGTCGGGCAAATGGATTTCGATTGCCGACGGAAGCGGAATGGGAAAAGGCAGCGCGCGGCGGATTGAACGGAGTGCGGTACCCGTGGGGGAATCACATCGACAAAATCGCGCCAATTATTATGGGCAGACCAATGCGTATAGCTATGATTTGGGACCGAACCAGTACAACCCGATCGGCAGTGTTGGCGGAACCTCGCCGGCCACAAGCCCGGTAGGGACGTTCGATGTAAACGGCTATGGATTGTACGACATGGCGGGGAATGTATTTCAGTGGTGTTGGGATGGGTATGGAACAGTCTACCGGGTGTGGCGCGGCGGCAGCTGGCAAAATGACGCCTACGCTGCGCGCTGCGCTTATCGCGCCTACGACTTCCCGATCAATGCTCAATCTTCGTCGGCTTCCGGTGTGCGAGAGGACTTTGAATTTGGCACTTGTCCTTTATCACCCAGAGCGAACCGGAAAGGAAAATCCGTGGTGGCGGCCGGTAAACGGGTCCCATAAAGGAGCCAGTCCCGCATTTTGCATTATCTGAACATGATGGGACGTTTCAAATGCATCTGCTGCGGCAGTTTCTTTTGTTCGGACCTGGGTTTGCCGTTCAGGGCGGACGGGGACGGTTGATGGTTGAGAGTTGAAGGTTAAAGGAGGGAGGAAGGAACATTCAACTATCGACACCCACGGAGCCACGGGCTTAGCCGCTTTGAAGCTTGACCCGGCAAGAAGGGTTAAAGTTAAAGGCTCGAACTTCAGCCTTCAGCGTTTAGCCTTCAGCCTTTTTCCAACCCGCCACTTTGGGTTACAGTCCCGACCATTTTCGTCGATAGAACGATGGGTTTCTGCATGAGCGACATTTTCGTAGCCGAACAGGACAAGCTGCACTGCTATCTCGACAAGGTCGAACGGCTGCCGCCCGCACCGTCGTTGATGGTCAAATTGATCGGGCTGGCCCGGCAACCGGATCGCGACCCGGGTGACCTGGTGCAATTGATGAAGCATGATCCGGCGGTGACGGCCGAGGTATTGCATCGGTGCAACAGCCCGGTTTATGGCGAGGAAGAGCCGGTGACCGACCTGCAGGAGGCGTTGTTCCGGCTGGGGTTTATCGAGGTGTACCGGATTGCGGTGGGGCTGTTCGGCCGCCAAACGATTGCCACCGTCCGGGCCGCGCAGGCGATGCAGGTGGAGGCGCTGTGGCGGCACTCGACGATCACCGCCATCATCGGCGGCACCCTTGCCCGCGAAATGGGCGAACCGGAAGGCATCAGCTTCACCGCCGGGTTACTGCATGACGTGGGCAAGGTGGTATTGGCCATGGCGGAAAATACCCGTTATGCGGATTTGCAGCGCGAGTACGGAATGTCCGGCGTACCGATGTACGAAGCCGAGAAAGCGGCTTTCGGATTCAGCCACAGTGAAGTCGGCGCGTTGCTGCTGCATCGCTGGGGCGTGCCGGAAGACGTGTCAAAGCCGGTGCTGGGGCATCATGATGCTTTCTGGACCGGCCCGTACGACCGCACGACTGCCATTGTCTACCTGGCCAATCTGATCGCGCACCATTCCGAACCGGCGGAACCGGACCGGCTGTGCGAAATGCCGGATGCGACCCATTCATTGGAACTGCTCGGGTTGCGGGCCGGCGACCTTCCGCGCCTGCAACAGATAGCATTGATGGATGTGTTGCGGCTGGGTTCGTTGCTGACCACGGGATGAATTGATCGCGCAAATCGGGGTCACTGGATTAGCATCTCCTGTCGCCCCTTCGGGGCTGATTCGATTTTTTGGTTGATTATCCCACGGTTGAAACCCTTGTCTTTGCCCGCATCTTTTTTGGAGTTGGTTGAAGTCATTTAATCCTTCGCTCATCCAGATGAGTCGCTGCCAGCCGCGCCAGATGTTTTGCCAGCCGGGCGGGCCATCGCCTTTACGACCGATAAAGCCGCCCAATCGCGCCACCGCCAGCCAAAAGGCCGCCCGGGTCCAACTCTTCACTGGCGCGCCAAAGCGTTCCACCAGAACGCGCAGTGCTTTGGATCCAACTTGCCCTTCTGCCAACACTTGATCCGGACAGGCCGCCGCCAGCAGTTTAGTGTTGAGCAAACGAATGGCGACCAGTGACAAGACCGCGATCAGATTTTTGAGCCGGTAAGCTTCTTTGAGTTGACTGTCTTCTATTCCCGCGCCGCTTTCGAGCGCCTGGTAATAACCCGGGACGTTGCCCGGGGCGAGTTCTGCCGCCTTTCAGGCTTGCGATCGGTTCCGCGGCCATTTCGCCCCGAAGCTCAACTCTTAAAATCGTAAATCGCCAATCGTAAAGTGCACGCCCTCTCGCTTTGCCAGCTCGGCGCTTCAACATTCAACGCCCAAGGCCGGGCGGCCGTTTTCGCCGGGTGGGCAAAATTTTACTCAAGTTATTGAGCCGATGGCCGATGCGATTCTTATAAACAGCCGCGCCAGCCGTGTATTTACCCGATCATTTCCCATGAGAAATGGCACTGTCGCGGGCTGGTGTCGCTTTTCGCTGAAGAGCCGGAGCCCTGACGATGGGCACCGGAGGCGGAAAAATAAAACCTATGAAATCGAGGACTTCGAAGTGCTGGCTGGGGTTGATATCTTTGGGAATTGCCCTGTTGAATGATCAGGCGGTTCAAGCCGACACCAATGGGGCACCGGTCATCACTCTCCAACCGGTCAACCAGGTGGTCGCAGCGGGTGGGACGGTGAATTTGAGTGTAACGGCGACGGGCAACGCTCCGCTGGCGTATCAATGGTTCAAAAATGACCGGATTCTTTTGCCGGCGACCAACAGCACGCTGATCCTGGCCGGCGCGGGGGTTCCCGACTCGGGTGTTTATCGCGTGGTCATCACCAATTCATCGGGCATGAGCATCAGCCAGCCGGTCACTGTCATGGTGGGCAATCCGCAATTTCTGGCGTGGGGCTTTGATTTATTCGGCGAGTTGGGCGATGGAACCACTACAATTATTCCGCCCATGGATTTGCCGGAAACCATCACCAGCAACGTCGTGGCCGCTGCGGCGGGTGACGATCATTCGGTCTTTGTAAAAAATGACGGAACCCTGTGGACCACGGGCGACAACTCCTGGGGCCAGTTGGGGGATGGCACATTTACTGATTGCGACGCCCCCGAATGTGTAGCCAGCAATGCGGTGGCGGTCGCCGCGAATTGGGCGCATTCCCTGTTCATCAAGAACGACGGCACCTTGTGGGGGATGGGCGACAATTCGTTTGGCGAACTGGGCGGCGGAGGCGCATTCAGATGGAACCTTCCGGGAGTGATGGCCAGCAACGTGGTGGCGGTGGCGGCGAGCGCCTGGAGCTCTCTTTACATAAAAAGTGACGGTACCTTGTGGGGGCTGGGAGGCAACCGCTACGGTGAATTGGGCAATGGATCCAACCCCATGGCCAGCAATGTGGTGGCGGTGGCGGCGGGCTCTTTTCATACTCTTTATTTGACCGGCGACGGCACGTTGTGGGCAATGGGCGCCAATGCGGATGGCGAACTGGGCGATGGCACCACCAACAATGTGTCGGTGCCGGAATCCATATCGAGCAACGTGGTGGCGATTGCGGCCGGAAACAATTTCTCCTTGTTTGTAAAGAATGATGGCACGCTCTGGACGATGGGCGCAAACGGCTGGGGTCAGCTGGGCAATGGAACCACGATCAGCCAGAGCCAACCCGGGTGCGTGGCCAGCAACGTCGTGGCGGTGACCGCGGGATCATCCTTTTCACTGTTTCTGACCAGCGATGGCACGATGTGGGTGATGGGCGACAACACCGAAGGTCAATTGGGCGACGGAACCACCGTCGGCCAAATCAGCCCGGAGGCCATCACCAGCGTATCCTTGGCCAATGTGATTTCGGGCAGCATGGCCAGTCACACCGTGGCCGTGGGAATTTCCCTGGCACCCATCATCACCAGCCAACCGGTCAGCCAGACCGTGTTGGCAGGCACCCCGGTCAGCTTCACCGTCACCGCCACCGATACGGGCCCCATCACCTATCAGTGGCAGGATTACGGGGACAACATCGACGGCGCCACGAATGCCACTTATACCATACCCAGCGCCGATTTCTTTGATGAAGGCTGGTACTCGGCCGTTGTCACCGGACTCCACGGCTACACGGTCAGCCGAACCGCGGTTTTGATGGTTACGAATTTGCCGGTTCCGATGTCGACCATCACCGTCACCGTTGATCCGCCCGAAGCCGGTTTCGCGAACGGCGGTGGGGACTTGCCGATTGGAGATTTCGCGTTGTTGATGGCCATCGCCAACCCCGGCTGGGCGTTCGACCATTGGAGTGACGGTTCCACCGACAATCCATACGACGTTGTCGTGCCGGCCACGGACACCAACTACACGGCGTATTTCGCGCCGGCAGTCACCCTCACGGTCATGGCCAGTCCTCCGGAAGGCGGTTTCACCACCGGCAGCGGCACCTTCCCGGCCGGCAGCACAAACCCGGTCACCGCAACGGCAAGCCCTGGGTGGATCTTCACCGGCTGGAGCGATGGCACCACCGGCAGTTCCGATTCCGTCGTGGTCTCCTCCAATCAGACGGTAACGGCGTATTTCGCACCGGCGGCAAACGTGACCATCGTCGTTTACCCCACCAACGCCGGAGTGGTGGTCACCGGCGGCGGAACTTATCAGATCGGTGACAACGCCACGCTCACCGCGTCGATCCTGTCCGTGACGAATCAAAACGGATGGAAATTCCTGAACTGGAACGGCACGGTCACGAACTACACCCGGACCGGCGACACGAACAACCCGCTGGGATTCACCGTGACCTCCGATATCACGGTTACGGCGAACTGTGCCCAGGTGACGAGCGATGGTTTCGTTTACACCTACATCTGGGTTCAGCCAGGAGGTCAAATCGTAAACGCCAAATCAAATGCCAAAAACAGGTTTACACCTCAGGATGAAACATTGGTTCAGGGCATTGAAATCATCGGCTATGTCGGTGTTGCCAGCAGCATTGTCATTCCTGGACGCATTGACGGAGTGCCGGTCAATGAAATCGGTCCCGGAGCGCTCAGCCAGCAACATTTGGAGAAGGTCACAATTGACGACGATACATTTGGTGAGGATGGCACTGACAACCTTACAATTGACGGTACTGACGATGGTGCCGGCAGCATCGATACGGAAATCTTCGATGTAGCTAACCTGTCAGACTTTGACGGCCTGCTGGAGACCGGCGAACTCGTTATTGAGGGTGGCGCGGTTGTGGATTGCAGTGAAGTCTTGATCCCGGCCGCCGCGACCGGAGCCGCGCTGGGCATTATAGGCGCTGTATTCTCGGACCTGGCCCTGGTGCAGGTAAACGCCTCCCCGTCCAACGGCGGCCAGGGTAACGGCACCGGTCTCTACTTCAATGGCCTGTCGGTGGAAATTTCGGCGGCGCCCAACGACGGTTGGCGATTCAGCGGCTGGAGCGATGGCGTGACCAATAAAACGCGCACCGTCGTTGTAGCCGGAGCCGATAGTTACACGGCGAATTTTATCCAGCAAAGCAGGGTCACGGTCGTGGCGGCTCCCACCAATGAAGCGGGCGCGGTGACCGGTGAAGGCATATACGATGTCGGCACGATTGTCCCGCTGACGGCAACCGCCAACAAAGATTGGGAATTTCATAACTGGAGCGATGGCAGCGTCGAAGAAACGAACGAAATCGAGGTGCCTGACCATGATGTCACTTATACCGCCACCTTTTATGTGGAAGTGGAAGGCGAAGCCGAACCACCGATCGCCGGCGTCATTCTGGGCAAGGGTTCTTATCCGGAAGGTTCTCCGGTCGCGCTGACCGCTGTCGCCCTGCCGGGCTGGGAGTTCAAAGGCTGGGTCCTGGAAGCCTTGACGACCAATTCTTTGCTGACGAATTTTATAACCGTCATCGTGTCGGCGGAGCCTATGACGCCGCCGCTCAGTTACAAGGCGCATTTTGATCAAATCGTCGAGGTGACCGGGCTGGCCAGTCCCACCAATGCCGGCAGCGTTGAAGGCAGCGGAACGTATGAAGTGGATGACACGAACATCACCCTGACAGCCATAGCCTCCAATCACTGGGCATTCGTCCAATGGGATGACGGTACCACCAACAATCCCTGCACGATCACGGTACCGGCCGAAGTCGTCCTGGAGGACATCTTCACCAACATTGTCCGCACCGCCATTTTCGCGGCCACCGCCGACATTACCGTGCTCACCAATCCCATCGCCGGCGGCTCGGTCACCGGCGGCGGCACCTTCCTGGTCGGCAGCACCAATCCGATCTCCGCCGTGGCCTCCAACGGCTGGGCCTTCACGGGATGGAACGACGGCAACACCAACACTCCCCGTTTCATCGTGGTCACATCCAACCAGACTTTTACCGCAAACTTCGCTCCGGTCAGCACCGTGATCGGACTCGCCAATCCCACCAATGCCGGCATGGTCACCGGCGGCGGGGTCTATTTTGTCGGAAGCAATGCCGTGCTGACGGCAACCGCTTCCAATGCCTGGCAATTCATCAACTGGAACGATGGCGCCACGAATAATCCCCATTCCATCACGGTGCCGGCCACCAACATTACCTGTACGGCGAACTTCGCGGCCACAACCATTGTCACCGTGAACGCCCAACCGAGCATTGGCGGATCCGTCACCGGTGGCGGCGCTTTCCTGGTCGGCAGCACAAACCTGATCACTGCTTCCGCCGCCGATGGCTGGCTGTTCCTGGGTTGGAATGATGGCACCACCACCAGTCGTTACTACATCATCGTGCCGGCGACCAACAGCACGTTCACCGCCGGGTTTACCGCCGCCAATCCAACCAACATCACAGCCAGCGCCAGCGGCAAGTCCCTGACCCTGACGTGGCCGGCGAATCATCAGGGTTGGATTCTCCAGGTTTTGACCAATGACCTCAGTTCCACCAACTGGTTCGATCTGCCCGGCACCGGCGGCACCAATTCGGCGGCCATTCCCTTGAATCCCACGAGCCCGCCGGTGTTCTATCGCCTGCGCCAGCCCTGACCCGGAAGAACCCTTTGCGATCTCTGTCGCCCCGGTCACGTATCACGCGTCACGTGTCACCTGCACCGGCGCACGCCGCACTTGACCAGTTGCGGTTCTGATTGATTATATCAGGTGTATTGCCGTGAACCCATGGCGGGCAGGCGTTTGGCTGGTAAAATCAATCAGGCATTGTGCTGAACCTGTACGAGGCGGTCCGTTCGAATCCGGGCATTTGCAAGCTCGAGATCGGGGATTTTGTATTTGCCAAATACACCTGCGGCGTCGGCGATGAACGCATCGGGATCTGGGCGCCGGCGGATTACCTGGTCCATGTCATCACCGGCAAAAAGACCTGGTACACCTCAGACGGCGTCTGGGCCGCCAACCGGGGCGAGACGTTGTTTTTCAAAAAAGGAGCGGCCATCATCAACCAGCATTTCGACGTGGAATTCTGCCTGCTGATGTTCTTCATCCCCGACCACCTGATGAAAACCACCGTCAGGGAAATCGCCGGCAGCCTGCCGTCCCTCCCTCCCGACGTCGCGCCCTTTCAATCGGCGGTGCGGGTGGAAAACGACACCGCGCTGTCCGCCTTCCTCCAGTCCATGGGCACGTACTTTTCGGGGACCGAAAAACCATCCGAGCCGTTGTTGCGGTTGAAGTTGAAGGAATTGATTATCAGCGTGCTCACGGGCGGACGCAATCCGGTTCTGGCCGCGTATTTCCGGGCGCTGGCCGGTTCAGACGCGCCGCCGATCGCGGAAATCATGGAAGCCAATTTTCGTTTCAATCTTTCCCTGGAGGACTACGCGCGGCTGTGCCACCGCAGCCTGTCGTCGTTCAAGCGCGATTTCCAGGCGGCCTTCCCGGAGGCTCCGGGCAAGTGGCTGCTCCGGCGGCGCCTCGACCATTCCGCCGCGCTGTTGCGCACGTCGAAACTGAATGTCACCGAAATCGCGTTTGAAAGCGGGTTCGAGGACGTCTCCCATTTCAGCCGCGTGTTCAAGGAACGATTTGGCGTTTCACCGCTGGCTTATCGGCAGACGGCGCCGGCGTCGGCCTGGGCCGCTGGGTCAAAAGATTGAACCGGGCAGCAAAGCCGGCGCCGGCGGGATTTCGTATTGTGCCTTCATGATAACGCTTGAAGACAGTACGATGGTGGCGGAGCCAGCGGCTTCCGGTTGGCTGGAACAGATCCATGAACTGGGCCGGGATTTCGAGACCCGGGCGGCCCAACACGACCAGGACGATTCATTTGTAGCCGAAAACTACGCGGCGCTGAAACAGCGCGGTTTCTTCGGCGCGCAGGTGCCCGAGGAATTCGGCGGCGGCGGGGTGGCTCACCCGGCCATGGCGGAACTGCTGGGTACGCTCGCCCAATATTGCAGTTCCACGGCGCTTGCCTGCTCCATGCACCAGCATCTGGTCGCAACCACGCTCTGGAAATCCCGCCACGGCATGGGCGGCGAACCGGTGCTGCGGAACGTCGCCGCCAAACAACTGGTCCTCGTCAGCACCGGCGCCAATGACTGGCTGGAATCCAGTGGCGAAGCCGTCCGTGTCGACGGCGGTTATCGGGTCAAAGCGATGAAGCCCTTCGCCAGCCAATCGCCGGCCGGCGACGTGCTGGTCACCAGCGCGCCGCACCACGATCCTGAAGCCGGCTGGCAGGTGCTGCATTTTTCCGTGCCCATGAATGCCGATGGCGTGACGGTGTTGAACGACTGGCGGACCCTGGGGATGCGGGCCACGGGCAGCCATACGGTCAGGCTGGAAAGCGTTTTCGTGCCGGAATCCGGCGTCGTGTTGCGGCGGCCCCGGGGCAAATATCATCCGGTGTTGAACGTGGTGGTTACGGCCGCCATGCCGCTGGTGACATCGGTCTATGTGGGCATTGCCCGGAAAGCCGTGCGGCTCGTTTTGGAATCGGCCAAGGCCCGGAAACGGCCCAAACCGCATCTCGCCGGGGCCATCGGCGCCATGATGAACGAACTGACTGCCGCCGAGGTGCAGCTGGCCGACATGATCCGCCTCGCCAACGACCTTGATTTCCAGCCGGAAGACCAGCGTGCGCAGGCAATGCTCAGCCGGAAAACCAATACCGCCAACGCGTGCGTGGGCGTGGTCACCCGGGCGATGGAGATTGCCGGCGGATCGGGTTATTACCGGAGCTTTGGACTGGAACGGCTCTTTCGGGATGTGCAGGCGGCGAAATATCATCCGCTGCCCCAGCCGGACCAGCAACAGTTTCTGGGCGAATTCCTGTTGCGCACTGAGGGGTGACGGGTGGCGGGTGGCGGGTGACGTGGGAAAATCGTCCTCGTCCTCGACAGGTGACACGTGATACGTGACAAGTGACGGGTGACAGGATGGTGGGGCGAGACTCCGTCGAGCCGATTCCGCCCTTCGATGTTGAATGTTTCCCCTTTCTCACGCCAGGCCGCAACGAATGCCGAAATGAACACTGGAAACTGGAAATTTTCCATATTCCGCCTTTCGCCTTCTTCCGTCCTCCGGCGCTCTGAACCGGAAGTGGACGCTTCTGTCCTGTTCCGTTTCAAAATTTTTGAACCGGCGCGACTTTTCCAAAGAAAAAATTGGCGGGGAAACAAAATTCTGCCATGGTTAGGATGGGAAAAATCAAGGAGTTCTGTTTATGAAAGCCAACCTGTTCGCAGGTGGAATTGGGTATGTCGTTTTGGGCTTCCTGCTGCTGGCCACATCTCCGACGCAGGCGCAATTCACCTATATCACCAACAACGGCGCCATCGTCATCACCGGATATACCGGTCCCACCGGGCCGGTCACAATTCCCGCCACGATCAGCGGATTGCCCGTCACGACCATCACCGGGCCTTCGTTTCAAAACAAGGGCATCACCAGCGTCGCCATCCCGGCCAGCGTCACCAACATCCAGGCCGGCGAATTCGCTCCCAACACTTCTCTGACGGCGTTCACGGTGGATTCCGCCAATCCGGTCTTCAGCAGCGCGGGCGGCGTGATTTTCGACCAGACCCGGACCACGCTATTCGAATATCCGCCCGGCTTGAGCGGCAGCTACGCCGTCCCGGGCAGCGTCACCACCATCGGCAACAGCGCCTTTGCCGCCTGCTACTACCTCAGCGGCGTGACGATGTCCAACACCGTCACCACGATCGGGTCGGAGGCGTTCGCCTTTTGTTTTGGCCTGACCGGCATTGCCATTCCCGCCGGTGTCACGAGCATTGCCCCGGGCGCCTTCCTCAATTGCCACAGCCTGACGGCGTTCACCGTGGTTTCCAGCAACGCGTTCTACAGCAGTCTGGGCGGCGTTTTGTTCGATAAAAGCCAGTCGACCCTGATCACCTTCCCGGTCGGCCTGGGCGGAAGTTACGCCGTTCCCCCCGGCGTCACCGCCATCGGGCCCGACGCGTTCTTCCTGTGCGTCAACGTGACCGGCGTAACGATGCCCGCCAGCGTCACCACGCTCGATGATCAGGCCTTCGGCGATTGCAGCGGTCTGACCGCCATCACCCTCGGCGCCGGGGTCAGCCAGATTTCCACTTCGGCCTTCGGCGGCTGCACCCAGCTGTCCGCCATCAACGTCGACCCGGCCAATCCGTTCTTCAGCTCGTTCGGCGGGGTCGTCTATGACAAGAGCCAGGCCACGCTCGTCCGGCTCCCACCCGGCTACCCGGGCAGCTACACCACGCCCGGCTCGGTCACGAGCGTCGCTCCTTATGCCGCCGAAGACTGCGCGTTGGCGGCCCTCACGCTGACGGCCGGCGTCACCAACATCGGCGACATCGCCTTCCAGGGCTGCGGCAACCTGACCAACATCACCCTGCTCAGCCCGGTCACCGCCATGGGGATCGTCGTGTTTGGCGATTGTCCCCGGCTGACCACCGTCATCATCCATGGCATCGTCAGCAATTTCGGCGTTGAGGCCTTCGTTTTTTCCAGCGGCCTGACCGGTGTCTATTTCACCGGCAACGCGCCGCCGCCGCCGGATTCCTCCACGTTCCTCGGCGACCCGGCAGCGACGGTTTATTACCTGGCCGGCACCACCGGCTGGGGTTCCACTTTCGGCGGAGTGCCAGCCGTCGAGCTGGAACCAGTTGCCGTCACCGCCAATCCCACCAACGGTCCGGCGCCGCTGACGGTGAACTTCACCGCCGCCGCGAAGGATAATGCCAACAATACGGTCACGAACTGGAACTGGGATTTCGGCGACGGCACGACCGGCACGGCACAGAATCCGTCGCACCTCTACCCGGCCGTCGGCGCATTTACCGCAGCGATGGTGGAGTCGAACAGCCTGGGACTGCCGGTTGCGGGAATGGCGGCGAACATCCAATCCCTGCCGTTGCAACCGGGCGTCAGCGGCTTCAGCCTGGCGGGATCGAATGCCGTCATCAAAGCCACGAACGGCTGGTCCGGCCGGACGTATTATGCGCTCACCAGCACGAACGTGGCCCTGCCGTTGAACCAGTGGCTGCCGGCCGCGACCAATATCCTGAACGCGAACGGCAACTTCACTCTCACCTTGACCAACGCCGTCACCCCCACCGTCCCGCACCGGTTTTATATCCTCAAAACCCAGTAGATCGGATCGAAGATCGAACTTAAACCACCAGGCCACGAAAGCATGAAGAATTGAAAGCTTTGTGCCCTGGTGTCTTCGTGGTTAACCGGGACCGTATCGTCTGAAATAAAATTCGCGCAAACCCTGCTCTGCTGTACTGTAAATCATGAAAAGGAGTTTGCTGCTAAACGGCGGACCCGTTCCGTCTCCTGAATTCCGGCTCCCGGATTCTTCTTCCATCTCCCATCTCCGATCTGCCATCTCCTGATTTCCATGCCCGGGATGAACATTTTCGTCGGCATGATCCTGCTGCTGTTCGGCCGCAAGCTGTTCTGGCTGTTTGTGGGCTGCATCGGTTTTATCGTCGGATTCGACATCGCGAACGAGGTGATCCAGGGACAACCTCAATGGCTGATTCTGTCGATTGCCTTCGGCGCCGGACTGCTGGGCGCCATCGCTTCGGTCTTTTTGCAGCGCATTGTGGTGGGCATCGCGGGATTTTTCGCCGGCGGCTATTTTCTGTCCAATCTCGCCCTGGCGCTGATGCACACCCGGGAGCACGCCGTCCAAGGCATTGCGTATGTCATCGGCGGAATCCTCGGCGCTCTGTTGACCGCCATGTTGCTGGACCCGGCACTGATCATCCTGTCCTCGCTGGCCGGAGCGACGGCGATTTCTCAAAACGTGCCGGTGACCGAATCCAACAAGGGAATTCTATTCCTGGTCCTGTTGATTCTCGGGATCATCGTCCAGACCATGCAATATCGTCAGGCGCAGAAACCGGCGAAAGCGCCCAGCCGCCAAAATGTAACAAGTGACAGGTGACACGCAGGTTCGAGGTTGAGAGTTGAATGTTAAATGACCGACTCGGCAGTTTTCAGAATCGAAAACGTACCACTACCAAAGCTCTTGACATCGCGTGTCCATCCCCAACAATGAAGGCAACTCGGTCACTTTCAACCAGGATTCATGCGACTGGTTCACCTTCAACCCTCCTGCCTCAGGTGCATGCCGGGTCACTTCACCGATCACGCTGGTTTACACGATACCCGGCGTCCCCAACATCGTGAATTTCAATCCCAACTCGGAGGCCTTTTCGCTGCACAATTCGCCGGCCGGCTTTGCGTTTGTGAATTCCGCTTCCGGTGGCGGGCCGGGAGATATTTCATGGAAGATCACCGCCGGACAGGTTCAGAACAACAGCGTGACCCTGTACGTGCAGGAGGCCAATGTGATCCATACCACCACAAAACACGGCGGTGGTGAAGTGGCTTTGCTGACCTTCCTGGCGCTGGCAGCCGCATTTCAGCTGTTTCGGAGGCTTCAACGCAGGCCGGTATGAGGCGGATGACGGCATTTGCCGAGCGCTGGCGTCTGCCGCGTTCCCTGGTCTGTCGGCTGCCGCTGGTCGCGGTGGCGGTCATCGGGTGTTATTGGTTCGATTGGGGCGGGCTGCGCCATCTCACTTCGGAGATCTGCCTGCGGTATGCGGATTGGCGGGGTTTTCCGGCGAAACGACTGGGACCCGACCTGGTTTGCTGGAATGGCGGCGTGTATCAATTCGACATTGCCTGCACCTATGCCGACGTTTTCTGCGGAGCGATTCCCCTGCTCTGGATCCGGCGCTGGGGAGCGGTCCGCAATCTGACGCGGCTGGCCGGGTTCGCGGCGGCGCTCTTTGCATTCAACTTTTTTCACCTGTGCCTGACCGATTTGATTTTTAGCGCGGGTGCGCCGTGGTGCGTCGCCGATCAGGTCCTCGGCGGCGTGGCGTACTTCGCCGTGTGGGTTTATCTCATCCGGTCGCTGGAATTTCACGAGAATCACCCGAAGCGATTCATTGTCTGGTGAGCGCTTCCGTTTCCCGGGCGCCTTCGGATTGAAAGTTCCCGCGCGGCCGACTGGTGTTGGTGCCGACGTGAAAAGTTTGTCTTCCTGCCAACTGACATAGGTCGCCGCGGGTGAGGGCGTGTCATACAACATTATATCAGGAGTCGAAGGTCGGGGACGCGAGCCGGAGGCAGAGCGCCAGGGCGCCACAGGCCGCGGTTACTCCCGGCTTTCGAGAATTCGAGGTGAAAGGCCGACCTGTCGGGTCAGCCCGGCCACCACTTCCCGCGCCAGGGCCGGTTCCTCGCGCCGCAGTTGAGCGAGTTCCGCCACGACTTCATTCAGGATGCGGACGCTGTGCATCAGGTCGGGCGGCGGGTCGGGCAGGGTGAGCAGCAGGTTGATCCACTTCCAGCGGGTCAATTGCTGGTTGCGAATCCGGAAGGCGATTTCGCATTTCAAACGGTCCTGGTAGTATTTATCCTCGTAAACCAGCGATTGGCCGTCGAGCGTGGCAAAGGTCGCGGCGGAGACGCTGCCCTCCGGCACGAACTGCTCGCTCACCTCCACTTCAATCGTCAGCGGGATATGCCCCGAACCGGAACCGAAGATGTCCATTTCATCCAGCACCTGGCCGGAGGTGGAATTGTTGCCCTGATCCACGCAGGTGACCAGGACGGATTTGCTCTGGCTGTTTGGCACGGCCGGGTTCGCGGGATTGTCCACATAAACCGGTTCGGTGAAGGAGACGCTGCCGGCGGCAGCAACCGGCTGACCGTTGATTTTCCAACGGTAAACCGGCTGACCGAATCCACGGACCAATGCCGTGGCGCGCAGGCGGGCCGCGATGTCGTAGATGGTATAAGCGTATTTCGCGACGGGACAGGTGAAGAAGGGGCTGATTTCGACGGTGCCGGAACTGTCAGGGAACAAGGTGTTTTGTATTTCCTCGTTCCAGGTGAGCAACACCGTACGGCTGTTGCCCTGGAGCAAGGGGAAGGGATCGTCGGTGCTCAGGGTGAAGGTGTTTCCGGGCGGGAAAAAGGGATTGATCAACCCGGTAAACGCCGCGTAGGCACCGCTTTTGCCCGTCAGGTTCCGGTAGGTGGCCTCCAGGGTGGCGCCGGCTTTGGTGATGATGTCATGCATCGAAAAATTCAGTTGGGAACACAGGTAGTAAATAAACAGGGCGGCACACCCGTAGCTGTCACCGTCCTTGTCGGTCGGCTCGTTCTGGCTGATCCAGTCATTGCGCGTGGTTGAATTCAGCCAGCCGATGACGCGGGGAGCGCCCAGAAGAGTGTAATAGGCTTCGGGATAGAACCGGCCGGTGCAAACCACGGAAAGCCCTTCGCCGTTGCTGTGCCCCGCCACCCAGGTCACATTGTTGGTCGTCTGATTGTTGTAATCCATGAGCACCTCGGAAAACTCGGCAATGAAAAGCGCCCGCGCCGCGTCGTCCCCGAGGTCCTCATTGAAAGTCCCCTGGTACGGGTCCACCTGGACACGGGTTGTTCCGTCGCTGTGGTACCCGTTGTTGAAGGCCAGGCTGGCCTGGTCCACGGTCACAGTCACCCGGTTGGCGGGCCCGAAGCCCGCGCTGACGCCGAACCAGGCGGCCAATTTGGCAAAGTCGGTTTCAACGGTTTTCTGCAACGCCTGCGCACGACGCAGGGCATCGCTGAAACTGTCCTGGTATTGAATGGTGAAGTTTTTGGTCTGGCCCAGTGTCTGTATCATATTGCCTCCTTGATTGATGCCGACGTGCAACAAGACAATCCTCCCCGCAGCGTTAACGACAGGAGTTTCACCGGGAATTCGCCGGCGTCAAGCCCGATTGATGGCGGAAGGGTTCGGTCCCGCGTATGGCATTATTTCCACTGGCCACCAAGGCGGTCATGGGTTGACAACCAAAGGCCGGCATCACGGCCCGTTGCGGAAACTACTTTCATGGAGCAGCTTGCCCTAGCTGTTGTCACCTTTTTGGCAATTGAGACCACATAGGATTCGAAAATCACATGATCGTTGCGTTTATGCCTGATTCCACACCATGGCTCGGTCTGTTGCGCGATCCGGATGGGCTTGGATCTTTGCAATGCGACGGGAACACGCTTGTCAATCCGGCGTCCCGGCGCCGTTATCGCATCTGCGATTCCATCCCCGTACTGCTCGATGAAGCCGATCTCGGCCCTCAGAATCTTAAGATCAAAAAAATGTATCAGTGGATGGCGAAGGGTTTTGATCTCGCCGACGGTATTGGAAATTTCCTGACGGGCGGCAGTCTCACGAAATTTCGCCGGCAACTGGCCTCCAGACTGGGGCTGAGACCCGGGAACCGGCTCTTGTACACCTCCATCGGTACCGGCCTCGATTTGCCATTTCTGGCAGAGCAGGTGCCGCTCGATTCGATGGAAGTGGTCGGCCTGGACCTTTCGATGGAAATGCTGCGTAAGTGCCAGTCAAGAATGCGACGCCACACCCGGACCGGGTTGCTCCTGCAGGCCAACGCCGAAAGACTTCCCCTGGCCGGCAACGCTTTTGATATCGTTCTGCACGTGGGCGGCATCAACCAGTTTGACCGGCCCGCCGCGGCGGTGACAGAAATGATCCGGGTCGCCCGGCCGGGAGCGCGAATTCTCATCGCGGACGAAACGAACCGCTCCATCAAATCACAATACCAGGGGTGGAATCCCTTCACCCGTTCCACCTACAAAGACATGCCCGCTGAATTTGATCCCCGGTCCTGGGTCCCGGCGGGTGTGAACGACGTCGTTTATCAGGAAGTGGCAAAGGGCCGGATGTATTTTCTGGCGTTTACCGCGCCGCCGTAGAGGCAAATGGCTGAAAGCTAAATGCTAAAGGAAGAGTCCAGGAGCCGGAAGCCAGGATCCAGAAGTTTGGCGTCTTGGCGTGGAAAATCACACAAAGACATCCGGGGCACACACTTTCTGCGATAATAAATTTCTCAAAGTATTTAGTTTATGACTTTAAAAATAAATATTATTGACTTATTGTTTAATTATATTAAGATTCGACTATGAAACAGTTACCTTTGTCCTGCCCGAGTTGTGCCGGGGGATTGATGGTGAAGCGGCTGCGGTGTGAGGCGTGTGAGACGGAGGTGGAAGGTCTGTATCCATTGCCGCCGCTGGCCAGTTTGGCACTCGACGACCAGGAATTCATCCAGGAATTCATCAAAACCAGCGGCAGTCTCAAGGAGATGGCGGCCATTCTGGGCGTCAGTTATCCCACGGTGCGCAATCGATTGGACGAGATTATCGAGAAATTGAAACGGAGTGAGGCCAGCCACAGGAGGAAACCATGAAACTGAACGGTGAACAGGGTCCGACGGTACTGCTATACAAACCTTTTATTTACCTGGCCGGCAGCAAGGCCCTGGCCCTGGGCCTGGGAGCAATCCTGCTGGCGTCATCGATCGGGGCCGCGTCCAATGCCCACTTTGACGGCGTACTGGACATGCACGTGGGTGCGGACCTGCCGGTTTGGGTTTTCCTGAGCGAAGGAATTATGAACTGGTTGTGTCTGGGGATCGTCCTGCTGATCGCCGGCCGGATTATTTCCCGGACGTCGTTCCGGACAATTGACCTTTTTGGAACGCAAGCCCTGGCGCGATGGCCGGCGGTTTTCATCGCGCTATCCGCGCTGCCGAAAGGTTCCCAGCGTTTCATCCAGGCGCTGGTGGACCAGTTGCGGTCGGGGATGAGCCCGAGGTTCAACCCGGCGGATGCGGTGGCGTTTGTCGTGATGATCGGGGTAACCCTGGCGTGCGTCATCTGGATGGTGGCGTTGATGTATCAGTCCTTCAGCATCTCGTGCAACGTGAGAGGAGCGAAAGCCATCATCACCTTCATCGGCGGACTCTTCGTCGCCGAGGTCCTGTCTAAAATCGGCGTCTACGGACTGGTTTTTCTGGCGCTGCACACCGGACCCAACGCGGCGATACGCATTCCGGGAGTGGCCGGGGAATGGACGGTTTTAAGCGGCGACCGCGAGCAATGGAGCTGGACGACCAACGTCATTTTCGGGCACAGCACCACCGGGGACAGCCTGCTGGCCTCCACGAAACGGTATGGTGACGTGACAATTGTTGCAATGGTCTCCACCACCAACCGCGAAGCGTCGTTGGCGCTGCGACTACAGGACGGGGGCAATGGATACATCGCCGTTTTCGTGCCTGACGACACACCGGGGGCCGGCGGCGTTCCGCGCATTACGCTGCTGAAACGGAAATTCGGCAAGGAAACGGAGCTGGCCATGTACAAAAAAGCGGGCCTGTCCGGTCCGGGAAAACCGGAAGAATTGACCTTCGCCGCCAAAGGTCCGCAACTCGAAGTGCGCCTGAACGGCATGCCCGTTCTGAATGCAACGGATGCGACCTTTTTATCCGGTTTTGTCGGCCTGCGGGTTTACGGCGACATTGGAATCCCCTGCGACGGCATCTTTTCCAACCTGACCGTGCGTTGACCGCAACGGCCTGCCGTTCTCGGAAAATCCGCCCGGCCGCGTCATGGCGCCGGTTCAGCCAACAGCTTCTGGACGACGGGCTCGACGTGCTCCGGTTGCAGGCCGATCGCGCGGACGATGCCTTTGCGGTCGATGACGGCGTAGGTCGGATAATAATGCACCGCCCAGGCCGCCTGCGATTTCAGGTCGGGATCACGCGCGGCCGGGTATTGGATGCTGTGTTCCTTCGCGTTGGCGTCAAAATTTTCCTGCCCGCGTTTGTTGGTGCAAACACCGATGACCACCAGGCCCTTGGCCTGGTATTTTTTGGCCATCTCGTTGTTGTGCGGAATGGCATGCATGCAGGGACCGCACCAGGTCGCGTAAAAATCCACGACGACGACCTTGCCCTTCATGTCGGCGGGTTTGACTTCGCCATTGATCCAGCCGGTGACGTCGAGCGCCGGCATCGGTTTGCCTTCCAGGGCGGCATGCGCGGCGCGTTGTTCGGGCTTGTTGTCCCAGGTCCAGTCGTCGGGAAATTCACCGGCGAAGGCGGGCAACAGGCTGCAGAGCAGTGAACTCAGAAGGAGAGGTAGCGATTTCCTGGTTTTCATGGCGCCGGATTAGCATAATTGAAGATGGCTGACAACGGTAATAAACAGGATCATTCCGACGACCGCCAAATGTGCTTGCCCAGTGACAGCCTGACCGAAAAACTTGCCGGCAACAACCCGGCCATTGGCCGATGAATCGCCCATGAAATTTGTAATCCTGTTTTTCGGTATCGTATTTGCCATCGGCCGGCTGAACGCGCAGACGAAGGTGTGGCAGCCGGCGCCGGGCCACACGCAGGTGCCGATCTGGCCGGGAACAGTTCCTGATGCGCACACCCAGCCGGTCCCCGGGGCGGAATATGTCACGAATGTGCCAACAGGTGATGGCAGGAGCTGGGTCTGCGTGTGCAACGTATCGCAGCCGACCATGACCGTCTATTCGCCAAAAGGAACCAATACGGGTGTTGCGATGGTGGTGTTTCCTGGCGGAGGCTACATGTGTCTGGCCATCGATTTTGAAGGTGCGGAATTTTGCAATTGGCTGGCGGCCAGGGGCATCACGGGAGTGCTCTTAAAATACCGCGTGCCCGTCAAGAAAGTAGGGCCGTATGGCGAATCGCCGCTGGCCCTTGAAGATGCCCAGCGGACGTTGGGTCTGGTGCGTTTACATGCCGCCGAATGGCATGTCGACCCACATAAGATCGGCGTAATCGGTTTTTCGGCCGGCGGAGGCATGGTGGCCGAACTCAGCACCCATTGTGACCAGCGTTTGTATCCGGCGACCGATGCTGCCGACAAACAGAGTTGCCGGCCCGATTTTGCGGTCGCGTGTTATCCGGGACATCTGTGGTCCGGCGATGAAGGTTTCAAGTTGAATCCGGACATTGCCACGAACATCACCCCCCGGACGCCGCCCACCTTTCTGTTGCAGGCTGAGAATGACAAGGTCGACGGGGTCAATCAGTCGCTGGTTTATTACCTGGGATTGTCGAAGGCCGGGGTGCCGGTGGAGATGCATTTGTACGCGGAAGGCGGGCACGCATTCGGACTCCGGCGCACGAATCTCCCGATCTCCAACTGGCCGCAGCTGGTCGAGACGTGGCTGGGAACTATTGGAATGACGACGCGATAAAGTCGCCCCATTTACGGTTTACGCGCAGGACACACCGGGAAAGTCCCGGCGATTTTCCATCCTCCATCTTCCATCCTCGCCGAACAACCGGTATCAGTGTGTGGGCTTGAAGCGGTTGAGGATTTCGTGGCGCGAGACGGCCTGCGGTTTCAGCGCTTCCTGGCGCTCGGTGACTCCGTGGCCGTAGGTCGGCGGCGGATTGGGATTGCGATAGAGGACGCCGGTGTAAAGCTTTGTGCCGTAGTCGCGCGCCAGTTCGGTCGCACGCGCCCGGTCGGACGGGTCGTGGCCCAGGGATTCCAGGCTCTGCATGCCGGTTTTGTGGGCTTTGAGTTGTTGTTCCTCCAGCCCGTAGGTCACGCAGGGTGATTGGACATTGATGAACGCAAAGCCGGGGAAGCGAATGCCGTCCTCGATGATTTTGGCCAGGCCGTTCATATCGGCCGGCGTGCCCTGCGCCACATAGGAGGCGCCGTAGCCCATGACGTAGAGCAGCGGGTTCACCGGAAATTCCAGGCTGCCGAAACTGGAAGTGACGGTCTTGCGTCCGCGTTGCGAGGTGGGCGAGAGCTGGCCCTTGGTCAGGCCGTAAATCTGGTTGTCCATCACAATGTAGGTAAGGTCGAGGTTGCGCCGGATGACGTGGGCCACGTGGCCGCCGCCGATGGAGAAGCCGTCGCCATCGCCGCTGGCCACCAGCACGAGGAGGTCGGGGTTGGCCAGCTTGATGCCCTGGGCGATGGGGAGGGAACGCCCGTGCACGGTGTTGAAACCGTAGGCGGTGGTGTAGCCGGGGATGCGGCTGGAACAGCCGATGCCGGAGACGAAGGCGATCTCGTGCGGCGGCCGGCCGATGGCCGCCAGCGCGCGCGTGATGGCGGTCACCACGCCGAAGTCGCCGCAGCCGGGACACCAGATGGGTTTAAGATCGCTCTTGAAATCGCCCGCCTGGAATTTGACCGGCGTCACCGGTTTGGCCATGGGTTCGACAGTAGTCATGAGGAAGTTTCTTTCGGGAACAATTTCGCGGGTTAATCGGCGACGACTTCGGGTTGTAGTTCGTGATTGCCCTGGAGGGCGACGGCCATTTCGCGCAGGCGCTCGAGCACTTCGGACGGCAGAATGGGATTGGAACCGCTCCGGGCGAAGGGTTTGACCCGGGCCGGTAAATCCACGTGCATCCGCACGACGCGATAGAGTTGGGCCTGGTAGGATTGTTCGATGAACAGGCCGCGCTGGACCGACGCGAAGAAATCCTGGTAGACCGGTTCGGCGACGGGATACAGCAGCGTAGGCACGAGCAGTTTCACCTGCAGACCTTCCGCCCGGGCGAGCCGGAGCGCTTCGCGGGCGACGCCGGCCACGCTGCCCCAGCTTACCAGGCCGAGAGGCGCCTCGGGGTCGCCCTCCACGATGAACAGGTCGCGGCGATTCCGGAGCGGGTTGAATTTATTGAACCGCTTTTCGTTCATCCGCGCATGCATCTCGCCGCTGGCGGTGGGACGGCCCGATTCATTGTGCTCGATGCCGGCGGCGAGATAATTGCCGCCGGGCATGCCCGGATGGCTGATGGGACTGATGCCGGATTCGGTGAGCTTGAAACGCGTATAATTCGCCAGCTCCGCCCCGGTCGGCCGGCGCCGTTCCACCAGCTGGAATTTTGAGGTGTCGATGGGATCGACGGTTTCCTTGCGCTGCGCGATTTCCTGGTCCGACAAAACAATCACCGGGGACTGGTAATATTCGGCCAGGTTGAAGGCTTCGACCGTGACACCGAAGATATCGGCCACGCTCGTCGGCGCCAGCACGGGCCGCAGGCAGTCGCCATGCGCGGAAAACGCGGCCTGGAACAAATCCGACTGCTCGGCCTTGGTGGGCATGCCGGTGGACGGGCCGCCGCGCTGGACGTTGACGCAGACCAGCGGCAGCTCGGCAATGCTCGCCAGCCCGAGCATCTCGGTTTTCAGCGACATGCCCGGGCCGGAGGTGGCTGTCATTGCCTTTTTGCCGGCGAACGATGCGCCGACGACGGCGCCGATGCCCGCGATTTCGTCCTCCGCCTGCAAAACGGTCCCGCCGTACTTCCAGATTTCCCGGTCGAGAAACTGCATGATTTCGGTCGAAGGCGTGATCGGGTAACCGCCGAAGAAGGTACAGCCGGCGAAGAGGGCTGCCGCCGCGCACAGGTCGTTGCCGTCGGTCAGGAGCTTGGCTTCGCAGCCGGAAGGCGGAGCCGCCAGCCGGCGGTCAACCTTCAGCGGATTCGCGGCGGCGAAATCGAGCCCGGCCTGGAACGCGCGGACATTGCCTTCCACCACGGCGGCGCCTTTCTTCGCAAATTTTTTCCGGATGCCGGCCAGCATGCTGTCGCGGCCGATGCCGAACCAGCCGGCGAGCAGGCCGGTGATGACGATATTCTTGGCCTTGTCGGTGCCGGCATGTTTGGCGGCCATGTCGGTGATCGGCACGCTGAAGACCACGGCCGGTTTGACGCCCGACAACGGCAGCTGATCCGGCGCCACACCGGTGTTGCTCTCGTAGATGACGATGGTGGCGGCTTCGACGGGGAGTTCCGCGCCGAACCGGCGGAAATCGTCCCAGTTGAGCGCCACCGCCACATCGAGCGGGCCGTTGGGATTGAGCACCGGGCGCGTCGCCAGCCGCAGCCGGCACGAGGCCTCGCCGCCGCGGATTTGCGAGCCGAAGCTCTTGGTCATGATCCCGTGATAACCTTCCAGCGCTGCCGCCGTGATCAGCGATTCACCCGCCGAAACCACGCCATCGCCGCCGGAACCGGCAATGCCTATAATCAAATCTTCATCCATCAATTATCCATCCTCCCGTTTTTTCCCGCGGCCGCTCACCTTTGATTGCCAAATACTTGCTTTTTATTACCCGGCGTTTCCGGTCGTCGGCAGGGAGCAAAATCAGCCTGGCCCGAGGCATTAAATAGGGAGGATTTATTTCCCTTATGGGGATGGGGGCCGGGCGTTCGCGCTTTATTTATTTTCATGCGCCGCCGGAAGGCAGCGGCAGGATCCCGATGGATGGTGACTTGAATTATTTCACAAAAAACCCGGCGATGGAAATTCTCGCCTGGAGGCCGGCATTGGCATCCACTTTTGAAATCAAGTGGGCAGCCTCGGGCCCGATGAATACCATCCGGTTCGGCCTGGGCAAAATGCCGAATGCCAAGCCCGGGTCCCAGACCGAATCATTTTCCGCGTCATCGTTCAGCCAGAGCGGGGACAACGCGGCAGGGGATTTGATCTTCGTTCGCGGGTCGAGCACCAGCAGGAGGCCGCCCCAATATAAATTCCATTGCGGATGGAGGAAAAAGGTATAGGCGCCGGAGTAGCGGGAGCCGTCACAATGAAGGGAAAGGCCGGAACCCACCGGGTAAATCCACGGAGCCACCGACATCGCACGCCAATCCCTTCCCGGAGACCCAACCAGTTTCCGGGCCTCGGGCAGGACCGCAATGGTGCGCTCGACAAATTCGTCCATCACCGTGCCGGTGGGATAAGCCGGTTCGCCGGAACCGGGATCCCGGGGCGCTGCCTGGTAATAGAAGGTTCCACCCTGCAACGGCAGGCCATCGTGCAGCCGCCAGACCTTTCGCCAGCGCGTCCGATGGACGATTTCAAAATCCGAAGCGTTGCAAAAACTGAAGAGGTCCCGAAACGTATCCGGCGGCAGGAAATCGTCATAGACCATCACCTGCCCGGATTGAAAAACCTTTCGCGGCCGGTGTTTTCCCCGGCGCGCGGCTTTCCCACGCCGATTCCAGCCCGGCTTCGACTGCATCGTGTCTGAGCCCGGAAAGCGGAACAAGAAGAGTCTGCCCGGGCCCGAACCGGTGCCCGAACCGGGGCCGGACCCGCTGTTGCCACCCGGATGAGGGTCGGGGCTGCCGGTGCCGGAACCGGGGCCCGAACCGGTTCCGCCATCGGGCGAATCAGCCGCGATCAACCGGAATTCCAGCAAAATTTTCCGGGCGCCACGCAAAAGCCGGCGTTCCCGCGGGTTGAGGGTTGACGTCTTCAGCGCCCGCTCCACACCGGGGAGTAAAACGCTGAAAAAGTCCTCGCCTTTGCCCGGTCCTGGTCCGGAGCCAGTGCCGCCACCCGGATGAGGATCGGGCTGCCCGGTTCCGGTGCCGGGGCCCGAGCCGGTTCCGCCATCGGGAGAATCGGCCGCGATCAACCATCGCTCCGCCAGAATCTTTGCCGCGCCCAGCAGAACCCGTTTTTTTTTCGGGCCGCAGCCTGACCCTTTCAACGCGCGTTCCGCCTCGGCCAGCCGCAGCCGGGTATTTTTTAACCGGTTCAATTCCCGTTGCAGGACCGAAATCTGTTCTTCAATCCCGGCCGCCCCGAGGCGTTCCCCGACAATCCTTCCTGAAGTCTTCACCGGAAAATGAAGTCAGGCCGCTCCGTCCGAGTCAAGTCGATTAGGCAGAAATCTGATTCAGAGTATTATCCGGTTTTATATTTGAACCTGGCGAGCGGTAAACCATTCAGCCACAAAGAGCACCGGAGCATCAGGAGGGAGAGATGGCAGGAGCAACCCGATGTTCCCGGTGTCTTTGTGGCCAATAAATCTTCAACCGATTTCCACCGCGGTGGCGGCGTAGATCCGATGGGGTTTTTTCTCGATCTTGCCGGGAGTAATGACCACCGGCAATCGCGACACGGCGCGTGACCCCGAAATTCGTGTGCCGGGCGGCTCGCTCTTTCCGGGTTCCGGGACAGCGGTCGGGATTTCCACCTGGCGCATGGCCACCGGTGCCGGGGCCAGAGTTTCGGCGGCGCGCGCGTAAATCAGATCCGTTCCGAGCATCAGGCACAGACCCAGGACGATTCCGGTTTTGCCTTGAAAACGGCCGGCGATCATGGGATGCCTCTTGCTCATAACCTTTTCACTGCACGTTGAATTTCAATGGATATTTATTAACCCGGAACGGCCGAATTTGTCAGGAATATGGGATATAATGGAGGTTATCGGGGGTGAATTGCGGTATGAGAGGGACAATTCAGCGTGATCAGTGACGGCAGGAAGGCAAATGCCGCTCCTTTCGAACATTCAGCGGAACGAAATCCCTTGCCACTGAATAAGGATACTTTACGCTTTTCCCCGCGGCAATCCGCCGAAAAGCTTCATGAATAACTGTGATACCTCAGCGCGCCTGTCCCGCGCCTGCCGTACAAATCGCCGGCGTCGCTCGCCTTCCATCCGCCCGCTGATTGCCGCTGCGGGCATCGTCCTGCTGTGGTTCAGTCTTCCGGCGGCGGCCCAGCCGTCTACCAACAGCCTGGTCTTTGATGCCAGGTTGCCAAAGGATGCTTCGACTTTTGCTCCGAACCAACTGACCTTGTCCTTTGCGCCCGAATACTATTACTGGCAGGAAAACGCCAATGGCGCGAAGCTGCTGGACGAGAGCGGCATCCGGTACGGCCTGGAACTGGCCTACAAACAACGTCCGGAAAAAGGCTGGCTCGTCGCCGCCCGCGTGAAAGGCTACTACGGCGCGGTGGATTACAATGGCCAGACGCAGGGCGGAACGCCCGTCAAAACCACGACTGATTACTATGGCGGACTGGGGGAATTCCGGGGCGGCTACCGATGGGGCCTGAGCCAGGCGCAATACCTGGATCTGATGGGCGGTTTTGGCCTGGAATATTGGGAACGCAGTCTCCAGGGCTCGGGCGGTTACAACGAATACTGGATGCCCATCTATCTCAAAAGCGGACTGGAAATCAGCCCGCGGGAAACCGGCTGGATTGGCGCTCTGGATATCAAATTGCCCGTTTACACCACCCAAACTGTGGACCAGAGCCGGCTGGGCGGCCCGGTTGTTGTCCTGCACCCCGCCATCAGGCCCGGCGGTTATGCCGAGGCGGGCTACCAGTTCACCAAAAACATTTCGGTCGTGGCTTATTTCGACAGTTATTGGTTCGCCCAATCTCCCACCGTCGCTTCCGGGGGTTTTCTATTCTATCAGCCGGAAAGCTTTACGTATCAGGCGGGCGTCAAACTGGGTTGGACCTTTTAGCCGGCAGCCGATCGCCAGACTCCTTCGCATTATTTTCGACCGGGCTTTTTCCGCAACCTGAATTCAATAAGCCGTTCCTGTCGAACCCGGGAGTCACGTTTGGCCTGTTTAATGCTTTTGAGCGGGCTGACGGCCGCTGATTCTCGGGAGCGAAGCCGGCTGGCGATGGCAACACACCCACAACCATGATTGCGGTTTACCGGCGCAAAAGTTTTGTTCTGGCCTTGACCGGAATTTTACTGTTCCTGGTGGCCATCAGTCTATGCTCGTTGAGCGATCATTTTGCGGTGCTGGCTTCGCACCGGGTTGAGGCGGTATACCTGATTTGCCTGTGCGCCGGTATCCTTCTGGTGATCGTCGGCGTGTGTTATTACTCGGCGGCCAAGGGTTACAGTGCCGCCTGGGGAGGAGTGCTGCTTTTTGCCACGTGCCTGGGTTGGGTGATTCTCCTGTTTCTGCCGGACCGGACGAAAGGCGATTCCGAGGCGCTGCCGCCGGAAATCCCGTTCCCGCGGCAACTGGCCCGGGCCGGCGTGATGGCCCCGCTGCTCGTGTTGATGATGAGTTTTTTTTGCCTGCCATCGTTGCGGGGCAACCGGATCGCCGCCGGCGTTCTCGGCGGCACGCTGTCACTGCTGCTCCTGAGCGGATTCATTTGCAGCATCAGCGCCCTGGTCACCAGCCGCCGCTCTCCGGCCGAAAAAATTCTGGGCTATGCCATCGCCGGCACGGCAATCAACGCCTTTCTGGTCGCCGGGATGATTTTGTCCCTCTCCATGATGACCTTTCTGAAACACCACGGAACTCTGACCCGGGCATTGACGACGGATTTCCCGGATCGTCGGTCAAGCCATACCTGCCGGAAATACGGCGCCCGGATTTCCTATTATACGGACTGGAATATGGAAGAAACCCTGGCCGGCGTGTACCGGGCACCGGTCATCGAGCTTTCCGGCCCGAACGGCTCCGCTGTGGCCATCGCCTTTTTTCCTTCGAACTATCCGGAACCGCTGGAGAGCTACGCCCAGCGGATCGCGCAGGACGAAAAGGACTCTCTCGAACGGATAACCCACAATTCCGTGGATGCCAAACTGCAACCCGTCGTTGCCCAGGTGGGAGGCATCGGACGCTCGGGGTATTCCTGCCGTCTGGCCGGCCATACGCCCAATCGGCCGATCCTGGTCAACTCCAGTTTCTTTGTTGTGTCCGATGCGACGCACCGGATCATGATCTCCACCCAGGCGCAGGATGATGCCGGCGGAACCGTCGATTCCGAGATCGGGTTCATCCTGGATTCCATCCGTGGCACGGGTACAGCTCCGACCGCTCCGACCGGACCGGCGCCGACCGCCACCAATGGGTTGAAAATCGCCACGACACCGAGCGTCAAAATGATCCTTTACCAGCCCCACGACGCCCGCGCGCTGATCGGAAACAAGACGGTAATGAACGGAGACACCATCGAGGGATTCCGGATTGTCGACATCGAAAAAGATTCGATCACCGTCCAATCGCCGGCCGGCACGAAGAAAGTGCTCTACCTGGGGGATCGCCTGAAATAGCCGGCGCTCTCGCCACCCGCGCGGATCCGTATCGCATATTAGATATCCAACGGAATTTAATATTTAACTTTGGCGTGGTTAATGCTTAAGCGGGCTACATGAAAACGCTTTTATATCTGGGCACCTTTGTCTTCGGCTTCCTGGGCGTGCTTCTGGCGTGCAGTCAATTGGAACAGGCCCTCGTCGGCGGCCAGGTGGACAAGGCATTGATCGCCGTCAGTTTTATTTTTTTGCTGGCAGCCCTGGCCTGCTGGCAACAGTCGCGCGTCAAGGAAACGGATGGCGACGAAACCGGTTCCCCGGCGTCGACCGTCGCCGAAAACGACGGCCACGCCGAAAGCCGCTCCATCTTCGTATTGCTGGCCAGGACCGGAATGGTCATCAGCCTGGTGACCACCATGCTCGTGATTCTGTTCTACGGCTTGCTCCTGCCGGTGCTGGATCTCCGGCCCGGATCCTCCTGGCCGTGGCCGATTGCCTGCTGCGGATACACCCTGCTCGCGATTGTACCGATTGGATTTGTTCTGAGCGGCCTCGGGCTGTGCGGCCTGCGCCGGGAACAGAAAGGAATTCTTGGACCGGGCCTGACGGGAATGCTGCTCAGTCTTTTGATCGGAATCCCCTTCTGCTCCAGTTTTGTCGTTCATCAGGTGAAACCGGGCGGAACGGCGTCTCCCGCGGCTGCCACCGTCACAACGACCTTCACCGCCACCCCCGCCGCACATTTCTCATCAGCCGCCCCGGCGCCGGCCAAATCGGCATCCCACGGAGCCGGCACTTTTATTCCCGCGCCGGAACGGGTGGACATGATCCACGATCCCAAACGCAACCTGCTCTACATCACGGCCGGTGATTCGGTGTTGCGATATCAACTGGCGTCAAACGCGTTTTTGCCGCCGCTGGTGCTGGGCGGCAATCTGCGCGGCCTGGATCTCTCGCCGGACGGTAACTGCCTGGCCGTTGCGGACGGCGACGGGCACACCGGCCGGATCGGGATTTACCTGGTGGATTTGAACACCGGCACCAACTCGCGGGTGACGTTTCCCGCCCAAAACCTGGAAAGCGGCGCCTATTCAATCGCTTTCGGCGCGGACGGCGCCGTCTGGATCACAACGAGCCTGAACGGCTCCGGCTTCGTGCCGTTGCGCAAGTTCAACCCCGCCACCCAAAACCGCGTTCAGGTCCAGACGGTGTCCCAGGACACGATGCTGGCCCCCAGCGCCGATCATCAGGTCATCGGGTTCGCCGAAGGCGGCATTTCTTCGGGTGACTATGGCCGGATCCGCAATCAGTTTCCCTCCGCCACCTCCCGGGCGAATGCTTTTATCTATGAAATCGGCGTCAGCCGGGACGGAACGCAACTGGCGGTGCCGACGTATCAGGGAGTATTGCTGTCCGGCGGCGCCGTGCCGCGCCTGGACGAACCGCAGGTCGTCGGCGTCGCGTATCATCCCCGGCGCGATTACATTTTCCTCGCATGCGGCGGCTCATCCGTTGTGGCCGTTTACGACACGAAAACCGGCGCCAAAATCAAGGAACTGGATTTCGGCGATAAATTCGACTGGACGGGAAATCATGCCTTCCAATCGGGCCGGTTGCGGACTTCGGCCAACGGGGCCTGGTTGTTCTGCACGGTGAACGGCGGCATCCGCTGCGTAGCTACCGGCGTGAACTGAGCCGGGCCGGAAACCACCTGTCCATTTTCGGCGCCATGGGCCGAGCGCTCATTGCCCCAATGGAACGGTTCGGTAAAAACGGGTGGAATAGTTCTTCGCATCCGAGTCCACGAACGAGGCCAGCCCGTTGCCGTCGGCCAGGTTGGTGCTGATGGCCGTCCAATGGGTCAGATCCGCGGAAGCTTCGATGACATAAGCCTGGCCGGCGCCGCCGGCGAGATTGAGTTTCACGACCGCGTTTGCCTGGAGCGGTGACAGCGCCAGGGAGGCGTTCGCGACCGGCGGTTTGGCCGCGTTGGTCACGGTCAGCGTGCCGGTGACGAACACAAAATTGTAGTTGGCCAATGTGAGCGTGCCAGAGGCGACAACGATCGGATAAGGACCGGCGGCGCTGTTGGTGGTCGCCGTCAGCGTCACCGATTGGCCATAAACCGCCGGGTTGGCCGAGGAACTCAGGTCCGTGCTGGTCTTGTCCGCGTTCTTGGCCGACACAGAAGAAGCCACACCCGCGATCGCCAGCAACATGGCGAACCCGGCCCGCTTCCACGATTTTACTATTTGTTGTCCTGCTCTCATCTCTTGCTCCAGGATTTTTATCCGCCGAAATTGCCCAAAACATGATGAATTTGGGACATTTTGGGCTATTCAGGGGTGAATGGCGACTGGGGAGGGGTGAAATTTCAGTGAAAATGGCTGGTATCCACCCATCGGGTAACATTTTCCCGTGGTCGCCCGTCAAGAAAAGTGTGAAACGGGTTGGCCCCATTCTGGTCCGGATCTTGTGCCTGCTGCTCGGATTGTCCGCGCGAAACCTCTGCGCCGGCAATTATGATCCTCTGGCGGTTCCGCCAACGTTTCATCCGGCGCACCTGGACCTGACCGTCCATGACCCGGCGCGCCATCGCGATCTTCCCATCCGCATTTATCTGCCCGCTCAAACGACGCCCCAGCCGGTCGTTTTATTCAGCCATGGCCTGGGCGGTTCGCGGACCGGCAGTGCCTTTCTGGGCGAACACTGGGCGGCGCGGGGTTATGTGGCGGTGTTCCTCCAACACCCCGGCAGCGACACGTCCGTCTGGCAGGATGTACCGGCGGCCGGACGGATGCCGGCAATGAAACAGGCGGCTTCCGCGGAAAATTTTCTGCTGCGCGTACGGGACGTGCCTGCCGTGCTGAACCAACTCGAAACCTGGAACGCGGACAAAACCAGCCCGCTGGCCGGACGCCTGGACTTGAAAAAAATCGGGATGTCCGGCCATTCCTTTGGCGCAATCACCACGGAAGCGGTCAGCGGCGAAAGTTTCCCGACAGACGGACAACAGTTCACCGACCCGCGTATCCGGGCCGCCATCGCCTTCAGTCCCAGCAGCCCTCGCGACGGCACTGCCGCCGAAGCCTTCGGCCGGGTGAAAATTCCCTGGTTGCTCATGACCGGTACAAAAGATGTCAGTCCCATCGGTGATACGGACGTGGCGGCGCGCCTGGCGGTCTACCCGGCCCTGCACGGCGCGCCGAAATATGAAGTGGTGCTCAACAACGCGGAACATTCAGTCTTCACCGACCGCGCCTTGCCGGGCGATCGCGAACCGCGCAATCCCAATCATCATCGCGTCATTCTTGCCTTGTCCACGGCTTTCTGGGACGCGTATCTCCGCGGCGACGCCAACGCACTCGCGTGGCTGAACGGCGCCGGTCCCCGATCGATCATGGAACCGGCCGACCGTTGGCAGTGTTCCATTCTATAGCCGTTTCACCTGGCTTGCCCGCATCAGGTGCAACGCCGAGCCTGCGGCTCGAAATCGGCTCACAGCGCCGACACTACAGCGTTACCGGCGTTTCCGATGTTCCCGGGCCGTTTCCCACGCCAGCAGGACGCGCTTGCGATCGTTGCCCCACCGATATCCCCGGATGATGCCGGTCTGGCGAATGACGCGGTGGCAGGGAATCAGATAGGCAACCGGATTTGCGCCGCAGGCCGTGCCCACCGCCCGGTTGCCGTTCGCGTGGCCGATGGCTTCGGCGATCCGGCCATAACTCGCCAGGCAGCCTTCAGGAAGGTGCAGCAGGGCCCGCCACACCTTCAATTGAAACGGCGTCGCGCACACGAAGGTTTTCAGCGGAACGCTGGTGCGGGCTTTCGGATTGAAAATGATTTTGGCCCGGCGACGCGCTGCGCGATTGTTTCGCCGGAATTCCGCCCGAGGCCAGTTTCCACGCAATTCAGCCGGCACCGCGTTTTGGACCTCGTCATGAAAAGCCAGGTGACAAATACCGCGGGCATTCCAGGCAATGGTGCAGGCGCCGAATGGTGTTTCGGCCCGACCCCATTCGATCCGCAAGCCGCGGCCACCGCTCTTGAATTCCCCGGGCGAAACTGCCTCGATGCTGACCAGCAGATCATGCAGCCGTCCGGGGCCGGACAGGCCCGCATCCAGGGCGGCGTCGAGGACGCTGGCTGACTCGCGCAATCGCTGTTTGGCGTGCTCGGCGGTCAGGCATTGCAGAAAATCCTTCGGCGTCACCCCTGCCCAGCGGTGAAAAAGACGGTGCAGATGCGATTCGCTCAACCCGCTGGCGGCGGCCAGGTCGCCCAATCCCGGCTGCCCCGCCCGGTTGTCCTCCAGGTAATGAATCATCGCAGCAACGCGATCAAAGTCGTTCATACTCCAACTTTAACCGAACTCCCGCCCGATCCCACCCGATTCCTGCTGCCATTTTCTCCTCGCCCCGCTTGCGGGGAGAGGATGTCGCGCAAGCGACGGGTGAGGGGTTTTTCGAGCCAGACGGTTTGTGATTCAGGGATCCGGTTAGCCAGCGCCACCTCACCCGCCCCTCTCCCCCGCTTCGCGGCGGAGAGAGAGAGCGACTGAAACCGGGTCGGTAACCTTGGACCTGGATATCGACGCCGCGCTTCCGATCACAGGCCGGGCTCTCAGCTCCGCAGTTTTACGGCGCTGTCCGCGGCGCCGTTTTTGAATGCCAGCGGGCGGTCCGCCTTGGACAAATCGCCGCCGTCGACGGTGATTCCCTGGCTGGCCGCGCCTTCGACCTGCAGAAAGGTGGACGACGGCGTCAGCACCCGCGCCGCGGTCAGCAGGATGTCCTTGGAGTCGATGAACCGCAACACCGACTCGGTTTCCTTGTTTCCCTGGACGCTGAACCCGTTGATGGCAGCGTCTTCCACGTGATCGAACACCATGGCCGGCCGCAGGTCCGGTGCCGCCATCTCAAACCGCACATCGTTGAGCGTCAGCCCGCGCACGTTCCGGGCGTAGAGAGCGTACGACGGAAAAACTCCCGCCGCATAGTACTCGCCGATGACCTTCGGAACATCGCGCACCGCCGCCTGTTCCGCCGTGCCGCCGCCGGGAAAAATAACGTGCACGTCGTTGAAGCTGATGTTTTCGAGGTAACCCGCGCCGACGGCATTGAGACCGATGCACGAAAAAACCTCACCCGGGTTGTAGCCGCTGATGAAATCGCAATCGGGCAACGAAAACGGCTTGACCACCGTCGCACGAATCCCGCTGAAGGAAATATTGCGCACCGTGCCCGGCGGCTGGGCCAGTTCCTCCGCCGTCAGCAGCGTCGAGAATCCTCCCATGTTGGTTCGACCGCCGGAATACCGGTTGGTTTCCATGCCGGAGCCCCCGTTGGTGACGGCGCCGGACGTGGCGCCGTCAACCGCGTTGGTATCTCCGCCGGCGCCCGGCGGGCGGCGCCGGTTTCCGCGCGGTCCGGCACTGATCGAAATCGGACCGGTGACATTGTTCATGATCAGGTTGGAAAACGTCATGTTCTCGAAGCGCGACCGGCCGCCGCACTGCATTTTGATCGGGCAACCGAAGACCATGTCGATGATGCAATTGGAGACAGTGATGTTGTAGGCCTCGCCGCCGCCGAAACGGAAGACCGACCAGCGCGTGCTGAACGAGGAATTGGTTATCGTCACAAATTGGCAACTGCCGAACAGCGCGCAGGCATCGTCCTGGCACTGGATGTCACAATTGGAAACGTGGACGTAACGGCAGCTGATGAAATGAAAACCGTCGTTGTTGTGATTCACCCGGCTGTGGACGCGGATGCCGTCGAACCAGGCGAATGTGCATTGGACAATCCGCATGGAGTGAAACGCACTGTCCTTGAGGAAAATGTTGCGCACCCGGAGATTGTTGCACTGATAAAACATCAGGTGATAAGGGCGATGTGCGCCGCCGATGCCGGAAGGCGGTGGTGTGCCCCGTTCCGGACTGCGAAACCGGGCGCCCTGGCCGTCAATCGTGCCCGGACCTTCCACGGTGACGTTGTCGGCTTTGACGGCATAAATCAGCCCGACGTTTCCGTCCATCAGCGTGGAATCGCCGAACAGCGGGATGGCATCCACATTGTGATATTGCTTGCCGTCGTCGGTGCCCAGCAACGTACCGCCCGCGGCGATGTGCAGGGTCACATTGCTCTTCAATTCAATCATGCCGATGACGAATACGCCGGCGGGCACGAGTACCGTTCCGCCCTGGCCCTTCGCACAGGCGTCCACCGCCGCCTGCACCGCCGCGGTATTCAGGGTTTTGCCGTCAGCCACCGCGCCGAAATCGCGGATGTTGTAGACGCGGGCGCCGAGGTCATGATCGCCGGTGGCGGAGCCGGCCGCCGGTTCGGCCCCGAAAGCGCCTGAGGCCAGCAGGCCGGTGCCGACCGAAGCAACAGTGGAAGTGGAGGCCAGGCCCAGCCATTGGCGCCGGGAGAGAATGGATTGGTTCGTGTCAGGCATAAGTTGTTGAGCTGGATTATAATCAAATTTTTTCCCCGGGTATTGTACGTGTGTTCGAGGCGGATTTTTACAGGACCGGAACGGCAAATGACAGCCTCAAAACAACCAGGGAACGATGTAGGGTAGACGGATGGGACAGCGGAACGGTTTCGAATTTTTTCGGCAAAGTCGAAAACTCCGCTGCCGGCAGGCTCGAAAGCCCGCCCTACGAGGGGCCGGCCCGGCGCGCCCAGCGGAGCTTGGCGGAGGCGGAACGCGGATTGGCATGGCGTTCTTCCGCCGCCGGACGGATGACTTCCCGGGCGATGTCCGCGTAAAATCCGTCGGCCAGGCCGGCAGCAAAAGCTTTCTTCACCCGGCGATCCTCGCCGGAATGAAACGTCAGGATCGCCACCCGTCCGCCGGGACTCAGGCACGCCGGCAGGTTTCGCAGAAATGCATCAAGTGCGGAGAACTCATCGTTCACCGCAATGCGCAATGCCTGGAAGACACGCCGGATGGACAGGTCGCCGGCCTCCCGGCCCATGCGCGGCAACACGGCGCGGATGGCAGACGCCAGCGCCGTGGTGGAGGCAAACGCTTTTCCCGCCAGGGCCGGAGCGAGCACATCGGCATATGGTTCGTCGGCGTTCTCCGCCAGCAGCGTGGCCAGGATATCGGGTTTGATTTTTTCGAGCAGGGACGCGGCGGACCGGCCGCGTTGCGGGTTCATCCGCAGGTCCAGCGGACCTTCCAGCTTCACTGAAAAACCGCGCGCCGGATCGTCCAGTTGCATGGAGGAAACTCCCAGGTCGGCCAGGATCATGTCAGCCCCGGCAGCGGCGGTCTGTGACTGCGGCGAATCATCGATATTTTCCGGGCGGTCGCAGACCGCCGCTACCGCCGCCAACACCCGGGGCAGCCCGGCAAAGTTGCTGCGCCGGGCAACGAACTGGTCCGGGCCAAAACCGAGCGCCCGCAGCCGGGCTTCCGTTTTCGGCAGTTCGATCGGGTCGACGTCCAGGCCGATCAGTTTCCCGCCCGGTTGCAACCGCGGCAGGATTTCTCGAGCGTGCCCCCCGTAACCGAGCGTGGCATCCACCGCAAGTTCGCCGGGCCGGGGCGCCAGCACCTCGAGAATTTCCGCCACCAGGATCGGCCGGTGCGCGCCGGCCGGCGTTTTGCCGGAAGCCAGAACCCTCGCAACGGTATCGGCGTAGCGTTCCGGATCGTGTTCCTTGTATTTTTCGTCAAACCGGCGCGGATGCGTGCCACGATAGCGTGGACGCCGGCGATGCGGCCCAGGCACGGGTGCGGGGAAATCGTCCATGCCGGGATAAAATGCGCAATGCCGGCGGCGGCGGCGAGAATGTTCTGCTGTAGCGGCAGGCCGGAGGCCTGCCGCTACAAGTTCAGCGGCGGCGCCGGTGCCGGTGAAATTTCCGGTGCGAAGGCGCCGGTGCCGGCGGCGCGAATTTCCGGCCGGCGGCCGGCGCTTTTGTAATCCGTCCCGGAATGCCGGGCCGGCCACTGGCCAGCCGGAAATCCACCTGTTTCTTGAACGAATCCACTTTCGCCACCTGTACCTCCACCTTGTCACCCAGCCGGATCACCCGGCGATGGCGCCGGCCGACCAGGTTGTTGCGGTTGGGGTCGAACACATAAAAATCGTCTTCCAGGCCGGACAAATGGACCAGCCCGCTCATGGCGAGGCCGGGCACGTCCACAAAAAATCCGAAATTGCGCACGTCGATCACCAGGGCCGGGTACCGGGGCAGGTCGGCGGATTCGAGCTGCGCCCGCAGAAAGGCGTACAGTTTCACATCTTTGCTGTCGCGTTCGGCATCGGCCGAATTGCGTTCCGTCTCCGAAATATGGTCGGCAATTTCCGGAAGCGAATGGGTCGAGCCGTGGCTGCTTTGAAACAGTGCGCGGTGCACGACCAGGTCGGCATAGCGGCGGATGGGCGACGTGAAATGAGCATATTCCTTCTTGGCCAGGCCATAGTGCCCGAGCGGTTCGACGGCGTAACGCGCCCGCATGAGCGAGCGGAGAAAGCCGATCTTCAGCGCCGCGCCGATGGGAATGGCATTGAGCCGTTGCAACAGCTTCTGGACTTCCGGCCGTTTGCTCAGGTTGCCGCAGGGAACGTGCTGGCTGAGAATCTCCTCCCGATATTCGTTCAGGCGCCGTTCGTCTGGCGCTTCGTGGACGCGATAGACGGCCGGCCGGTTCTCCCGCATCAACCGTGCCGCCACCGCCTCGTTGGCCAGCAGCATGTATTCCTCGATGAGCTGGTGCGAGATGTCGTTTTCCATTTTCTCGATGCGCAGGATCCGGCCGCGATCGTCGAGGCGGATTTTCATCTCTGGAAAATCCAGATCGAGCGATCCGGCCTGGAACCGGCGACGCCGAATCTGCTGGGCCAGCTCGTGGGCGTCGTGCAGCATCCGTTCGATGGCATCATCCGGCCGCCGCTGCAAAATTTTCAACACCTCGTGGTAGTTGAAGCGGCGCTGGGAATGGATCACCGCCGGGTAGAACCGCGTGCCGAGCACCCGGCCGTCGTTGGCCAGGATAAATTCCACGCATTTGGTGAGGCGATCCACGTCCGGTTTCAACGAGCACAATTCGTTGCTCAATGCCTCGGGCAACATCGGGATCACGCGATCCACCAGGTAGGTGGAATTGCCGCGCCGGCGCGCTTCATCGTCCAGCGCCGTGCCGGGTTTGACGTAATGGGAAACGTCGGCGATGTGCACCCACAGTTTCCATCGGTCGGGCGAAATCCGACGCAGACAGATCGCATCGTCAAAATCCTTCGCGTCGTCCGGATCAATCGTGATCACCGGATGGCTCCGGCAATCCTCGCGGCCGACGAGTTCGAGCAGCTTCACCGTCGCGCCGATTCCGCGCGCTTCGGCCAGGACCGGTTTGGGAAAATGCAACGGCAGGTCGTACTGCCGCAACACCGACAGCATGTCCACACCTTCGGCATCCGGCGGGCCGAGGACCTCGATGATTTCGCCCTCCGGATTGTTGTGGCGCGAGGTCCATTCGCGCAATTCGACGACGACTTTGTCGCCGATGTTCGCCGGCCGGCCGACGTCGCGCGGCGGCGGCACATAAACGTCGTGCGGCAGGCGCGGGTCATCGGGAATGACATACAGGAATTGCCGGCCGCGCTGGAGCGTGCCGACGATTTGCGTCCGGCGCCGTTCCAGGATGCGGATGACGCTGCCGGTTTCCTGGGCCGGGTGATCGCGACGCAACCCGCGCGCGCGCACGTCGCGGCGCACCAGCACGCGATCCTCGTTCAACGCCGTGCCGGTGGCGTTCTCGGGGATCATTATTTCCTTCAGGGCCGGATCGTCGGGCTGCAGAAAGCCCTTGCCCTGGCGGTTGATCCGGATGCGGCCGGGGATAAGGTCGGCTTCGCGGGACTGGATGTAGCGATCCCCCTTGGTTCGGGTGATACGACCGGAGCGTTCCAGGTCGGCGAGGATGCGCTGCAACTCCGGTTGCCGATTCGGCGGCCAGCGGAGTTGCCGGAGCAGTAGGGGGACATTGGCCGGAACGTAATTGCTCCGGCCGAGCCATCGTAAAATCTGGTCTTCCATGTTGAATTCGGGCGGAACCGGTGAGGATCTTCGCGGTTCAAACCGCGCCAGTATGGAAGGTTTTGGCCCGGAAAGCAACAAAGCACCGGGCGGTAGTGGGTCAATTTGGCAGGGACGCTGCGCTGCGGCGTCCGGACAGCGCAGCGCGCCGTCCCTGCCATTGCTGAAACGTCGGCTTCTACCCGTTCTTGCGCGGGCCGATGATTTTCATGACTTCGGCGTGAGCCAGCACGACGTCGGGATCGCGCTGCAGGGCGTCGAAATAATGCCGCGAAAAGCCTTCGCCCTCCTCGGATGCGGTGAGCAGTTGGGCGAACTGTTTCACCAGCAGGCCGGTTCCAGCCGCCGTCAACGGTTCTTTCGCCTCCAGCGTTTCGTCGAGCGTGACGATGAGCCGGGAGAACGGCTGAAGCCAGGCGAACCACGGATCGCCGGTGAGCAGTTGCAGGAAATGATTGGGCGACCGGACGACACCAACGGTTTGTTCATAACTCACGCGTTCGGAATCCACCAGCGCCTTGTGCAGGACCAGCAGCACGTCACGCAGCCGGACGAGTTGCTGCCGGAGCCCTTCGGGTTCCGGCACGGACGATCCTGGATTTTTTCCTTTCATTCAGTCGTCAAACGGCGGCCCAGCTTAACCGCGAACTGCGGAAAAACAAACAGCCAATCTCATTTTCGTAATCGGATCGTTCTCGTCGCCCTCGATTTTCCCTTCGATTACGAGGACGAGGATGGGGAGGATTCCCTTCTTCCCGGTTTATTCCTCCTTTTTCGCCAACAGACGTTCGATCCGGCGGTCGGGGGCCAGCCAGATCAGGGCAACGAATACGTACAGGCTGTTGGAGATCCAGGGACTGACAAACGCCAGCGGAATGGCGGCGAAATAGAGCGCCGGTGACATTTTACCCTTCCAATCGCTGCCGATGGCCGCCGCCAGCACGGATTTGGGACCCTGATGGGCGATGATGGCGCGTTGCAGGATATAATAGGCAATGGCGGCCATGAGCAGCACGAAGCCATAAACCGCTGTGGGCATGGCGGCGAAGTGGTTTTCACCCATCCATCCGGTGGTGAACGGGAAAAGCGACAGCCAGAACAGCAGGTGCAGGTTCGCCCAGAGGATTTTACCGTTCACGCGCCGGGTGGAATAGAGCATATGATGATGGTTGTTCCAGTAGATGCCGACGTAGATGAAGCTCAGCACGTAACTCAGAAACGCCGGCAGTTTGTCGGCCAGCACGGATAGGTCCGAACCCTGGGGCACGTGCAACTCCAGCACCATGATGGTGATGATGATGGCGATGACGCCGTCGCTGAACGCCTCCAGGCGGTTCTTTTCCATGCGACGATACTACCAAAACCGGCGGCGGTTGTCTGCTGAAAGCGCCAATGGAGAGTGTCTGAATTGGGAGTGCGGCGGCATGACGCCGCTTTCCCCGACGCGACAGGTCGCGTCAACCCAAAGCGCGGACATGTCCGCGCAGTCCAAAACAAGACACTACCCGCCAATGGATGTTGACCGCTCGTGCCGTTGCAGCCGGGTGCGCCCCGTTTTCCTCCAGGCGCAAACCCGCGCCTTTGCACTTGTCCCGTATCCGGTAAATAGTTACATAACCGCACATGAAATTCAGAATTATCCTGTCTTTACTTGCTTCCATTGCCGTTTCGGGGGCGGCGGAAACCAACAACCTGGCCTCGGCCAAATCCGACACCGCCGCGCTGATTCAACGCGGAAAATATCTGGTCGAAAACGTGGCGTTATGCGGGGAATGTCACACGCCCAAGACCGACTCCGGCGATTTCGACCGGACGGCGTGGCTGCAAGGCGACGTGCTGGCCTTCAAACCGACCCAGCCGATGCCGTTTGCGGCGGTGGCGCCGATGATTGCCGGCATGCCGGGGTTTACCGATGCGCAGGCGTTGAAATTCCTGGAGACCGGCATTGATGTGACCGGCAAACCGGCCATGTATCCCATGCCGCGATACCGTTTCAATCCGGATGATGCCGCGGCGGTGCTGGCCTATTTGCGGTCCGTCAAGCCATAGCCGGGGAGGCACTATCCGAATTGGGATTGCGCGGACATCTCCGTGCTTTGGGTTGACGCGACCTGTCGCGTCGGGGAAAGCGGCGTCATGCCGCCGCATTCCAAATTAAGGTATTCCCCTTTGGAGCGGGACTTTGTTGGCCGGCTGCGCTAGGCTCGCGCGATGGGCACCCGGCGAATCATCGTGGCGGGCGGCGGCGCGGCGGGTTTTTTTGCCGCGATTGCCTGCGCTGAACTGGCGCCGGGAACGGAAATAACCATCCTCGAACGCGGCGCACGGTTTCTCGACAAGGTGCGCATCTCCGGCGGCGGCCGCTGCAACGTCACCCATGCGTGGTTCGATCCCCGGGATTTCATCACCCGCTATCCGCGCGGGGGCAAAGCCCTGCTGGCGCCTTTCCTGAAATTTTCCGCGCGCGACACCGTGGCGTGGTTCGAATCCCGCGGCGTAACATTGAAGACCGAAACCGATGGCCGGATTTTTCCTGTGACCGATTCATCGCAGACCGTCGTGGATTGCCTATTGCAGGCCGCACGGAAAGCCGGAGTGAAGCTGCGGTTGAATTGCGGGGTGGAGCGGGCGATCCGAAACCCCTCGGGCCGGTTTGAACTGGCCCTCGCCGGAAAAAAGTCCCCTTGCCCCGGCCCTCTCCGCACTTCGCGGGGCGAGGGAGAAATGACGGCCGGCGAAATCCTCATCGTCGACCGGTTGCTGTTGGCGACGGGTGGCTGCCGCACCGCGGCGGCCGGACAATTGGCAGTGTCACTGGGCCACACGCTCGAACCGCCGGTGCCGTCCCTGTTCGCGTTCCAGATCGAATCGCCGTGGCTGCAATCATTGGCGGGCATTTCGGCGGACCCGGTTGAAGTGGCCGTGCCGGCGGCCAAACTGCGCGACCGCGGTCCGTTGCTGATCACCCATTCCGGGCTGAGCGGCCCGGCGATTCTGCGGTTGTCAGCCTGGGGCGCCCGGGCGTTGCACGATTTGAACTATCGGTTTCCGTTGCGGGTAAACTGGCTGCCTGATCTGACCGCGGAACAAATCACCGCCGAATTCCAGGCCCGGCGCGAAACCGCGGGTGCCCGGCAGGTCGTCAACGACCCGTTGTCGCCGTTGCCGGCGCGATTGTGGGAGCAACTGGCATTGGCCGCCGGCGTGGCCCGCGGCACGCGCTGGTCGGCGTTTCCCCGTCCGCAGATGCGCGCGCTGGCGCAGCAACTCGTTCGCACCGAACTGGCGGTGACCGGGAAGAGCCTGAACCGGGACGAATTTGTCACCTGCGGCGGCGTGCGGCTGGCGGAGGTGAATTTCAAAACGATGGAAAGCAAGGTCTGCCCGGGCCTGTTTTTTGCCGGCGAACTGCTGGATATCGACGGCGTGACCGGCGGGTTCAATTTCCAGTCCGCCTGGACGACCGGCTGGATTGCCGGCCGGTCGATGGCAGCCTGATCCCGCGGAAAAAAGTGTGCGCTTTCGCTTCCGGCGGCTGTTACTGGATAAATGAACATGATGGACGGCGAATTACTCCGGCATTATGCGGAAGAGCGTTCCGAATCCGCCTTTGCGGAACTGGTCCGGCGGCATATCCACCTCGTTTACTCGGCGGCGCTGCGCCAGGTCAACGATCCGCCTGCGGCGGAGGACGTGACGCAGTCGGTGTTTGTCGACCTGGCCCGCAAGGCCGCCCGGCTGACCCGGCACACGTCGCTGGCGGGCTGGCTGTATACCAGCACCCGTTTCGCCGCGGCCAACTACCGCCGCGCCGAGCGCCGCCGTCAAATCCGCGAACAGGAAGCCCACGCCATGAATGCCATTCTTTGCGCCCCGGAATCGGAACCCGATTGGACCCAAATCCGGCCGCTGCTCGACGATGTGATGCACGCGCTGGAGGAACCGGACCGGGAAGCAGTGCTGTTGCGCCATTTTCAAAACCGGTCCTACGTCGAGATCGGCCGGCACCTGGGCCTGACCGAGAACGCGGCCCGGATGCGGGTGGAGCGCGCGCTGGAAAAACTTCAGGGCCTGCTGAACCGGCGCGGCGTCAAGTCCACGGTGGTCGCGCTCGCCGGCGTGCTGTCGGCCAACGCCATCGGGGCCGCTCCGGCCGGGCTGGCGGCCAAGGTAATGCAGGCAGCGATGGGAAGTGCGACAGTGGCGGGGGGGCTGTCTCTTCTGATAGCCCGCCTCGCATCCGCCAAAATCAAACTCGCGGCCGCCGCCGCGGTTCTGGTCGTGGCGGTCGCCGTCATTGTTGCCTTTCGGCATACCGCACCAGAGACACCAAAACCGGTAATGGTGGCGGCGGGATCCGTTACGACTCCGATCGCGTCGGCAGTTTCGTCAACCAGTGCGCCCCCTGCTCCACCGGCGCCGGTTCCGGCGGCGGCAGTTCCGGAAACCGGCCCGGTCCTGCACCTGGAGATTGTCGCCGCCGACAGCGGCAAGCCTGTCCCGATGGTTCCGATCGATTACCGCGGCCGGGCGGGCGGCAAATTCAAGAGCAAGAAACTTCAGTCCGATCGTTTCGGCCGGTGCGACGTCGTTTATCCGACCAACCTCACCGCATTGGAACTGACGACGCGCAAGGATGGCTTTGCGGACACCCGGCTGTTGTGGCGGCTGCCGAATGGCGACGTCATTCCGACCAACTATGTCCTGCGCCTGGACCGGCCGGTGGCGATCGGCGGAGTGGTATTGGACGCCGACGGCAAACCGGTCGCCGGCGCGATGGTCGGTTGGAATCACAACGACGATCCGGCCGCGCAAACGCTGCCGCAGGACCACGAGTTCGGCTGGATCGAAGTGCCTACCGACGCCAATGGCCGGTGGCGGATCAATCGCATCGCCAACGAAATGATTCCGCGGATTTACGGCAGCGCCCGTGACACCAATTACGTCGACACTCCCCTGGCAATGGTCGGGCGGGACAAAACGATGGAGAAACAGCTTCGCGACGGAACGTTTGTGTTCTATCTCGGCCGGGCGGTGACGGTTCACGGGCTGGTCGCAGACATCGGCGGAACGCCGATTCCCGGAGCTGCGGTGCTCGTCGGGCACCGGAGTGAATCCGGCCGGCGCGAGGGCAAAACGCAAAGCGACGGCACGTTTGTCCTCGGCGGTTGTCCGCCGGGAAAACAACTGGTCACCGCGGAAGCGCCGGGTTATGCCGCCACGACCTTGGAAACCGAGCTGGCGGCAGATGGCGCTCCGATTCAACTGACATTGAAACCAGGAAAAATCCTGCGTCTGCGGGTCGTGGATGCCGCGGGCAATCCGGTTCCGCGGGCGTATGTCTGGTTCGACATCTTCGAACACGGCCCTGTCGATTCCAACCAGCCTAAACCCGTCCAGGTGGATTTCAGTCCCCGGACCGACCGTCAGGGCCGGGTGATCTGGACCAATGCGCCGGACGCGGAACTGACATTTGACGTTCAGGCTGACGGCTTCAGCCGGGTCGACGGCATCAAAGTCCGGCCGGACGGCCAGGAACACACTGTCACCTTGCCGACGGCGCTGGTGGTACATGGCTCAGTCAGTGACCAGCTGACCGGCCAGCCGATTCCACATTTCCGCATCGCCCAGGGCTGGCCGGAGTGGAATCCCGTCAACAACACCACCAATGCCGACTGGAGCACCATCGGCCGCTTCTGGCTGGATTTCGCCAACGGCACCTACAGCAACCGCTTCGAGGAGGCGGTGGTTGGCGGCACGGACAACCGCGGGTACTTTTTGAAATTCATGGCTGAGGGCTACGCACCGTACATCTCGCGCGTCATCCGGCCGGACGAAGGCGACGTGCAACTGAATGTGTCCCTGCGCCGGGCCAGCGCCACGGTCGTTACGGTTTACACACCGGACCGGCAACCGGCAGGCATCGTCGACGTCGGCCTGGTGTTTCCCGGCGCGCACCTTAATTTTATTCCGGGCGGGTTCTCGCATGAAAACATCCAAACCGGCGGTTCCCTGTTGCAAACCGGACCGGACGGAACGTTCAAGCTGCCGCCGGACGACAGCATTACCCGCGTGATCGCAGCCGGGCCGTCGGGTTACGCCGAGGCGACGCCGGCTGAATTGACGGCCAATCCGGTCCTGCAACTGCAGCCGTGGGGACGGCTGGATGTCCATTGTGTTTCCGGCGGCAAACCGGTTGTCGGCCGCGAGTACCTGCTGGAACTGGGCGGGGGATCGGCCGAAACGATTTCATTCGATTTCAATGCCGGCCGTTTCAAGACGGATGGGCAGGGAAATATTTCCGTGTCCCAAATGCCGCCCGGCCGGCATCAGTTGATCCGCTTGTACGAAGTGGATATGGAACCCGGCGGCCATGGTTGGGAGCATGGCGAAAAGACACCGTTTGAAATCCAGCCGGGCCAGACCACGGCGCTCAATCTGGGAACATCCACCTACACGGTCACGGCCCATATCCATTGGCCCAACGGCGTCCAACGCCAACCGGGATGGAAGATCGGCGCCGGCCTGCACACGCCGTGGCCGGTCATCCCGCCGGAAATCATGACCAACGAAACGGCGCGGATGGCCTATGTGCAGACCGATGAATTCAAGGCGGCGCAAAAAAATTCACATTCCTACCAGGCCACCATCACGGATGACACGCTGACGGTGGACGGCGCGGTGGCGGGAGATTATACCCTGGGCGTGGGAGTGTTTTATCGGCCGACCAACAGTCCGTCCTGGGGACCCTTTATCCCGCCCCACAATTTATTTCAAGGCACGCTCAACGTGACTATTCCGGCGGATCCGCCTTCGGGAACCCTCGACGCCGGCGCCATCGAAGTGCAGCCGGTGACCGATTCGCCCTGACCTGAATGCGGGTGACGTCCTGATTTCGGAGGACGGAATTCTACAACACCAGAAACAAAAAACGAGGACTCGCGGGGCTCGCTCCTCCGAATAAGGGCCTGCCGGAATGCCCGATCAATGGTTGAGGTCGCGCTTCAAAAAAACGACCAGGCCGGTGCTGAACGCCACGACGACGGACACGCCGGACAGCCGGATCATCCGCCACACATCCGGGCACCATTGATAATCCATGCCCTGGGCGAGCTGCTGGAGGGTCATCCAGGACAAATTGATGTCGCGGGTGAAAATATACGGGTCGAGCCCCACCAGATGCTTGGTGAATTCGATGATGAACAGGGTGCTGATGCCGACCGACGTTGCCGCGCCGGTCGTGCGGACGAGGGTGGAAATAACGAGGCCGTACATGACCAGCGCGCTCAAGGGAATCCAGCTGAGGGCATAGCCGGTGAGAAATTCCCGGATCACGCGGCTCCGGCTGTAGACCAGGCCGACGGAATCGCTCACCGCCTCAAAATGATAATGGACTGAGGCCAGCAGCACGGAAAACAGCAGGGCCGCCACGGAGATCACCAGCATATAACCCAGCCCGACCACGGCCTTGGCCAGGTACAATTCCCAGCGATAGACCGGCGCCGCCAGCGCGGCGCGGATGGTGCCGGTGCCGGTCTCCTCGGCCATCAGGCAGGCGGCGAACGAGACGATCATGATCGGCCCGATATCGGTGAAAAGCAGTTGCATGGAGAATCCGACGTAACCCCAGGCGTTGTTCGTGGTAGCGGGGTTGACCTGGCCGCCGACAAAATAAATGATCACCGCGACCAGGCCGACAGCGAAGATGCCGAAGTACGGCAGCTTGCGACGGCCGGCCTTGGTGAGTTCGTTGCGGAGCAACGGCGGAAACTGGCTAGCCATGCGTGTGGCCTCCGGTTTGCGTGATCGACAGGAAAAATTCCTTCAGCGTTTTCTGTTTCGGAGCGACGGCCGAAACCCGATATCCCTCCTCCTGCAGCAGCCGGTTCAGCCAGGCGGAATCGTCGCTGGCCAGGGTGATGGCCAACGTATCGGCCGCCAGGATTTCCACCTGCCGGATCTGGCCGTGGCGCAGCAACGAATCGCCCGGCGGGGTGGCGCCCTGGAACGTGACCCGCACGACCCGTTCGTGGGGTTTCAGCAATTCCTTGACGCGCCCGGACGCCACCAGGTGGCCGTGGTTGATGACGAAGACGGTGTCGCAAAATTCCTCCACCTCGGACATCAGGTGGCTGGACAGAAAAATGGTGAGGCCTTCTTGCCGGACTTTTTCGCGCAGGAACGAGAGTATCTCCTGGGTGCCTTCCGGGTCCAGGCCGTTGGTCGGTTCATCCAGAACCAGCAGGCGCGGGCGGCCGAGCAGCGCCCGGGCGAGGCCGAGGCGCTGCCGCATGCCGGTGGAATAAATCTGCACGCGATCGTGCTGCCGGTCCGCCAGCCCGACGCGTTCCAGCAGTCCGTCGATCTCGCGCGGCGGGACCCGGCCGAGGAGCCGCGCAGTCAATTCAAGATTCCGGCGGCCCGACAGGTAGTCGTAAAACGCCGGCGCCTCCACGGTAATGCCGACCGAGCGGACCGCTTTTTTGTAGTCGGCCCAGATGTCGGTGCCGAAGAGACGGATGGACCCGGAAGTCGGCCGGACCAGGCGGGGAATCATGTACAGCGTGGTACTCTTGCCGGCGCCGTTGGGCCCGAGAAACCCGGCCAACTGACCGGGATCGACCGAGAGCGTCAGGCGGTCCACGGCCCGGACCCGTCCAAATTGCTTGGAGACATCATCGAGAGCCAGGGCTGGCGAAGGGGACATCATGGTTTTTTATCCGTTGTGGCCGGGGATGGCGACAGGAAAATATCCACGCCGGCCGGGTCCGGTTCGTGCCAGATGATGTCCGACCGGCCGTCGCCGTTCAGGTCCTTGATTTCCAGGTGGCCTTGCGGCGGCACCGCAAAGGCCAAGGCCGGCTGGGGTGTAAACCAATGGCCGTCGGTCGTGCTGAAATAAATGTTCCACTGAGTGTCCGAGCGCCGGACCAGCAGGTCCGGCCGGCCGTCGGCGTTGAAATCGCCTTGAAAACAGAAAGCCCAGCCGCCCAGGAATTCTCCCGGCAGAAACGCGGTGACGGCGACGGACGCATCCGGGCTGTGGGAAAAGCCACCGCGACGAAAGCACCGGATCGTCAGCGACCAGTCAAGGCCGTGGGACACCAGCGCGTCCAGTATCCCGCCTTCGGAAAATGGAGTCTTAAATTCCAACAGAACCAATTCGACGATGCCGTCGCCGTGCAGATCGTGGACCGGAGACCATTGGCTATTGGGTCCAAACGGCAGCGGGAATCCGTGGCCATGCAGGATCTCGGTTGGCCGGGCAGGCAATTGACCGTCGGCCTGGCGCAGAAACAGGTAGACATCGGTTCGACAGTCCTTGTCGCCAACAACCTGCCACACAATCACATCTTTCCGGCCGTCACCGTCGACGTCCACATCTTCCACCCGCGGCGCGCTGCCTTTGGCGGTTTTTTTCATGCCGGTGACGATCTGGCGGATCGCGTCGTTTTCGAAATTGTCATCTTCGGGCAGGTTGGTGTCGGTCTGCGGGGATTGCCAGAAGCGCAGACGGCGGGCGGGCTCGGATCCCAGCGCCCAGGCGCCGGACCTTCCGCCATGATCCATGTACCAGGTGGTTTGATTCGTTTCGGGGGTGGCGTCCGGGACGGCGCGCCATCCGCCGGCCGGGTCGGGCTGATACCGGATGATTTTCCCGCCGGACAAAAGCGGGATGACGATCCGGCCGGCCGGGTTGGTGGCCAGCAATGTCAACGGCGGCATATCGTCGTTGGTGAAGACCTGGCCGGCGGTGATGAGCGGACGCAGTTCGGTTTCAAACCGGCCGTCGTTCTGCCGGGAATAAACCACGCCGGCCGCCGTGGACATCACCAGTTCCAGGCCGGGATGCGGATCCACATCGCCCACAGCCACCCAAAGGATCCGCGGCGGCAGCGGGATGATCTGGTCCGGTGCGCGGGAAAAGCCGGCCGGGGTCTGGCGATAATTCAAAAGGGCATGTCCCACCGGATCGACCACCAGCAAGGCGCAACGGCCATTGCCTTCGACATCCGCAAACAGCGGCGCGGCGGCTCCGATCGGAAGGCTGAGGTGTTGAGGCGACAATTCCACCGGTTCGGCCCGGCCGGGGCTCGCGGCGGCAAGCCACAGCAACGCCAGCCCGACGGCCGTCCGCCCGGCTGGAACGGCAGGCGCCCGGCGGCCGCGGAAGACTCGGATGGGTGGACGGCAAGGCATGGTCATTTCCGGCTGATAAAGATGCGCCAGCCATCCTCGTTGGCCAGTTTCACGATGAGATCGCTGATGCCGTCGTGGTTCAGGTCCGCGATCTGCCAGTCCTCGACCGGTTCCGGGCAGTTGAACCGCAGGTCCGGTCCCGGGCTGAATCCTTTTTCCCGGGAAATAAAAAAGTAAACTGAAATGGAATCGGCATGATCGCGCACCAACAGATCCGTTTTGCCGTCGCCGTTGAAATCGCCGCCCACCTTCACACAGCGCTGAAAATCTTCAGCCAGGCTCCAATCCAGCGGCGTCGTGGTCCGGTCCAGGTGAATGGTGACGGTGCGTTCGCAATCGGCCTGCGCGGGAAAACCGGTGCCGGGCCGGAAGAAATAGAACCAAAGCTGGTAATCGATCTGCCGCGCCACAATTTCCTTGCGCAGATTCTCCCGGCTGTCCATCGGCACATAGCCCAGGACCAGGTCCGGATAATCGTCTCCGTCGATATCCACCACCGGCAGTACCGGCGACCAGTCGTCCTTGCGCAAAACCTGCTGTGGCCGGTCCGGAATCCGGCCCCGGGAATCAGCGATATAAGTACCGACCCATGCTTTGCCGGATGGTACGCCCGGTATGAACGAAACCTCGTTCAACCAGATGCCTTTGACCAGATCCACGTGGCCGTCCCGGTTCAGATCGATCCAATCCAACCAGGAGAAGGCATCCGCACGGTCCGCATACGTCAAGGCCGGTTCCGCCTCAAACTGTCCGTTGGTCTGCTGCCGGTAGAGACGGTAGATATTGGTCCCGCCGGGTTCAGGCCACCGGACCATCAGATCGTCCCGGCCGTCGCCATTGATGTCTCCCAGGCTCAGGTCCAGGTCGAGGGAACTGATGCAGGCGGTCGCCAGGGCGGAAACCTGCTGTCGAACCCGGATGACCGAGTCGATGGTCTGAATTTTTCGCCATTCACCGGCAGCATTTCCAGCACCGGCATCACGAAGAGCGGACCAGACCTGAAGCCCATCCGCTGCCGGCACCAGCAGCAGCGGCGGTCCGCCTCCGGTTTCAGCCAGGAACGAAAGACCGGCGACGGCATTGGTGGCTTTCACCGTTTCGGATAGAATTGTGGATTGCCGGATGAGTTGCCGGCAAACGGGCGGGCCGGTTCGATTTGTAAAATCCAGCTCGGTTATGCCGTCGCCGGTCATGGCCAGCACGCTGGCGACCGGGCTGCCCAGTTTCGCAACCCAGATCAGGCTCGATCGGGGTTCCAGTTGAAACGTTTGTTGCGGTCCGGCCGGGAAACCCGCTTTGGGATCCTGGTAGAAAATGGACAAACGGGTGTCATTCACCAGCACCAGATCGGCAAGGCCGTCGCCATCCAGATCGCCAACCAGCATTTGCTGGCCGGCGCGGGTGATTTCGCTGGCGACGAAACTGAGTTTGGCGTGGGCCACGCCGCCGGCCAGAAGCCAAAGGCCCGACAGGATTGACGTGAGGAGTCTCAGGCGGACCTCGCAACGTTTGCATGCATCCCAAAATGGTTTGACCGGGCCGCGTCGGGATCGTCACGCCTCGTGATGGGCGTCCGCCGTTTCGATACGCCGTCAACCGTCACCGGTCCTGATCCGGTATCCGGATTCATGCGCCGGCCTGCCGCTTACGCGCCGGCCGACCGTTTCCGGCTCGTTTTGGTGGCCGCCCATTCGACTTTGGGCAGGTCAACCTCGCCATTGTCGCCGTTTTCCGGGCGAATTCGCTTTTTGCGCTGGGCCGGACGTTTGGGCGCGGCCGGTGTCCGGGATGACCTGCGTGCAGCCGATGCCGCAGCGGGTGCCGCAGCCGGTTCAGGCTCTGCGGGAACTGCGGGAGGCGGATCCACGATCATGGGAATCACGACTGCCGGAGCCGGCGGTGCCGGCGCCGCGGAAACCGGGGAAGGTTCGGGCAAAACCGGATCGACCGGCGGTGCCGGCTCGGCGGGAATCTCCACGGGCAGCACGGGTTCGGTGTCAACCGGGGCCGGCGACGGCGGGGAAAAGATCTCCGCAAGGGCTGATTGATCCTCGTCCGGAACCACCGGCGCGGGATTCACGACCGCCGGAGCGGCCGCGATCGCCGGAACAATGGGTTCATCCGTCACCGGAGCTGGAGGCGGAGGCGGAGTGACAGCCACGGGAACCGGAGGCGGAGCGACGGCAGCCACCGGAACCCGGGGTTCAGTCCGGACCGGTTCAACGAAAGGAGATTCAAAGCGGGTTGGTGTTGGAGCCATCGCCGCCACCACTGCGGGATGCTTGAGCAGTTCGAGCTTCATCGCCCGGAGTTTCAGCAGCATAATTGAAACGGCCACAATGGCCAGGAACAACAGCGCGAGGAACACCAGCAGGATGGCGCGAGAGGTATCATTCGACGCAGCCGCGGCGGACGTCTCCATCACCGGCGCAGCGACCAGAGGACGGTCAACCGCAGGAGCTGCCGGCGCAGGGGCAGTCGATACGACCGGAACCGGCTTCACCGATACCGGAACGATTGCCACCGTCGTGGCGGCGGGCGCCACTCTATTCGTCATGGATTTCCCGGCAGGTTCAACTCGAGCGATGGACGACGAATTGGTTGCGGGTGGCGATTGGAAGGGCGGATCATCCGGGCGGCTCAGTTTTTGCATCAATGCCGCACGAGCAGCGGCCTGGGCCGGGTTGTCGGCAGCGCCAAAAGAAGCCGGGCCGGAGGCAAAAATGAGACAAAGACTCAGGGCAATTCTGATTTTCATGAAATGAACCATCGTTGCGGATTTTGCGAGCATCCCCGGGGCCAAGTTAAAGGGCAGCCGGCCATTATGCCACATCGTTTTTTGTTTCCCGCACAAACAACTGGACGGCGGCGGTTTGAGATGCCTGAACACCGGCGAAACGCCCCTCGGATGGAACCGCTGCGATTGAGCCTGGTCAACAATGTCCTATTTGCATACACAGACAAAAACGGCCGCAAGACAATAATGATTCATTCGCGGCAGCTTACCTCGGCCGGCCGGCCGGCGGTTTCCGCTTACAGATTGAAATTCCTTCGCCTTGCCGGCATGCTGCCGTCCGATGAATCACCTCGCCAAAGCCCGCGAAGTTTTCGCCGTCGAACTGGCGGCGCTCAAGGCTGTCCGTGCGCAACTCAATGCCTCCTTTGACCATGCCGTCCAGATCATCGTCGAAACCCTGGAACAACGGCGCAAAATCATCGTCGTCGGCGTCGGCAAATCCGGCAACATCGGCCAGAAGATCGCCGCCACCCTCACCAGCACCGGTTCCACCAGCGTCGTGCTCAACAGCGTGGACGCGTTGCACGGCGATCTCGGCATTGTCAACGACGGTGACACCATCCTGGCGTTGAGTTATTCCGGCGAATCGGAGGAACTGCTCAATTTGTTGCCGGCGTTGAAACGGTTCCCGGTCAAAATCATCAGCCTGACCGGCAATCTCAAATCGTCGCTGGCCCGGCACAGCGACCTGGTCCTCAACGTCCATGTCCCGCGGGAAGCCTGCCCTTTCAACCTGGCGCCGACGGCGAGCACGACGGCCATGCTGGTGATGGGCGATGCGCTGGCGATGGCGGTGTTGCAGGCGCGCGGCTTCAAACAAAGCGATTACGCCCGGCGCCATCCCGGCGGGGCGATCGGCCGGGCCATGCTGTTGAAGGTCGGCGACATCATGCGCGCCGGCGAACGCAATGCCGTAGCCAATGAAAATCTCAGCGTGAAAGAGGCGTTGTTCATCATGACCCACGCCAAATCCGGCAGTCTGAGCATCGTAAACGCCAGCGGCCGGCTGACGGGCGTGTTCACCGACGGCGATTTCCGGCGGCACATGGCCCGGAACCCGGACCTGCTCGGGCAACCGTTGAAATCGGTGATGACACGCAACCCGGTGTGCATCCGCGACGACGCGTTGGCGGCCGAGGCGCTGAAAATTTTCAACGAACGAAATATCGACGACCTGATCGTGGTGAACGCCAAACACGCCCCGGTGGGCCTGGTGGATTCGCAAGACCTGCCGAAGCTGAAGATCATGTAGGCCGTTCCGCACCCGGCGGGCCGATCCGGCGGCGGGCCCGGGTTGAAATCCAATGTCGCCCGGCGAACGCGACAATGATTCCGAGCGCCCCCCAGAAACCCGCGCACGCCCATCGCCAGTGCCGCGGCCGGTAACGGAACTCCACATGGTAATCGCCCGGCCGGTCCAGATAGATTCCCTTGAACGCGCGGTTGACCGTCAGGACCGGCAGCGGTTGCTGGTTGGCCCGCGCGACAAAATCCCGCGCCTGGCCTTCGGTGAGATACACCATGCCGGCGGAAGGTGCATGGATGTCGAACGCCGTTGAATTGGGCAGCAGCCGATAATGGGTCCCCGGCACCACGGTGGCGTCACCCGGGGTTGCCAGGGCGCGCAGTCCCGGTTGGCCGGCCAGCTCCTCCGCCGTCAGGGCAATGAACGGTTGTTTTCCCGCCGCCTGAACCCGTTTGACGAAATCGTCGTTGGAGGCGAGAGCGACCACTTTGTCCGAGAAAAAGGCCCGCGGCCAGACATCCGGGTTTTCCAGAATCCAGAAATCCTTGCCGTCCAGAACGCGATAATGGAGGTCTTTCGGCAGCGCGGCGCCGGGAGTGGCCAGCAGATATTTGACGTTGAGCAGGCTCAAGAGCGGCTGGGCGGCGGCGGGGTCCGTCACCTCAATCCACCACGACCGGCCGAAACTCATGCCGGGAAATTTCCAGACCAGATCGACAAATTCCGGATTGCTCAGCGGCGCACAGGAACGGATGTCCTCCAACCCGTAAACCGCCGCGTAATCGCCGAACAAATTCCATTCCAGCCCGACCACCCGGAACGGGCCGGAGCCATCCGACTTCACCGCGTCGATGGACGGGCTGGAATGGTCGAGCGTCCAGCGCGGGCCGGCGAGCATGAGCAATTCCTCGTTGCCGAAGTTATAAAGACCGAAGCGGAATTGCGCGGCCAGGCCGAGGACCAGGATGCCGGTCCAGCCGGCCAGGGAGATCCGGCCGTGGCGACATTTCCAGAAGGCGTAAAGCCCGGGCGCGCCGATCGCCCCCGCGCCGGCGCAGGCCAGATAATTCCATGCCAGCGGCCGATGCGGCGTCCAGCGGCAATACAGCGCCAGCAACGCGCCCAGGACGAGCAATACCCCGGCAAAACCCGCCAGCACCTGCCGGAAATTTCCGGCCCGCGCCAGGCAACGGAACCCGTAGGCGCTCTGCAGCGTCAGATGCACGACCAGCAAATACGAAAAATCGCTCTGGGTATGACCCACCCGGTTCAAAAGCGGGATGGCGGCCAGGACCGGGGCCGGGATCAATCCGAAGACACAGCCGATCCACCACAGGATGGCAGCGCCGTTTATCCAGAACAACACGTCGGTCCGCATCTGGCGCCAGCCCCAGACCGAGAATACACAACCCGTCAATATCAAGAGGCTCGTGCCCGGCGCCGGAGCCAGGGCGGAATCGTTGCCCACGCGGCACTGGTAAAAAATGTCGTCAAACAGGCCGGGCAGATTCGCGAAAGGCAGTTGCTTGACCAGGACGTCGGCATGCAACGTAAAGGCACCGCGAAGCGATACCAGAAACGAAAGCCACATCGGAGCCGTCAGGCCCAGGAACAACAACGTGCCGGCCGCCAGCCGGCCCAGCACTCCCGCCACCTCCGCCGGCCGGCGGCACATCGCCAATGCGCCGGCCAGCGCGGCCAGGTTTAATCCGCCGATCAACACCACCGCCGGTTCGACGTGACCGGCGTTGAAACACCCGAAACCGGCCAACAGCCAGACCAGTCCCCAGCCGATCCAGCCCGCTTCCTTCAGGTCGAGCCAGGCCGAAGCCGATAGCAGAATCCACGGCGCATACACGAACACAAAAAAGGCCGGATGATTCTGGATGTAAAAAAAAGCCCCGCAATAAGCCGCCAGGGCGGTGTACAGCAGCGCCAGCGGCAGGCTGCCGAACCAGCGGCGGATGAGCAGCCCGAAACCGACGCAAAACAGGAATTTTGCGGCCAGGAATTTGACGTCCCACGCCAGTGCCGATCCGCCGCCGAGAACGACGATCAACTGCATCGGATCGCCCAGCATGGTGATCGCCTGGCCGATGAAGGTTTCCCCGCCCTGGCTGTAACGGTTCCACAACGGCAGCTCGCCGTATTGCCACAGGCTCCGCGATTCGATGAATCCGCAGGGAACGCTCCACAACATCATCGCCCAGGTGTCGCTGCCGTGCTTGGGCACGGGCGGCGTCCGCTGCATTCCCGGCAGCGGCGGCCAGACGCTGTAGACCATCGGACCGGCACAGGCGGGCGAAACATAACTGCGGCCGCAAAAAATAACCGGGTAACAATTGATGACTACGGCGAGGAGCGCGACCAGCAGGACAGCCTGGACCGGATGCGCGGCGCTCCAACCGGCCAGCCGTTCCGCCAGGCCGGGCGGGCCGGGGTTGATCCCGGGACCGGCAGCCGATTCGGAAACCGTTGGGTCTGGTTTGGTCACGTATCCGTTTTTCGTTTGCGCCGGCCCGGCCCGGCCCCCGCCGGAAGGGCGGCAACTATTCCAGCCCGCACGCTTTCCGGGCGCGTTTCAACACCGTTTGCGCCAGCTTCCGGGCTTTGACGGCGCCATCGGCGAGCACCTGGTTCACATCGTCCGGCTTCGCCGCCAGCCCGGCGCGTTTCTTTCGCGCCTCGGCAAAGTAATTCCAGTAATTCTCGAACAGCGCCTTTTTCAGGTCGCCGTAGCCGAGACCGCCGGCGCGCAGCCGGTTCTCCAGATCCTTCGCCGTCTCCGCCGGCGCGACCAGTTTGAGCAGCTGGATGGCAAGGTTTTTGTCCGCGTCCGGCTTCGGTTCCGCCGGCGTCCGGCTATCCATGACAATCCCCATGATCTTTTTCCGCGTCGCCTTTTCGTCGCCGAAAATTTCAATCGCGTTGCCGTAGCTCTTGCTCATCTTTTGGCCGTCGGTGCCCGGCACCACGGCCACTTCCTCCCGGATCTGCGGTTCGGGCACCACGAACGTCGGGCCGTAGGTGTGATTGAACTTGATCGCGATGTCCCGCGCGACCTCCACGTGTTGTTTCTGGTCCCGGCCGACGGGAACAATATTCGAATCGTAGATCAGGATGTCCGCGGCCATCAGCACCGGGTACGCGAAAATGCCGTGGTTGGGCGAAATCCCGCGCGCCAGCTTGTCTTTGTAGCTGTGGCAGTTTTCCAGCATCGCCATCGGCGTCAATGTCGTCAGCAGCCACGCCAGCTCGGTCACCTCCGGCACGTCGGACTGGCGGAAGAAAACCGTCTTTGCCGGATCGAGGCCGCACGCCAGGAAATCCAGCGCCACATCCAATGTGTTTTTGCGCCGTTCGTCGGCGTTGAACAGCGACGTCATGGAATGGTAGTCGGCGATGAAATAGAACGCCTCGCCCTTTTCCTGCAGCTCGATGGCGGGGCGCATCATGCCGAAATAATTTCCAAGATGCAGCGTCCCGCTGGGTTGGATGCCCGATAAAATTCGCATGCCGGATTCTATGCCGCACGGGCGGACCGGCAAAGTCAGAAAAACGAAGAGGGAGGATAGAGGATTGAAGGCAGCGAAGGCTGCGGTGCCATCCTCGCTCTTCCGTCTTCTATCCTCGTTTGAGCGCTCCGGCGCGCACCTCCCACCGCTGCAGATCGCGGCCGAGTTCGCTGGGCCAGTTTTCCTCGGTGGCGGTCATGAATACCTGGCCGCTGGTCCGGCGGGCCTGTTCCAGCAACGGCAGCAGGCCGCTCCGCCGTTTCACGTCCAGCTCGCCCATCACATCATCGATCAACAGCACCGGCGCGGAACCGTGGATGCCGGCGAGATACTCCGCCTGCGCCATTTTCAGGGCGATGGCCAGCGACCGTTTCTGGCCTTCGCTGCCGAACTGGGCGGCCGACTTTTCGTTCAACAACAATTGCAGGTCATCGCGATGCGGGCCCACCAGCGTGGAACGATACGTCCGTTCCCGGGCGCGCGATTGGGCGAGTTCGACGGCGAAATCCTGCTTCACGCTGGGCTGATATTCCAGGCGCAATTCCTCGGCATCGTTGGAAATGCGGCGGTACGCCAGGCGGACCAGCGGCGAGAACCGGGGCGCGAGTTCGCGTCGGGCACGGATCAGTGGTTCGCCGAGGCCGACCAGTTCCTGCGAGAAACTGTCGAGCGCCGCTCCGTCGACGGAGCGGTGTTTGAGCAACGCGTTGCGGGCGCGGACGGCGCGCAGGTAACGCTGGAGCAGCGGCAGGTAGCCGGGCTGCGTCTGGGCCAGCAGCAGATCGAGAAATCGTCGCCGCGTCCGGGCCGCGCCTTTGACCAGCTGCAGGTCCTCGGTGCAAAACACCACGGTGCGCAGCACGCCGAGGTAATCGGTGACCTTCTTCACCGGCCGGCCGTCCAGCGCCAGTTTGCGTTCGTTGGCCGACCAGAACATTTTGATTTCATGCTCACCCTGGCCGACGACGTTGCCGCCGGCGAAATAGCCCTTCTGGCCATGCCGGATCATCTGGGCGCCGCCGACGCCGCGGAAGGACCGCAGCGTGGCCAGGAGATAAATCGCTTCGAGGATGTTGGTCTTGCCCTGCGCGTTGTCTCCCAGCAGCAGGTGGAAGCCCGGTGAAAAATCCGAGTCCAACCGCGGGTAATTGCGGAAGTCGCGCAGTCGCAGATGGGCCAGATGCACGCGGAGAAAATAGGAGCGCCGGCGGCTCATCCGCGAGTCTTTTCCATACCGTTCAATGAACCGGCGTCGATATTTCCAACCGCGAACACGCCCGATTGGGTGGATGAGCCGGCGATGGACATTGCCGCGCCATGCCCCTACCCTGTTGCCGGGTCCAATCACAATGAACGCGCGATGGCAGACGCTTTTCCCGCCGGCCCAATGGCTGGCCGGTTATCCGTCAAAGTGGCTCGCCGCGGATTTGCTGGCCGGTTTCACGTTGGCAGCCTATGCCATCCCGGTCTCGCTGGCCTACGCTTCGCTGGCCGGGTTGCCGCCGCAAATGGGACTGTATTGTTATCTCGCCGGCGGGCTTGGGTACGCGCTGTGCGGATCCTCCCGCCACCTCGCCATCGGCCCGACGTCCGCCATCTCGCTGGTCTTCGGCATCACCCTGGCTCCGCTGGCCGGCGGCGACGCCGACCGGCTGCTGTCGCTGGCGGCACTGACCACATTGATGGTGGCGGGTCTGTTCGTGCTGGCGTGGCTGTTGCGATTGAGCGTCATCGTCAACTTCATCTCGGAAAGCATCCTCACCGGGTTCAAAGCCGGCGCCGCGTTGTCCATCATCGTCACCCAACTGCCGAAATTGTTTGGCGTGCCCGGCGGCGGGCAGGATTTTTTTGTGCGCTGCCTGGCGATCCTCCGGCAACTGGGCGAAACGAATCTCGTGGTGCTCGCCGTGGGCGGCACCGCCCTGGTGCTGCTGATCCTGGGTGAAAAATGGTTTCCCGGCCGGCCCGTGGCGCTGGCGGTGGTCGTGATTTCCCTGGTCGCGGTGCCGTTGCTGGGCCTGGCGCAATATGGCATCGACGTCGTCGGCCCGCTGCCGTCCGGCCTGCCCCGGTTTATGCACGGGCATTTCGACTTGCACGGACTGGACGTGGAAAACCGGCGCGAGCTGATCAGCCTGGCCTTCGCCTGTGTCCTGCTGTCCTATATCGAAAGCATTTCGGCGGCCCGCACCTTTGCGCTCAAACACCGTTACGAAGTGGATCCGCGCCGGGAATTGCTCGGGCTGGGAGTCGCCAACCTGGCTATCGGCCTGTTCCAGGGATATCCGTCGGCCGGCGGCCTTTCCCAGAGCGCCGTCAACGAAAAGGCCGGAGCGCGGACGCCGCTCTCACTGATTTTCGCGGCGCTGGCCCTTGGTCTGGTCCTGATGTTCCTGACCGGCCTTTTTGGCAACCTCCCCAATGCTGTCCTCGCCGCCGTGGTGGTCGTGGCCGTGCTCGGATTGATTGACCTCGGCGAATTCCGCCACCTGTTCCGGGTCAGCCGGATGGATTTTGCCGCCGCCGCGGTGGCGCTCGTCGGCGTGCTGCTGCTGGGCATTCTCGACGGGGTCATTTTCGCCGTGGTCGCGTCGCTGGTGATGCTGTTGCTCCGCCAGTCAACGCCGCACGTCGCCTATCTCGGCCGCATTCCGGGCACGAACCGTTTTTCCGACCTGTCGCGGCATCCCGACAACGAGCCGGTGCCCGGCGTGCTCATTTTTCGCGTCGAAGCCGCCTTGCTTTATTTCAACGTGGAACACATCCTCCGGGACGTGCTCCAGCGCGTGCGCAATTCCGGGCCCGGCCTGCGGCTCGTCATCTGCGACCTGTCCAATTCGCCCTACGTGGATCTTGCCGGGACACGGATGCTCGCCCGGCTGTACGACGAATTGAAGCCGCAGAACATCGGTTTGCGCATCGTGGAGGCGCACGCCACCGAGCGCGATATCCTGCGCGCGGAAGGGCTTGATCACCTGGTCGGGCCCATCCAGCGGCAGACGTCGCTGACCGACGCGCTCGACGAATTCAACCGGACCGGGTCCGGACAAAATTTATGAATGCCCTGCGTTCGAAACTCGAACAAAACCTCGGCGCCATCCTGCTGTTGCTCCTGCTGGCCGGCTGCCTGCTCGTGATCCGGCCGTTTATATCCGCGTTGCTCTGGGCCGTGATCCTCTGCGTCTCGAGCTGGCCGCTCTATGCCCGCCTGCTCCGCCTGCTCGGCAACCGCGGCACGCTGGCCGCCCTGCTGATGACCCTGGCGATGATCGTCATCGTCCTCGTGCCGTTCGTCATCGTCGGCCTGACGCTCGCCGACAACGTGCAGCAGCTCACCGTGGCCACCAAAAATTGGATTCAAAACGGCCCGCCCGCGCCGCCCGATTGGCTGGCCCGGGTGCCGGTGGTCGGAGCCCGCGCCGCCGAGTACTGGCAGGGATTGATGGAGGACACCTCAAGAATCTGGACCGAGGCGCAGCGATTCATCGAACCGGTAACAGCGTGGCTGCTCACCCGCAGCCTGGCCCTGGGCGGCGGCCTGCTCCAACTGGCCTTGAGCATTTTTGTCGCCTTCTTCCTGTTCCGCGACGGCGTGGCGGCCAGCGGCCTGCTGGCAGAGGCCGTGGACCGGGTTGCCGGGGATCGAGGCAAGCACCTGCTGACCGTGGCCGGCAAAACCATTCGCGGCGTGGTTTACGGCATCCTGGGCACCGCATTGTTGCAGGCCATCATGACCGGTATCGGCCTGATCATCGCCGGCGTGCCGGGCGCCGCCCTGCTGGCGCTGCTGGCTTTTTTTGCCTCGGTCATTCCCGTGGTCGGCACCGGACTGGTCTGGATTCCCGCCGCCCTCTGGCTGTTCCACCAGGGCGCCAGCGGCTGGGGCATCTTTATGCTGATCTGGGGAGTCGGCGTGGCGAACATCGACAACTTCGTCAAACCGTGGCTCATCAGCCAGGGCAGCGACATGCCGTTTATCCTGATTTTCTTCGGGGTGGTCGGCGGCGCCCTCGCCTTCGGTTTCATCGGCGTCTTTCTCGGGCCGACACTGCTGGCCGTCGGCTATCGTCTGGTGGCGGAATGGATTTCCACTCACCGGACCGAACTCCCTTCGTCCTCGTAATCGTCCTGTAATCGAAAACCGGAAGGCTGGCTCACAACAACAGGAAACACAGGCCAAAAACGATCGTGGCCGGCAACGCGCCCAGCAGGAGACCGAGCGGCGAGATGCCGTCGGGAAAAAATTGTTTCAGGATGGATTGGCCCGCCGGGTTGGGCGCATTGGCAATGACGGTCAGCCCGCCGCCGGTGATGGCGCCGGCGACCACGGCGTGTTTCAACGGTTCAGCCAGGTTCGGAACCAGCGTGGAAAGATAAGTGATGGCGGCATTGTCGTTGAAGGCCGTCAGGCCGATGGCGCCGAGCAGGAGCGGCAATTCGTTCAACCGGCTCAGGACGGGGGCGATCCACCATTGCTGCAGTCCGCCGTGAATGACCAGGCCGGCCAGAAAGAAACCCACCAGGATTGGCGAACGCAGTTGCAGTTCCGACTGGTATTCCGACGTCACTTCAAAAAATGCCAGGAAAAACAGAAAGGCGCCGATCAGGAAAACCGGAAAGTGCGCCCACCATACAAAGGCCGCCATGAACAGCAGATGCATGCCGGTCACCCACGCCGGCACCGGCGCTGCACCGGCGTCCGGGGGAACAACAAAGGCCACTTCCGGGTCCGGCTCCAGCCGCGCCAGTTCCTTCCGAAAGACCAGGTAATAACCGGCGTTGGCGGCGGCCAGACCCACCAGGACCATCCAGCCGAAATGCCGGAACATAAACGGCGTGTTCCAGCCCCATGGTCCGGCCACCATCAATATCGGCGGCGCCGCGTAATGCGTCAGCGCGCCGCCCACCGAAATGCTGGTGAACAGCAGCCCGAGCGTGGCGTAGGCGAAACGCGGCGACGGTTTCAACGCGTAAAACTGCCGGCCCAGCAACAGGGCCGCGATGGTCATCGCCGCCGGTTCGCTGATCAACGAACCGAGCAGCGGGCCGAGGGTCAGGATGGCCAGCCACCAGGCGCCCGGCTTCCCGCCGCCCAGTTCCGCAAAAAACCGAAGGCACTGTTCCGCCAGGCGCAGGACCGGCCGGGTGGACGAAACCGCCATGATCGTCACCACAAACAATGCTTCGCTGTAACCGACGCGGTAATTCAGGTAATCCATCGTCGGCTGCCGGCCCACCCGCCACAGCATCAGGATGAACAGCGGGATCACCCAGATGCCGAAGACCACTTCCACTTCGCCGAAAAAGTGCAGGACGCGGGCCAAAATCGACGCCGGGCACGGGCCAGCATTGGCGGGATTCGCCTGCCACCGTTGTTTTTGCCGCCGCTCCAGCCCATGCGACCAGCCGATGAACTTGTGCGTCAAAAAGGTATGCAGCACCGCCGCCAGAAACAGCAGCGAAGCCCACAGATTGAACGGTTCCTGGTGCGCCCGGTTCACCAGCACGTCCCAGACCCCGGGCAGGTCGGCGTCCTGGTAACTTTCCAGCGGCGGTGGAAACTCGAACGCGGCCGGGCCGTTGGTGGGCGCGATCCCGGCGGCATGGACCGGGCCGGCCGCCAGCCACCAGCCCAAAATGCCGGCAGCGGCAAGCATTATCTTAATCCATCGAACCCGGACCATGACCAAGAGTTGCCCCCGGCCGGAAAGTTCTCAAGCACGAAAGAGATGCGCCAGCTTGTGGGGCAGGCATTCCCGCCGGCCGATGGGGGCGACTTTCCAGTCGCCCACCGGGTTCTTTCCGGGCTGGAAAGCCCGGAAACCGGCAGGTTGGAAAACCCGCCCCACACCTGGGGAATCACTGCGAATTGGACCTATCCAGAAAATAAGATGAGCCCTCCCAGGCTGTTCATCTTTTGTTTTGCCTTTTCCCGACACACGCAAAGATGTATTGCTTGGCCGCCGGAAATGAACGAGTCCGTCCGCCATCCCCTTCATCACGAGACGCCGCACCGGCTGGCCCGCCGGGCATTGTTCAGCTTCATCCTGACGTTCGTGCTGTCGCGGGTCTTCGTCTTCCTCATCATGGCGAAGCAGATTCCGAATTTTTATTTCTTTCTGCAGGGCACCCACGTGCATCATTTGAATTACGGCATCTTCCTGATGTCGGTGGTGTGCGGTTACAGCGTGTTCCGCCGGCCCGCCGGCCGCGCCGCGGAGGTCACCGCCCTCTTGTACGGCGTGGCCATGGGACTGACCTTCGACGAATTCGGAATGTGGCTGCACCTCGGCGGCAGCTACTGGCAACGGGTGAGCGTGGACGCGGTGATTGTGGTGGCGGCGTTGTTCGGCCTGGTGTCGTTCGCGCGTTCCCTGGAGCGCCTGGAACGCCGCCATTTCTGGGCGTTCCTCATCCTGGCGATCCTGCTGGCGGGTTTTGGCGCGGTCACCTACATCGCCGGGCTCAAATTGGGCGGCGTGATGGGACAAACGCTCCACGACCTGGAAGTCGCGTCGTCGCCGTAACATTTCAGCGCTGGAGATCGCCGGGAGTTTCCGGAATGCCCGGTTCGTCGAGCAATTGAACGCCGGTGCAGGACGGCAGGGCGCGGTAATCCTGCAACACCCAGACGACCTGTTTGTCGGGTGTCACTTCCACCACCTGAACCGGGAAACTGTTTTTGTTGCTGCCGCCGCGGTTGCAGATGAGGGTGTTGCCGTTGGCCAGGCGGCTGGCGGTCTGCACGTCGTGCAGCACGATGCCGGGAAGGGTATTGGTCTCAATCGCCCAGACGATTTCACCTTTGGGATTCACCTCATGGACATAACCGTGGTTGTCGCCGGCGATGAGCGTGTTGCCGTTCTTGAGCCGGACGGGCAGCCAGGGAGTCTGGCTGTCCACCGACCACACCGGGTTCCAATCCCGGTCGTACTCGATCACTTTGTCCTGCCTGAGGCAGGCAATCAGGTAATGGCCATCGGCAGTCACCCGGCAGTTGCGGTACTGGGTATGAACGGTTTTAAGGTCGGTCGCGCTGGCGGCCGGAAGTTCATGGGACAGGACCACCGAATTGTCGGCTTTGTTCAGAATCATCAGGTGCGGCGGCAAACCGTTCTGGACGACCATCACGCGGTCGAGGCCAACGGGCTGGCAGGCGTGGATCTGGGTGTTCGTCGGGCAATGATAGGACCAGACGATGCGTTTGTCGGGCGTCACCTCGAAACAGGCATTCATTTTGGTGAGGATGATGTGGCCGTTCGACATCATCCAGGCGTCGTCGATCTCGCCGCCCCGGGGAAACGCATAGGTCCAGATCACTTTTCCCCGGTTGACGACGTAAAGGACATTGTTGCCCTCGCCGTAATACAGAAAGGGATGTTGCGCCAGGCCCCGGCCGGGCCAATGGGCGGCGATCGAGTTGGTGGGCAGGACGCGGACCGGCGGGTTGGTCTCGTCCGGTCCCATGGCCGGCGCGTGTTCGAACCGGTCGAGCACGGAAAGCAACGGGCGGTCGGGAGCCGGCGGGCGCGAAGCACAGCCGGCGAAAACGAAAACGGCGAGAACAAATGCAATGGCGCACCCGCCCGGCAGCGGTCTCAGGGAAACAATCATGGAAGAGACTTTACCGGCGGACCCCTCGCGGTCAAGTGCTGTAGTGTCGGCGCGGCGCGCCAATTCCGGGCTCCAGGCTTGACGCTACATCAAATTCAGCCGTCAATCTTCAGGCTGGACTGGGGCTGGAAGGCAAACGGGTCAGTCGAGCTGTCTTCATGCCACTCGTATTCGGCCCGGCCCGCCACCAGCAGGCTTTTTTCCCGGCCGAACAGTTTGGCAATCACCGCCAGGGCCATGTCCATCCCGGCGCTGACACCGGACGATGTAAAATATTTACCGTCCTCGACCCAGCGCGCTTTGGCGACCCAATTCACCTTTGGCGCATAATTGGTGATGAGCTGGAACACGCGTTTGTTCGTGGTGGCCTGGCGCCCGTTGAGCAAGCCGGTGCGGGCCAGGAGCAGGCTGCCGGTGCACACCGTCGCCACCGTCTTCGATGTCTCCGCCAATCGCTTCAGCTCGGCCATGAACGGCGCGTTGCTGATTTCTTTTCGCGTTCCGATCCCGCCGGGAATCAGCAGCACGTCAAACCCTTTGGCGTCGGCCAGCGTCGCTTCCGCCATGCCGCCGGGGCCGACGCTACTCCGGACCGGGCCGGCTTTTTCCGCGACGACGGTGATTTTCACGCCCTGCTCCAGGAGGCCAAACAGTTCGAGCGGCCCATAAAGATCCAGCAGTTCAAATTGGGGGAAAAGGATGGCGCCGACGTGAATTGGCGATGGAGATTTCATTTCGGTTGCCGGCGGTGCCTGGTCCATGCGGCCGGATGTTAGGAAAACCGCCGGGCGCAGGCCAACAAAAAGACGGAGCCGCCCGGCCCGGGGCGCATATCAAAAAAAGTCATGAGGAAAGCGCCGTCGTCGCTCGCGCTCTGCCGGCGCAGTCCAAAATGCCATGCGTATTTTTGCAAAATTCCCGCCTTGGAAGGCGGTTTTGGACTGCGGTGGCAATCCCGCAAAGCGGGAGCGACACCGCTTTGGTCCCGAGGCTCGGCTCTTTTCCAAAACGTGGCGGGTTTGCCGCAATCCAGGAGTCTGGCCAACCCGTTCTTTTTTTGATATGCGCCCGGCCCGGTGTGAATAACCGGGCCTTGACGCGTTTCCGGAAGCGGCTAGGTTCGGTCATAAAGTGGAGGAAGGCATTTTCCGGCCCGCCGGATTCGGCCTTGGGCCCGGTGGAACCGGCCATTTCAAAGGGATGACAACAGAAAAAAATGGAAACGACAATCGGATCGAAGGATTCCGCGTTTGCCTTCACCGATTCCATGCAACGCCATGAGTGACACATTGCCGATGGTCCACCTGGCGCGGCACGGCGAGACCGCCTGGAGTCTGGCCGGCCGGCACACCGGGCTCACCGACGTGCCGCTGACGGAGCGGGGCGAGCGCAATGCGCGCCGGCTGGGCGAGCGGCTGCGCGGACTGATTTTTGCGCGGGTGTTCACCAGTCCGTTGCAACGGGCCGCGCGCACCTGCGCCCTGGCCGGGTTCGGCGCCACGGCGGAGGTGGATCCGGACCTGGTGGAATGGAATTACGGCGAATACGAGGGCCGTACCAGCGCCGACATTTTCAAGGAACGTCCCGACTGGCAATTGTTCCGCGACGGCTGTCCGGGCGGCGAAACGCCGGACCAGGTGGCCGCGCGCACCGATCGCGTGGTCGGCCGCCTGCGCGCCATCGCCGGCAACGTCCTCGTCTTTTCGAGCGGCCATTTCATCCGGGCGCTGGCCGCCCGCTGGCTCGGACTTGAAAGCGGCTGGGCAGGTTGCTATTTCCTTTTAAGCCCGGCGAGCCTGAGTGCCGTCGGCTATGAACATAAACTGTCCCGGCCGGTCATCCGGCTTTGGAACGACGATCATCATGTGGGTGACTGACTGAAAGGCAAAACCGGCGCTATGGCCACACCGACCACCACCAACGTCCCGACGACCGAGCCGGCTCTGGAAAAATTGGCCGCGCTCCTCAAACAATACGGGTGCGGCCCGGTCCATTTCACCGGGCATGACGGCCTGTACGAACGTCACCTCAACTTCGACACCGTCACCGACCCGGCCGCCACCAGCCCGCGCGAACAATTTGAGGCGGCCGCCCGGTCCGTCCGCGACGTGCTCTCGCAACGGTGGGTCGCCACGGAGAAGACCTACCAGCGCGAAAATCCCAAGCGCATTTATTATCTCTCCATGGAATACCTCATCGGCCGGTCCCTGGCCAACAACCTGACCAACCTCCTGCTCGATGCCATCGCGAAACTGATTGCCACCCGCGAAAAACTTGACTGGCTGGAAATGCTCGACCAGGAACCCGACGCCGGCCTGGGCAACGGCGGCTTGGGCCGGCTGGCGGCCTGTTTCCTGGATTCCATGGCGACCCTGGAACTCCCGGCCATGGGTTACGGCCTGCGTTACGAATACGGGATTTTCAGGCAACTGCTCAAGGACGGCTGGCAGATGGAACAACCGGACAACTGGCTTTACCGCCCCGATCCCTGGGAGGTCGTTCGCCCGCACGAAAAGGTCGGGGTGCGATTGAACTGCTCGTTTGAACTGCGCGGCGGCGCCCTGCGCGCAGTTCTCGGACGAGCCTCCCGCCTGATCGGCACGCCGTACGATCGCCCGGTCGTCGGTTATGGCGGCAAAACCATCAACACCCTCCGCCTCTGGGCCGCCACCGCTCCGGATTATTTCGACTTCAAGGAATTCAGCCACGGTGATTTCGTCGGCGCCGTGGCCGAGACGCTCACCGCCGAATCCCTGACCCGCGTGCTGTATCCGGACGATTCCACGAGCATGGGCCAGGGGTTGCGGTTCGTGCAGGAATATTTCCTGGTGGCCTGTTCGCTGGCCGACCTGGTCCGGCGCTTCCGGCATACCAATTCCGACTGGCGGAAGTTGCCCGAAAAAGCGGCCATCCAGCTCAACGACACGCATCCGACGCTGGCGGTGCCGGAGCTGATGCGCATCCTGCTCGACGAAGCCCGGCTCGGCTGGCATGAAGCCTGGGACATCACCCGCCAGACCCTGGCCTACACCAATCATACCCTGCTGCCCGAGGCCCTGGAAAAATGGCCGGTCGCCTGGTTCGAAGCCCTGCTGCCGCGGCACCTGCAGATCATTTACGAGATCAATCGCCGGTTTCTCGACGACGTGCGCGCCCGGTTTCCCGGCGATGAAGACCGCGTCCGGCGGGTGAGCCTGGTCGAGGAAGGCACCCCGCAAAAAATCCGCATGGCGCATCTGGCCATCGTCGGCTCGCACAGCACCAACGGCGTGGCGGCCATTCATTCCGGGTTGCTGCGCACGATGACGGTGAAGGACCTCGCCGAAATTTTTCCCGACCGGTTCAACAACAAAACCAACGGCGTCACGCCCCGGCGCTGGCTGCTCCTGGCCAACCCGGCCCTGGCCGGCGCGATCACCGGCGCCATCGGCCAGGACTGGATCACCGATCTCCAGCAGCTTCGCCGGCTCAAACCGCTGGCCGACGACGCCAATTTCCGCGCGGCCTTCCTCCGGGCCAAACGCGAGGCCAAACTGGGATTCGCCGCCTGGCTCAAAATCCGGACCGGCCAGGCCGTCGATCCCGACACGATTTTTGACTGCCAGATCAAGCGCATCCACGAATACAAACGGCAATTGCTCAATGCCCTGCGGGTGGTGGTGCTCTACAACCGGCTGCGGGCCAACCCGAAACTCAACCTGCCGCCCCGCACCTTTTTCTTCGCCGGCAAAGCGGCGCCGGCCTATCAACTGGCCAAAACCATCATCAAGTTCATCAACAACCTCGCCGGCACCATCGACGGCGATCCCGCCGCGCGCGGCCGGATCAAGGTGCTGTTCCTGCCCGATTATTCCTGCACGCTGGCGGAGCGGCTGATCCCGGCCGCCGACGTTTCCAACCAGATTTCGACCGCCGGTTACGAGGCCAGCGGCACCAGCAACATGAAATTCATGATGAATGGCGCGCTGACCCTCGGTACCCGCGACGGCGCCACCATCGAAATGGCGGAAGAGGCCGGCGAGGAAAATTTCTTCCTGTTCGGCCTGACCGCGCAGCAGGCGGCCGACAGCCGGAGCTGGTACAATCCCCGCTGGCATTACGATCACGACCCGGAAACGCGCGCGGCGCTGGACCTGATCCGGTCCGACTATTTCAGCCGCAACGAACCCGGCGTCTTCACGCCGTTGCTGGACACGCTGCTGACCCACGGCGACTTTTACCTGCATCTGGCGGACCTGAAATCCTACCTGGAAGCGGACCAGCGGCTGCAGGATTTGTATGCCACCCCGGACGCCTGGGCGCGAAAGGCGATCCTCAATGTGGCCGGGTCCGGAAAATTTTCCAGCGACCGGACCATCAACGAATACGCCCGCGAAATCTGGAAGGCACAGCCGTGCCCGGTCTCCTGAAAAAATTCACCCAGCCAACACCATGTCCATCTCCCCGCTCGCCGGCAAACCGGCTCCGAAAGAAATGCTGCTCGATGTGGCGCGGCTCGAACGAAAATATTACGAGCGCCGGCCCGACGTGACGGACGTGAACCAGCTGGTCAGCTTCGGCACCAGCGGCCACCGGGGTTCGTCGCTGCGCGGCACGTTCAACGAAGCCCATATTCTCGCCATCACCCAGGCCATCTGCGATTACCGCCGCGGCCATAACATCGACGGACCGCTTTATCTCGGCAAAGACACCCACGCCCTGTCCGCGCCGGCGCAACGCACCGCCATCGAAGTGCTCGTGGCCAACAACGTCCAGGCCGTCATCCAGGAAAATGATGGCGTGACGCCGACGCCGGTCATCTCGCGCGCCATCCTGGTCCAAAACCGCAACCGCAAAGAACGGCTGGCGGACGGGATCGTCATCACGCCCTCGCATAATCCGCCGGAGGATGGCGGGTTCAAATACAATCCGACCCAGGGCGGGCCCGCGGACACCGACGTCACCCGCTGGGTCCAGGACCGGGCCAACGAACTGTTGCGCGGAGACAATGTCGGCGTGAAACGAATACCCCTGGCCACCGCCCGGCAGGCGGCCAACCTGCACGAGGAGGATTTTGTCCTGCCGTACGTCAACGACCTGAAAAATGTCGTGGATCTGGAAGCCATCCGGTCGGCCGGGCTCAAACTGGCGGTGGACCCGCTCGGCGGCGCCGCCCTGCCCTATTGGGAACCGATCAATTCGATTTACGGCCTGGATATCCAGGTCGTCAACCCGGCGCTGGACCCAACATTTTCGTTCATGACGGTGGATCACGACGGGAAAATCCGGATGGATTGTTCCAGTCCCTATGCCATGGCCCGGCTCGTCGGCCTCAAAGACCGGTATCGGCTCGCGTTCGCCAACGACCCGGATTCCGACCGGCACGGCATCGTCACGCCCGGCGCCGGGCTGATGAATCCGAACCATTTCCTGGCGGTGGCCATCCGTTATCTGCTGACGCACCGGCCGCACTGGTCGCCGAAAGCGGCGGTGGGCAAGACCCTGGTCAGCAGCAGCATGATTGATCGGGTGGTGCAAAAGCTCGCCCGGCCGCTCTGCGAGGTGCCGGTGGGATTCAAATGGTTTGCGCCGGGACTGTTCGACGGCTCGTTCTGTTTCGGCGGCGAGGAAAGCGCCGGGGCGAGCTTCGCGCGGTTGGACGGCACCGTCTGGACGACCGACAAAGACGGTCCGATTATGGACCTGCTCGCGGCCGAGATCACTGCGCGCACCGGCAAGGATCCGGGCGAACACTTCGATGAACTGGCGGCCGAATTCGGCCTGCCATATTACACCCGCATCGACGCGCCCGCCACGCCCGAACAAAAAGCCAGCCTGCAGAAACTCGCGCCGGAAGCCGTCCGGGAATCGCGCCTGGCCGGCGACGCCATCACCGCCCGGCTCACCCGTGCGCCGGGCAACAACGCCCCCATCGGCGGATTGAAGGTCGTCACCGCCAGCGGCTGGTTCGCCGCGCGTCCGTCCGGCACGGAAAATATCTACAAAATCTACGCGGAAAGTTTCCGCGACGAAAAACATTTGCAAACCATCGTGGCCGAAGCCCAGCAAATTGTGAACAACGCGCTGGCCGGCACGGTCAAAACGTGACGGATTGGTAAAAATGAAAGGAGACGATTTAATCCGCAGGGCGGACCACCCTGGTCTGCCGGTTCCGGGGATTTTTAATCCCCCCCGGCAGAGTTGAAAAACATCGCGACCGGCAGGCTCGAAAGCCTGCCCCACACTGAAATCCATTCCACACTATGAAAGCCACCCAAACCCTGCATGACTTGGGCCAGAGTCTCTGGCTCGACAACATCACCCGCGACCTGCTCAACAGCGGCACGTTGAAACGGTACATCGACGAATTGTCCGTCACCGGCTTGACGTCGAACCCGACCATTTTCGACCACGCCATCAGCAAAAGCGCCGCGTATGACACCGCCATCCGCACCGGCCTGGCAAGAGGAAAATCCGGCGAGGACCTTTTTTTCGACCTGGCACTGGACGACCTGACGCGGGCCGCCGACCTCTTCCGGCCGATTTATGACCGGACCAATGGCGTGGACGGCTGGGTGTCGCTCGAAGTATCGCCGCTGCTGGCCTACGACACCGCCAGCACCATCGCCGCCGCGCGGGAGCTGTCCACCCGGGCGGCGCGGCCGAATCTGTTCATCAAAATCCCAGGCACGAAGGAAGGGTTGCCCGCGATTGAAGAGTCCATTTTTGCCGGCGTGCCGGTCAATGTGACGCTCCTGTTCTCGCGCGAACACTACGTGGCGGCCGCCGAGGCTTACATGCGCGGCATCACGCGGCGCATCACCGCCGGGCTCAACCCGCAGGTGGCGTCCGTCGCTTCCATTTTTATCAGCCGCTGGGACACCGCGGTGGCCGGCAAGGTCCCGGAAGACCTGAACAACCGCCTGGGCATTGCGATCGCCAATCAGGCCTACAAAGCCTATCTCGACCTTTTGAACCGCCCGGCGTGGCAGCGGGCCTACAATGCCGGCGCCCGGCCGCAGCGACTGCTCTGGGCCAGCACCGGCACCAAGGATCCCAAAGCGTCCGATACGCTCTACATCAAAGCCCTCGCCTCGCCGTTCACCGTCAATACGATGCCCGAAGGAACGCTGCTGGCCCTGGCCGACCACGGCGAGATCGGATCGATCATGAAAACAGACGGCGGCGACGCGGAAACGGTCCTGGTGCGATTCGCCCGGGCCGGCATCGGCATCCAATCGCTGGCGGCGCAATTGCAGGAGGACGGGGCCAAATCGTTCGTGAAATCCTGGAACGATTTGATGAACGTGATCACGTCCAAAAGCGAAGCACTCAAACGGGCGGCATAATCAACCGTCACCTATGAAGGTACTGGTCATCGACGTCGGCGGAACGCACGTCAAGATTCTCGCCACCGGCCAAAAGCAGCATCGGCAATTCGATTCGGGCCCGACGATGACGCCCGGCAAAATGGTGGAGCAGGTCCGCCAACTGGCTGCCGATTGGACGTACGACGTGGTGACCATCGGTTATCCCGCCCCGGTGGTGCATCACCGGCCCTTCGCCGAGCCGTTCAACCTGGCTCCCGGCTGGATGACATTCAACTTTCGGGCCGCATTCCGGCGGCCGGTGAAAATCATCAATGACGCCGCCATGCAGGCGCTGGGCAGCTACCGCGGCGGACGGATGCTGTTCCTCGGCCTGGGCACGGGCCTCGGTTCGGCGATGATTGCCCACGGCGAACTCGAGCCGATGGAATTGGCCCATCTGCCGTACCGGAAAAAAACCTACGAGGATTACGTCGGCCTGCGCGGTTTGAAAAAGCATGGGAAGAAAAAATGGCGGAAGTATGTTGCGGACGTCGTCAGGCGGTTGAGCGCCGCATTGAAACCGGACGAGGTGGTGCTCGGCGGCGGCAACGTCAAGCGGATGAAAACGTTGCCGCCCGGCTGCCGGGCGGGCGACAACGCCAATGCGTTTATCGGCGGGTTTCGCTTGTGGCGGGAAGCCGGGAACCGGCAGGATGGCGCCGGCGGAACCCCCCGCCGGCCTCGGCGCCGGGAAATCCGGCCCAAAAACATTAAATCATCACCATGAAATCCATCCTCAAACCGCTCACGCAACGGACCGCCTGGAAGGCATTGGCCGTCCATCATAAAAAAGTCCGGCATTTGCACCTCCGGGAATTGTTCGCCGAAGATTCCAAACGGGGCGAACGCCTGACGGCGGAAGCGGTCGGCCTTTTCCTGGATTATTCCAAGAACCGCATCACCGAACAGACGCTCAAGCTGCTGATCCACCTGGCCCGTGAATCCAACCTGCGCAAACGGATCGACGCCATGTTCCGCGGCGACAAAATCAATATCACCGAAAACCGCGCCGTCCTGCATGTGGCCCTGCGCGCGCCCCAAAATGCTTCCATCCTGGTGGACGGCAAAAACGTTGTGCCGGAAGTCCACGCCGTCCTCGAAAAAATGGCGGGGTTTGCCGACCGTGTCCGGAGCGGCGCCTGGAAAGGCCACACGGGCAAGCCCATTCGTAACATCGTCAACATCGGCATCGGCGGTTCTGACCTCGGGCCGGTCATGGCCTACGAGGCGCTCCGGCATTACAGCCGGCGCGACCTGACGTTCCGGTTTGTTTCCAACGTTGACGGCATTGATTTTGTGGAGGCGACCCATGACCTCGACCCGGCGGAGACCCTGTTCATTGTTTCATCAAAAACGTTCACTACGCTCGAAACCATGACCAACGCGGAGAGCGCGCGGGACTGGCTGCTCCAAGGCCTGGGCGGAGACCGGAAGGCCGTCGCAAAACATTTCGTCGCCGTTTCCACCAACGCGGAAAAGGTCAGCGCGTTCGGCATCGACACCGCCAACATGTTCGGTTTCTGGGACTGGGTCGGCGGACGGTATTCGATGGACTCGGCCATCGGCCTGTCGACGATGCTGGCCATCGGGCCGGAGCAGTTCCGCTCCCTGCTCGCCGGGTTTCATGCCATGGACGAGCATTTCCGCACTGCGCCGTTCGAAAAAAACCTGCCGGTGATCATGGGCCTGCTGTCGCTCTGGTACGCCGATTTCTTCGATGCGCAGACCGTCGCGGTGTTGCCCTATGAAAATTATCTGAAACGGTTTCCGGCCTATCTTCAGCAGTTGACGATGGAAAGCAACGGCAAGTCCGTGACACTGGACGGCAAAAAGGTGAACTACGCGACCGGCCCGGTTTACTGGGGTGAACCCGGCACCAACGGCCAGCATTCGTTCTACCAGTTGATTCACCAGGGCACGCGGCTGATTCCCTGTGATTTCATCGCCTTCGCGCATGCGCTCACGCCGCTGGGCCGGCACCATGACCTGCTGCTGGCGAATGTCTTCGCCCAGGCCGAGGCCCTGGCCTTCGGCAAGACGCCGGAGCAGGTCAGGTCCGAGGGCACCGCGGCGTGGCTGGTGCCGCATCGCGTGTTCGAAGGCAATCGCCCGTCAAACATCCTCCTGGCCGACCGGTTGACGCCGGAAATGCTGGGCAAACTCGTCGCGCTGTACGAACACATCGTTTTCACCCAGGGCATCCTCTGGGGCGTCAATTCGTTCGATCAATGGGGCGTCGAACTGGGCAAGGCGCTCGCCCAGCGCATCGTTCCGGAACTGGAGAACCGGTCGGAACCGGCGCTCCAGCACGACAGCTCCACCAATCATCTCGTCCGCCGTTACCGGAAAATGAAAGCCGCGCCATGAAAACGGTCGGGTACGACAAGCCGCTGTACGTTTTGCCCTTCGACCACCGGGGTTCGTTCGAAACCAAACTGTTCGGCTGGCATGGCGCGCTCACCACGGAACAGACGGCGGAAATTGCCGCCGCCAAACGGGTGATCTATGACGGGTTCAAATCCGCCGTCGCCGCCGGCGTGCCCAAGGAAAAAGCGGGCATTCTCGTCGACGAACAGTTCGGCGCCGACATCCTGCGCGATGCCCGGGCCGAAGGGTTTACAACCGCCTGTCCCGCCGAAAAATCCGGCCAGGAGGAATTCGATTTCGAATACGACGGCGACTACGCCCGGCACATCGAGGCCGTCGGTCCCGATTTTTGCAAGGTGCTGGTGCGGTTCAATCCCGAAGGCGATCCGGAGCTGAACCGGCGGCAGGTTTCCCGGTTGCAACAGCTTTCCGATTACCTCCGGGGGCACAGCCGGAGCGCGTTTATGTTTGAGCTGCTGGTGCCGCCCGAACCGGCGCAACTCGAACGCCTGCGGGGCGACCGGCGGGCCTATGACCTCGAGCTGCGGCCGGCATTGATGGTCCAGGCCGTGGAAAAACTGCAGGCCGCGGGCGTCGAACCCGATGTCTGGAAAATCGAAGGCCTCGACCGGCGCGCGGATTGCGAAAAGATCGTGGCCGCGGCGCGGCGCGACGGACGCAGCCAGGTCGGTTGCATCATCCTCGGCCGCGGCGAGGATGACCAAAAAGTGCATGAATGGCTGGCCACGGCCGCGCGCGTGTCCGGTTTCATCGGGTTCGCCGTGGGCCGGACGGATTTCTGGGAACCGCTGGTGGCGTTGCGCGCGAACCAAATTCCGCGCGAAGCCGCCGTGGCGGAAATTGCCCGGCGCTACCGGGAATTCGTCCGCGTTTTTGAAACCGCGCCAGCGGCCTGAACCGGTTCGGGGCGGCGCGGGACGGAAATGGGAACAAAAGGAGGAGCGGGAAAGGAGTTATGAAAAAGCAATCAACAATGCAGTTGGGGATGGTGGGACTGGGCCGGATGGGCGCCAGTATGGTACGACGATTGATGCGGGGCGGACATCCGTGCGTGGTCTATGACCGGGCGCCGGCCGCCGTCAAGGAACTCGTCCGGGAAAAAGCCACCGGCGCTGCCTCATTGGCTGACCTGGTGAAAAAACTGACTCCGCCACGCGCGATCTGGTTGATGGTGCCAGCCGGGGTCGTGGACCGGTCCATCGCCGACCTCACGGCGTTGCTCGACCAAGGGGATATCCTGATCGACGGCGGCAATTCGTATTACATCGATGATATCCGGCGCGCGAAGGAACTTGCGGCGAAAGGCATCCATTACGTCGATGTCGGGACCAGCGGCGGCGTATGGGGCCTGGAACGCGGTTACTGCATGATGATCGGCGGCGAAAAGAAGGTCGTTCAGCACCTGGACCCGATCTTTGCGGCGCTGGCGCCGGGCCGGGGCACAGAGATTCCCCGCACGCCTGGCCGCGAAAAACTCGGCGGCACGGCCGAGCAAGGTTACCTGCATTGCGGCCCGAACGGGTCGGGTCATTTCGTCAAGATGGTCCACAACGGGATCGAGTACGGCATCATGGCCGCCTACGCCGAGGGACTGGGCGTTTTGAAATCGGCCAACATCGGCAAACAAACGAGCCGGCCGGACGCCGAGACCACTCCGCTGCGCAATCCCGATCATTACCAGTACGATTTGAACCTGGCCGACGTGGCCGAGGTCTGGCGGCGCGGCAGCGTGATTGCCTCGTGGCTGCTGGACCTGACTGCCGCCGCGCTGGTCCAGGACCCGGAATTGAAACAGTTTGCCGGCCGGGTGTCGGATTCCGGCGAAGGCCGCTGGACCATCAAGGCGGCGATCGACGAAGCGGTGCCGGTACCGGTCCTCACCACGGCGCTGTACGAGCGGTTCGCTTCGCGCGGCGATGCCGATTACCAGGATAAAGTGCTTTCAGCCATGCGCTTTGGTTTCGGCGGACACCTGGAAAAACCGGCCGGTCAAAAATCATGAATGCTCCCTTCCATTCCGATGCCCTGGTGTTTTTCGGCGCCACCGGCGACCTGGCGCACAAGAAAATTTTCCCGTCGCTGCAGTCCATGATCAAGCGCGGGCATCTTGAGGTGCCGGTCATCGGCGTAGCCAAAGCCGGCTGGAACCTGGACCAGCTCAAAGCCCGGGCGAAGGACAGCCTCGAGCAACATGGCGGGCTTGACCCGGCGGCGTTTGCAAAATTGTCCGGCCTGCTGCGTTACGTCGATGGCGATTACAATGAGATTTCGACCTTTCAGGCGCTGCGCCGGGAACTCGGCTCGGCACAGCATCCGGCCTACTATCTGGCTATCCCGCCTGCGGCATTCGCCATCGTGGTCGAACAGCTCGGCAAAATCGGCGGCACGAGCGGCGCCCGGGTGATCGTCGAAAAGCCGTTCGGACGCGACCTGGTTTCGGCGCAGGAACTCAACCGGATCCTGCTCAAAACGTTCGACGAAACGGCCATTTTCCGCATCGACCATTACCTCGGCAAAAAGCCGGTGCACAACATGCTGTTTTTCCGGTTTGCCAACGCCATGCTCGAACCATTCTGGAACCGCAACAGCGTCGAGAGCTTCCAGATTACCATGGCGGAGGATTTCGGCGTCCAGGGCCGGGGCGCGTTTTATGAACAGGTGGGCACCATCCGCGACGTGATGCAAAACCACCTGTTCCAGGTCATGGCCCACCTGGCCATGGAACCGCCGGTACGCACGGACAGCGAATCGATCCGCGACGAGAAGGTCAAGGTGTTGAAGGCCATTCCGCCGTTGACGGCGCAGGATGTGGTACGCGGACAATTTCGCGGTTACCGCCAGGAACCGGGCGTCGCGCCTGATTCCAAAGTTGAAACCTTCGCGGCGCTCCGGCTGGAAATCGATTCCTGGCGCTGGCGCGGCGTTCCGTTCTATATCCGGGCCGGAAAAAATCTGCCGGTGACCTGCACAGAGGTGGTGGTCCGGTTGCGTCAGCCGCCGACGATGTACCAGGGTTACGATTTGAAACCGAATTATTGCCGGCTGCGGATCAGCCCGGACATCACGTTCGGCATTTGCCTGAACGGCATCTCTCCCGACGATGAAAAAGTCAGCGTGCCGCGCGAAATCATGGGCAGCCGTTATCCCCAGGCCGGGGAAATGGATGCCTACGAACGGGTGCTGGGCGACGCCATGAAGGGAGACGCCACGCTGTTCGCCCGGGAAGATTACGTGGAAGAAGCCTGGCGGATTGTCGATCCGGTTCTGAAAGCGGGCACGCCGCTGTTTGAATATGAGCCGAAAACCTGGGGGCCGGCCGAGGTTACCCGCGTCACGCCGCCGGGCGGCTGGCAGGAACCGGTGGTAAACACCGGGACGAATCCATAATCGGTAGCGTCCTGATTTGACCCGTCTGGTGTGTTGTCACTGACGTTTCTTTACAATGGATGTGGCACGACGAATTTCGTCCTCGCCCTCGTAATCGAATTTTATCGAGGACGAGGACGAGAACGAGGACGATGCTAAAGTTATTTCGCTTACACCAACGGGTATCAGGCTCCGATTTCGAGCCACAGGCTCGACGCTACACCGGATCCCGGCACTGCCCCAATATCCTTGCTGGATACTTCACCTGTTTTCTGCTACATCTGGATACAGACCGTTTAAATGGACCATGGCATGAAAATTCAGGCATTACCGGACGCCGACGAAGTGGCGGCGGAAGCCGCCCGATTCATTGCGGCGGAAGCGCGGGCCGCCGTGGCGGCGCGCGGACGTTTTGTTTTTGCCGTCAGCGGCGGGCACACGCCCTGGCAGATGTTGCAGGCCCTGGCCACCGAAGATGTTCCGTGGAAAAATGTGCATGTTGTCCAGGTGGACGAACGGGTGGCGCCACCCGGCCACACGGACCGGAACCTCACCCACTTGTGTCAAAGCCTGCTTGAACAGGCGCCGTTGCGGCCGGAGCAGATCTATGCCCTGCCGGTTGAAGAAAAAGATCTCGAAGCGGCGGCCGCCAGCTATGCCGTCACCTTGCAGGAACTGGCCGGCAATCCGCCGGTGCTGGATCTCGTGCACCTGGGACTCGGCCCGGACGGACACACGGCCTCGCTGGTTCCGGATGACCCGGTGCTTTACATCACCGATCGTGACGTCGCCGTGACGGGCGTTTACCAGGGTCGCCGGCGGATGACCCTGACTTTTCCCATGTTGAATCGTTCCCGGCGGATCCTGTGGCTGGTCACCGGGGCGGAAAAAACGGACATGCTGGCCCGGCTTCAGGCCGGTGATATTTCGATTCCAGCCGGCCGGATACGCCAGGACAAAGCGCTGGTGCTGGCGGACGTGGCCGCCGCGGGCAAATTGGTCCTGCCGGCAAGACCGCACCCGCCAATGCCGCCAATAAAACCTCCGGCTCCCCACCGGATAGTCCAGCCCAGCCGCAAACGGTGAGGCGCTTCGGTAGTGGTAATATTGGTAGGGACGCCGCACTGTCCCGATGAATCGGGAGACAAGCGCAGTGCACTGTCCCCGCCATTTTTTGAAATGCATCGCCCGCCCGATGTTATTTTTTTGTGGACAGCAAGGGGCGATGAGGATTGATTCGTCGGGTTCATCGCAAACATCCGGAGAAAAACCGTCTATGAAAATGAAGGAAATGGTCAAGCGAGCGCGCAAGCTGGCGTCGTCGTTCCGCATTGCCGACGGCCGGAAATTCCGGCTTAAAGACATCGACCCGGGTGAGCTGCTCGGGTATTCGTCCGAAGACAAACCGCGGGCCAAGGAAATGTTGGCCCTGGGGATCGAAGCGCTTACCCAATTGCAGGATCGGTTGTACGCGGACGACCGGTGGGCATTGCTCCTGATTTTCCAGGCGATGGACGCGGCGGGCAAGGACGGCGCCATCAAACACGTCATGTCCGGCGTCAATCCACAGGGCTGCCAGGTCTATTCCTTCAAATCGCCCTCGGCCGAGGACCTGGACCACGACTATCTCTGGCGATGCATGAAATGCCTGCCGAACCGCGGCCAGATCGGCATTTTCAATCGCAGTTACTACGAGGAAACGCTGGTGGTGCGGGTGCATCCCGAATATCTCCAAAAACAAAAACTGCCGCCGGAATTGGTCAACAAAGACATCTGGGAGGAACGTTTCCAGGATATCCGCAGCTTTGAACGGTACCTTGGCCGCAACGGCGTGGTGGTGCGGAAATTCTTCCTGCATGTCTCGAAGAAGGAGCAGAAACGGCGGTTTCTGGAACGCATCGAAAATCCTGAGAAGAACTGGAAATTCTCCGGCGCCGACATGAATGAACGTGGTTACTGGGACCAATACCAAAAAGCCTATGAAGACATGATCCGGCACACCGCCACGGAGGAGGCGCCCTGGTACGTGGTGCCGGCGGACAACAAATGGTTCACCCGGACGGTCGTTGCCGCGGCGGTGATCGAGACATTGGCCGATCTCCATCTGAACTATCCCGAAGTCGGCGCGGAAAAGCTTCGGGAACTCGCCCAGGCCAAAAGGGCTTTGCTGAAAAAATAATCGCAGACGTTGCAGCCTTACAAAGCGTGCGCCACTTCCGCGCCCGGACGGAAAATCTAGGGAATTGTCCTAGGCCACCCTGGAGATTTCACCCATTGTTAATCTTAATTCAAGTGTGTTAGAATTAAAGAATGGGTGCACGCAACGATTTGCCGGGCGACCCCCACGAAGTTGTGAAATGTCTTAGAAGGGAGATCGAAAGGTTACAGGCGATTTTGCAATGAAGGGCCTTGAAGGCAAGGCGATTGGAAGCCAGGCTGGACGAAATCCAGAAACAAGCCTCCTCGAACAATCCCCCACCGCCGCCCGAACATCCGCAGGAATAGCCGGTGGTGCCAGCCGTAAACGTGGCGCCGCAGGCTTATTCGTACCGGAGCGCCTCGATCGGATCGAGCCGTGACGCTTTCCAGGCGGGATAAAAGCCGAACACGACTCCGACGCTGACCGAAGTGACCACGGCGGCGATCACCGCCGTCACCGTCAGCGAGATGCCGCGTCCCAGCAGAATGCCGGCCACGCCGCCCAGCAGGCAAAGCACCGCCACCACCAGCCGCCGAACCCGATGGCCAGGACCGCGACCGCGACGACGAAAACCGGAAAGCTTAAAATTTTTCGCATAAACTCGCATCCGCGACCCCGCGCTTATCCGGGCCCGCGCCGGAACGGGGAATGAAATGCTGTCATCAGGCCAATAATAGCGTGAAGCCTAAAGACGAAGCCAACTCACCGTTTGGATGGCCGGGACGTCCCGCGCCGGGATTCGCCGGCCGCGCCGATCAGCGGCCAACCCACAGCACGTCCAGGTTGCCGGGACCGCCGCGGTTGCCCCGCCGTTCACCGGCGGGCGCGTTCGTGGCCGGCGTCTCCGCGGGTGAAGTTGCCTGCGGAGCGCGCTCAGTGCAGATCAGGACGATGCGATTGTTCTTCGTGTCGAGCGACGACGTTTTGCAGCCGGATTTGGTCTTGACCGTCTGCTCGACCGCAAAGCTGGTGGGGCTGTTTTCCTTGATGATGGTCAGCGTGCCATCGCGTTGTGAACTCCATGCCTCCATCGTGTCGGGATTGAACCCGCCGCCATCCGTGCCATTGCCGAGGGGCAACGTCGCCAGGACTTTTCCATCGTCGGCATTCACCACGACGCAGACGGAAGGATTGGCGCACATGGCGAACAGGATATGGTTCTTCGCGTCGAAGCCGAGGCCGCCGGGCTCGCCGGCGGTGTCGCCGAGGTCATACTTGGTGATGAGCTTCATTGTCTTCAGGTCCACCACGGCAATCTTCTTCTCGTTCTCGACATCCACGTACAATTTCCCCTGCCCGTCGCTCTGGGCCTGTTCCATGGCGCCGCCCACGTCAATCGTGCCCGCCACGGTGCCGTCCCTGGGATCAATCAGGGTGATGCTGGGCGCCTGGTGGCTGAGGATCAGGATCTTGCCGGTGAACGGCTCGCGCAGAATGCCGTCGGGGCGGCCGTCCACGTCGATGCTCTTGATCTTCTCCATCGTCTTCGTGTCGAACATGCCAAGCGGTTTGCTGCTGCTGAACCCGTGATGGGTGGCGGTATCCACGGCAACCCCGTGGCCGCTGAGATTGGTAATCGAACCGATGAGTTTGTGGGTGTCCAGATCGAAGACGTAGGTCTGGTTGCCGCGCGGGACGTAAACACGGCGGCCGTCGTTGTCGGCATAAACATAGTCAATGCCGCCGTTGCCCATCACCTGGGTGGTATCGAGGACCTTGTACGGAGCGTCGGCATTTTGGGCGAGGGCATTGCCGGCCCAAACGGCGAGACCGGCTGCGGACAGGAGACAGAAAATATTTTTCATAAGATCGGTATGGTTTTTCCATGGGCGTTATTACATTTCTGCAGCGGATAATCAATACCGGCATAGATTATGACAAAGATTTCATAAAGGCGCGGTACCGGGCAGTGTCTGAATTTGATATGGCTTTGGCAAAATTGAATGGCAGGGCGGCGCTGTTGCGCCGCCTGGCCGAGCGGCAGCTCGGCCCTACCAGCCAAATTTAAGGCACCACCGCCGGCGCCCCAGCACGTCCGGCCTACGAGGCGCCGGGAGCAGGGTTGGGTGGTCCTCGCCGGTTCGCCGTCAATCGGTTGGCCAGGACACGGTAGGCCAGGGCGACGGCCAGCAACCCGATCAGAAAAATCAGGATCAATGCCACGCCCAGCCAAAACGCCCGGTTCATCATCGCCCGGGCGTCGGCAGTGGTTTGTTGTCCGACCCGTGCCAACCGCGGGGCGCTCTGATTCACCGTGGCCAGCAGGTTGTTCAGGTCCCGGGCGGCGGCCCCAATCTGGCCGGCCGCGGTGCCGTAATCGAGCACGTTGAACGACCGGCGGTTGGTGGACGTCGCCGTCGAAGTGGGATTCGAGGACGAGACATAGTGAACGAATTGGTCCAGCGACTGGATCGCTCCGTTGATGGCCGTGGCGGCGTTGCCGCCGGCGTTGAGAGTCTGGCGCATGTCCGTTTCCTGGGATCGCAACCCATCGAGCACCTGCTGGATGGCGGCCCGGCGCTGGTCCCGGATCAGTTGCGGCAATTGTTGGGACGTTTTGGCAAAGAGTTCGGCCGAGGTCGCCAGTTCGTCCGCATTGGACAAAACCTGTTTCGATTCGGGCTGGCCGGCGAGTTCATAAATCAGCGCTTCGGTCTGCCAACTCAACAGCATCGGCATGCGCTGGGTATAATACATCACCCGTTCACCCAGGCGCCGCGTTTCCTCGATGGCGGCGGCGGTGGGATCCAGGCCGGCCAACGGGTCCAGATAAAGCAAACTGAAAATGCTGGTGGGTGCGGCCGGCTGCGATGGGGTCTTCCCGATATCCGCGGCGAATTCGCGGAATCGAAGAGAGCCGACGTACCGTTGGTGGGGATTTTTCTGCCGCCATTCCTCGACCATATTCCGCAATTCCTGCTGCTGCTGCCGTTTGAGGAAACTGTTCGCGAACAACCAGACATTGGTTTCCTGCTGCCGTTCGACTTCCAATTGAGGCTCAATGGCGTCGCCAAAGGTTTTAACGCCGTAATCTTCCGTGACCATGCGGGAGACGGTGACGAGGACGAGGATGTCCAGCGCATTGACGACCGGGTTCGGGCCGGTGGCGTCGGTATACGCCGAGGTGGCCTGGCCCAACTTCCATCTCAGGGCCGCCAGTTGAGCCTGGGGTGTTCCCGCCCGTGAGCCAAACTCATCGGCGGCCTGGGCGATGGCGGCGACATAACTGTCGGCAAAACGCATGACCTGGATCTGCAGCGCCTCGATGGTGACGGCCGGTGTCGAGTTGGTGGTCAGTTGAATCGCCTCCACCCGGGCCGGGACCGGGGAACGATGCAGGTGGAACAAGGTGCAACCCGACAGGGCCAGGACGGCGATGGCCGGACCAAGGCATTTCAAAAACAGTCGGACGGTTTTATTTTTCTTACGCTTGCATGTTTCACTCATGATCAGTGACGGGTTTGAGCAAGACGTCACCCGCATTGACCAGCGGCACACCGTCAGGGGAACGGGCCTTGAAAACCGTGGCGACAAAATTCGTTTCCAAATTCCGGTAACCGGGGCATTCGAATGACAACGTCACCGCATGCCAGCCGCTGCGCCGGAACGGGGCGAAAACGCTTACCTCGTCCACGACAAAGCGGCCGGCGACATCCGTCCGGACGCCGGGCGGCCGGGTCAGAATCTGGCCACCTTTCGGCGGCGTGCTTTCGCCGGCAGTGGCATAGCGCACCACCCGCCGGACGGTAACACCCGGAAGCGGCTGTTGCGTGCCGGCGGCCAGAACCCGCCCGGTCACCCGCGGCGAACTGTAAGAGGACAATCCGCCGGACTGGCAACCAGTCAGGACCATCAGGCAAATGATTCCGGTCAGCGCGAGAACGGCCGGAGGCTTCAAGGTTGGATCCGTCAGTGTTTTGGTTCGTCTTGCCATTTCGTTGCTCGCTCACTCTCCCCGGCGTTGAATGTATCACCAGTGCTGCCTTCCCGCCAATTCCGGGTAGCGTCGGCAGTGTTCGAAATCCATAGGTAGCGCCGCCCTGCCGTTCGATTTCGCCGGATCTGGTTGACCCAATATTGTTCCTGGAACCGGACAGCCGGAGGCTAGCCCAAAGCAGGTCGTAAAAACATCGAAAATCTCAGCCGCCGCCCTGGTCGATTTTCTGGCGGGTTTTTCGTCATCCCCAAGCGCGCCGTAACCGGGTCCGGCGTGCCCGCGTCTGAATCAGGGTCCGGATGACGGTCCTGGAACGGCATGAAAATCATGCCAGCCTTTCTTGGAACCGGCCTGGACCAGGAGCCGGTACGTGACGTTGAGTTGGAGCGGTTGGGCGTGAGCGCCCGGAACGGCGGGTTTCATGCCCCGAATTCCCCGGCCATAAACGAAATCTGTTATGGGAATGGAATTGGAATCGGACACCAGATGCCAGAGGGGCAGGACATGTTGATCTTTTTGCCAGGCATCGAGGGGAACGACCTTGAGCTCGGTGAGCCGGAGCGGTTCATCGAAACCGAACATCACCGGCGCGACATCCCCGTCAGCCGCCGGCGAACCGGGACGGGCACGCAGGTTCGGCCGGGTCAAACGGCTGGTGTGATGGATATAAATCGGTTCGGACTTGAACCACTTCGTGAAGCCGGCGGCATAAACTCCCGCCAGTACCAGCAACATCCCGATGAGCAACCATTGTCTCTTGGCCATAAATCAACGGCCGGCGCGGCTGCGGTTCGCGACACCGACTTGCCGGTCATACCGGTAAAGACGCTCGGGGAGAGGAAATGGTTATGAAAACATCCAGGCCCGCCCCCCGGCCCGCGCCCTCGGCCGCCGCCTTCACCCTGATTGAACTGCTCGTCGTTATTGCCATCATCGCTATTCTCGCCGCGATGTTGTTGCCGGCGCTGAGCCGCGCCAAGGCATCCGGCAAACGCATCGCCTGCATCAACAACGTCAATCAGTTGAATCTCGCCCTGCAGATTTACATCAGCGACAGCCAGAATTTTTATCCGCCCCGCTCGGAAAAAGACCGCTGGCCGGACCGCCTCTTCGAGTACTATGGCCGGAATTTGAACGTGCTTCTTTGCCCCAGCGACGGAGATGACGGATCCACTCCCCAGACCGGCAGCAATACCAACAACATTGCCGATGGCGCGCCGCGCAGTTATCTGATCAATGCGTTCAACGACTATTTTGAATCGATTTTGAGCCCGTCGGATTTTTCCAGTATTTACATGGCGGGAAACTACCCGTCCGGCATGAAGGAAAGCCTCATCCACTATCCGTCGGATACGATTGTGTTCGGGGAGAAAAAGACGGACGCCGGCGATTACTACATGGATTTCGCGGAGGGCGTCGGGAACGACGTGGACCGGGTCGAGCAAAGCCGCCACGGCGCCGGCGGGCCGGCCACCCATGGCGGCGGATCGGATTATGCATTCGCCGACGGCAGCACCAAATTCATCAAATTTCCGTGGTCGCTTTCGCCAGTCAACCTCTGGGCCGTCACGGACGCCGCACGCACCAATTACGTGGTGACGTATTGACCGCCGGTTCCGGTCACCGGGATTTTTTCTTTAAACGCGAAGCTTCTTCCGCGCGCTTTTCGGCGATCAGCTTCACCGCCTGCTGGATTCGTCCCGCCCGGGTTTCCGGCCGCTTCGCTCCCTGGATCCACTGCAGATATTCCCGCCGGTGCGGACCGGTGCAGCCGGAAAAAAATTCGTCCAGCCCATTCGCCTTCAGGGCATCCTCGAAATCTTTTGGCACCTCTTTCATGGTTGCGCCATTCCTTTCCGTTTTCCGGTCACCAGATACGCCGCCGTACCGTAAACTTGAACCCTTTTTGCGTCTTCCAGCGCCACGGTTCAATTCCAAATGCCCAGTTCCACCAGCCGCCGGGTCGCCATTACCGCCCAACCGCGATTGGCCGCCGGACTGGCCGGGCTGGGATGCAAAATGTGCCCAAGGCGGATGTTCGCGCCGGCCGCGGCGCCTCGTCCGCGTTCCGCCGCGAAACCGCCGATGCCCACCAGCCATTCCGGCTGGAGAATGGACAGCAGCCGGCGTAAATGGCGGTCGCAGGCGCCAAACAGGCGGTCACGCGTCGCCCGGGGCAAATGGTCGGGGGTGTGATTGCGGCCGCTGGACTGCAGGAACGCCAGGGGACAATAGTTCACCACAAAATGTCCGGCAAAAAACCGTTCCGCCGGGCCAAATCGCCGGGCGAACAACTGCCACAGCCGCCGCCCGCTGACTTCCGAGCGCGGACAGTCAAAACCGAGCACGGGTCGTTTGGGATGCTCGGCCGCAGGCCGGCCGACGGGCGCGTGAATCTTCATCCAGCCATGCACGGCGGCGACTTCACCGAAGGGAACGCCGGTTTGCGCCATGCCGAACGGGCCCGGATTCATGCCCAGGAAAACGATGCGCTTTCTGCCGGTGCCGTACTTGCGCAAATACAATTCATGGGCCGGCCAGGCGTAAACCAGCGGATTATAAACGTAGGCAACCGGCGATCTGAATTTCAGAAGATTGACCTCCGCCGCCAGTTCCCGCGCCGCGGCAATGAGTTGTTGGCTGACACCGTTCGATTTCACGCAACGTTACGTTATTCGAGCCGGTCAAAAACGCAAACCGGTTTTCAGTGAAAACCGCGTCGACGCAGCTTGACACTGCCCCGGAGTCGTGTCGCAGACAGCGGAGCGCCGATCTCCAGATCGGCATGAATGGCAAGTTTTCCGCGAATTTCGCCGAACCGGAGTTCGGCGTTCCAGGGCCGTGTCAGGCGCCCATATCGCGTCGGCGCCGCGATTCCTGTTGACCGGCTTACCCGTTCAGCAATTCAATCAAGCCAAACTGATGCCGATGTGGTACGTTAATGGTAATCCGGAACACGTCACGTCGCAGCACAACCGCGTGACCCTTGGAAGGAGGCCATATGATTATAAAATCAAGAATGGCGAAAGAGGCAATCGTGCGGATCAGCAACCGGCCCGGCGCTCTTGCCCAGATCACCGGGAATCTGGCCGGCAAAGGCATCAACATCGAAGCCGTCATTGCCACCGTGGATGGCACGGATGCGGTCATCCGCATGGTGACCAGCGACCATGCGCGAACGTTGACCGCGTTGCATGAGCAAAAGCTCGAAGCGCAGGAAGCCAAGGTCGTGGTCGTTGAGGCGCTGCACCGCCCCGGCCTGTTGCAATATATCACGGAAAAATTGGCCAAAGAAAACATGGACCTGTTTTACCTGTACGCCACGGCGGCAACCAATGGGGACCAATGCCTGGTGGTTTTGTCATCCACCAACAACGATTGGGCGGTCATGATCCTCAAATAACCGCCGGCGGTTACCGTCGGCCCGCACAAAAAAAGCCCCTCCGGCTTGGCGACCAACAGCAGATCGGGTGGCCGTGCCGGCCGGGAATGAACCGCCCCTCAAAGGGCGTCGCCCGGCAGTTCCCGCTTCCGATATTCGTCGATGTAACTCGTCCAGGGCGCGGGGACTGAATTCCGGTAAAGTCCCACCTTGAAATAAAAAAGCCCCGGATGCCGATAGCCGGTCACCGGGTTCTCGGAATTGGCGGTAACCCCTTTGAAATCCACCAACGGGCGGCCGTCCAGCCACGCCTTGACCCACCCGGTCTCATTCGTGGCAAACCGCACCTGGAATCGGAAATCCAGCCAACGGCCGCGGAATTCGCCTTTTTCGGTATACAACCGGGCCTCGTGCGGGCGGTCGAGGTTCTGGGTAATGCGCAGTTCGCCGGAAATATAGCGCAGCGCCAGCACCGGGCTGTCGTCGGAGCAGTTGCCGCCGTCCGGACACAATTGCTTCCACTGTGCAATCACCAGCCGGGTGGGTACGATGGGAAAATTAGTCGGGAAATACAAGCTGAAGGCAAATTCGTATGCCTGGTTTTCCCGCGAAAAAAATCTGGCGGCCTCCATCAATTCCGCCCGCTCGCTGTCGCTGGTGCCCGGACGGCCGGCTTCGAATTTGTCCCGAGGATGGACCGTGATTTGCACCGCGCTGCGACCGGAGCGGACGACGTTGGTCTGGATGATCACCGCACCCGGCTCAAACCGGTCGGTGCTCCAGTTTGCGCTGAGTCCAGCCGTCTCGAAGCCGTCGTTGACCTCCAGGCCCGCCGCGCCGGCGCGGGAGACAACAACGGCCAGGAAGATCAAATGGAATCGGAACACGGGGGCCTTCATTTTACGTGAGAGTAGCTTCCCGGCCCGGACGGCGCAACCACGGGAACAACCTGAAGTACGGCCGGGGCGTTCCCGGGTCAAATTGCGCCAGTCACGCGCCGGCGGCGCGCCTGGAGCCGCTGGAAGAAATAGAAAGCGCCAACCATCGCCGGCGGGATCGCCCCGCGCCACCAGGGCTGATGCCACTGCCAGCTCGCGCTGAAACCTATTGAAAAATTATGCGGCTCGATTTTGCACCACGTCAGCATCGCCAGCACCGAACAGAGAATGCCGGTGGTCAGCATCCACTTGAAGCCCACCATGGCCCGTCGTGCCAGCGAGCAAAAACAGAAGGCCGCCAGCGCAACCGCCGTGTAATCCATGAGCTGAAACAGAATCAAAACACGCTGAAAGGCAACCGGATTGTCGCCGATGGCATGAAGCCTGTCATTGTTCCAACCATATTTCAGCGTGATCTCCAGTGCCAGTTGAACGAGCAGGAACACAAGCCACAAAACGGGATAAACCAGCACCGGCAGCAGGCCAAAGGTGACGACATAATGCCGGCCACACCAGTTCGAGCGGCGCAACACCGCCATCTGTTGATCGGCCAGCACCAGCGGATCCCCGAGCGCCGCGTCGGCGCGAGCCTCCGCCTCGGCTGCGGACCATCCCTCGGCCAGGGCCGCCTGTTTCAAATCGTCGCGATGATCCGCCACTTCTCCCACCAGCCGCCGCGCCTGTGAGCGGGGACAACCCAGTTCCAGCAGCCGGTGGCGCAGGATTTCCAGGAAATCAGGCATAACGCTCTCCCAGCAATAACGAGACGCCCGCCGTCACGCGATTCCATTCCGACGTCAACGCTTCGAGCCGTTTCCGGCCGCGGGCGGTGAGTTTGTAGTAGTGGCGGTTCCGGCCATCGACCGTCTGCCTCCGGCTGCTCACCTGCTTCTGCGCCTCCAGATAGTGCAGGTAGGGATAGATGCAGCCCTCGCCGAACGACAACGCCCGACCGGTCCGGGCACGGATCTCCTCCACGATCTGGTAGCCGTACATCTCCCGCCGGGCCAGCAGCCGCAACACCAGCAGTTCCGGCACCCCGTTCAGAAAAGGGGGATTGGTTTGCTTCATCGCCGGGCATCATGCATTTAACCGTGATGCTTGTCAACATCAAACTGTGAGGCTTTAGCCGGATGAACTCTGCTTTTGGTTGCACCGGATGTGCCCCGGCCGGTGCAGAAAATGCGCAAAACGCAATTCGGGCTTGCCGGGCACCGCCCGACTTGCCGGGAGGAAATTTGTATAACAGCCTGATCCCCGGGAGCTTATTGAGCAATTCCCAACCCTGGCAACTCCCCTGCTAAAGAAGGCCTGGACCCGTGCGGTCACGGTTCATCGAAGAAAGATTTCGACTATGGCGAATCCATTTGGTTTGACGAAGGCAATACTGGCGGAAAGAGAAGCGCGGCGGCGGCGGCGGTTTCGGGCGGGCGTATACGCGCTGCTGATCACGGCCATTGTTTTGATTATGGCGATGTTGATCGAAGGCTGCCAGACCCGGCGGCCGGGCGCCGCGACCCAATCAGCCATGACGCGGCCGGATCTCCGGACACCACGCCAGAAAACCAATCCGTTGCCGACGCCGATGGCTTCCGAGGCCGAGGCCGAGGCCAGTTGGGTCACTCCGCAATCGACCAGCCTGCCCGAAAACGTCACCTTGCCGTCTCCAGCCACAACTTCCCAAACCGTCATCACGGTTCCCGAACCGTTGCCGAAAGCGAACAATCATAAAACGCCGGCTCGCCACACCACCGGCAATTACGTGGTAAAATCCGGCGACACGCTCGGCCATATTGCCCGGGCCCACGGCACGACCGTCAAAGCTCTGAAAACCACCAATCATTTGACCCGTGATCGTATCTTCGTGGGTGAAAAATTAAAACTGCCCGGTGCCAAACCTGCCAAAACCGGTTTGGTTCAAAACTGACCGGCATCGTCGGATCGATCCGGAACCGCCAGGCCCGATTCCATTTTACGCCGACCAAACCGGCGTTCACCGAACATGACTGCTGAATCCACGTTGCGACCTCCTTTTATTTCGTCCGCCCGCATCGGATGGCTGAACGCGTGCCACGCGACCGACCGAATTCATATCCGGGCCTGCGACCTCGGCCTGGGTGTCTTTGCCAACCGCGACCTGCGGCCGGGAGAAGTCATTCTGACCATCGAAGGACCGGTCATCGATTTTGCCGAGACCAAACGGCGCGGGCCGTGGGAATGCATGGCCATTCAGATCGGACCCGACCAATACCTCGACACTCAGCCGCCCGGCGTATTGGTCAATCATTCGTGCGATCCCAATGCCGGCATCCGGAAAAACCGGTACCTGGCGGCGTTGCGGAAAATCCGGGCCGGCGAGGAGATCCGCTACGATTATTCCACCACGATGGAGGAACACTCCTTCACGATGCAATGCCGGTGCGGCGCGCCCAACTGCCGCGAATGGGTCAGGGATTTCTCCACCCTGCCCCGCCCGATCCGGGAACGTTACCTGGCCCAGGGTATCGTGATGGATTTCATCCGCAAAACCGCCGCCGGCTCCGAATCCAGACGCGCCGCCTGAAAAGTCGGCGGCGGATTTACGCGAATCCGGTCAAACAATCCGACAGGGAATCACCGCGTCTTCGTCGAATGAATACACCGCGCACAGCCGATGGTAGCCGTCGGCGATGATGACTTTGCCGTTGGCGCTGTCGCGCACCAGCAGGATGGGCGAGAGTTTTTCCCCACCCCGGATCCGGGCCCGGTCCCTGGCCACATGCGAATTGTCTTTGCCCAGCAAGGGCAGCCGTGCCGCGCGGAAAATGTCCTTGGACTTGAACTCCACCACCGGCACCTTCCGGAGTGCGGCGACGAAACGGTCCGCGCGCTTGTCGTCGTAAATGAGATTCAGACAAGACCGCGCCGCCGGATAATCATGGGCTTCCGGCTTCTCCAGCCATTTGATTTTGGAATCGCTCATGGGAATTCCAGCCACAGATGAACACGGATCAACACAGATGGCAAAGGCCAAATTGAAGGTAATGTATTAATCCATGGTGGGGCGCTTCGCGCTGCGTGGCGCCGCCGGGTCACAGCGCGACCCGAGCCACCAAATTCAGGCACTGCCATTATAAATTCCGGTTGGAATTCCCGGTGCGGGTGTGCGACAAGTAGGGCCTAATTATGAGCCGCAAAATCGCCATCATCACCGGAGCATCACGCGGAATCGGCAAAGCCATTGCGCTGCGCCTCGCCAGGTCGGGCGTCGATTCCATCATTACCTACAAATCGTCGCAGGCCGAGGCCGGCGAGGTCGTCAAACAGACTGAGGCACTCGGCGCACGCAGCGTGGCCGTGCCATTGGACGTGGCCGCGCGCGAGTCCTACATGAACTTCGCCGCCGTCGCGAAGGCTGCGCTCGAAAAGCTCGGCGCGACGAGATTCGATTTTCTCGTCAACAACGCCGGCATCGGCCTCTCGCAGCCGTTCGCCGAGACCACCGAGGCGCAGTTCGACGAGATGATGCACGTCCATCTCCGGTCCGTTTTCTTCCTCTCGCAGACGCTGCTGCCGCTGATCAACGACGGCGGGCAGATTGTCAATATCTCCACCGGCACCAGCCGTTTCGTACTGCCGGGCTACTCGATCTATGCGTCGCTGAAAACAGCCGTGGAAGGGCTCACCCGCTATATGGCCAAGGAACTTGGCCCGGGCAAAATCCGCGTCAACGTCGTGGCGCCGGGCGCGACCGAAACGGATTTTCGCGGCGGCTTCATCCGGAACAATCCGCAGTTCAAGAAAATGATGGAAACGAACATCGCCCTGGGCCGCGTGGGCCAGGCGGACGACATAGCGGGCGTGATCAACGCGCTGCTGTCCGACGATTGCTATTGGATCAACGGCCAGCGCATCGAAGCATCCGGCGGGCAGGTGCTGTGAGGATAGGCGATTGCTAAAAGCGCGAAACAGGTGAAGGCAATTTCGCCGCGTGTTCCATCGCCCAAGTCAAAATGCGCAAGGCAGGGTCATCGCGCTGCGATGACCGGACGGCACAGCAGCGCGCCGTCCCTGCCATTTACGCCTTAAAGAATCCTATTTCTTCCCATGCACCTTCGCCGCCACCTTCAACCGCAGCGCATTGAGCCGGATGAAGCCAGTGGCGTCATCCTGGTTGTAGGCTTTGGTCGGGTCGGCTTCCATCGTCGCCATGTGCGGGTTATACAGGCTCACCGGGCTCCGGCGGCCGGCCACCATGATGTTGCCCTTGTATAACTTTACCCGGACGGTGCCGGTCACGTTCTTCTGGCTCTCGGTCACGTAGGCCTGCAACGCCAGCCGTTCCGGCGCAAACCAGAAGCCGTTGTACACCAGCGCGGCATATTTCGGAATCAACGCGTCGCGCTGGTGCATGACTTCCCGGTCCATGGTCAGGCTTTCCATCTGCCGATGGGCGAAGTGCAGGATGGCGCCGCCCGGCGTTTCGTAGACGCCGCGCGATTTCATGCCCACGTACCGGTTTTCCACCATGTCCACCCGGCCGACACCGTGTTTGCCGCCGATCCGGTTCAGCGTCTTCATCACACCCAGCGGGGACAGTTTTTTGCCGTTCACGGCGATCGCGTCGCCGGATTTGAAGTCGATGGTCACAAATTCCGGCTGGTTCGGAGCGTCCTCGGGGAACACCGAGAGCGTGGTGAATGAGCCGCGGTATTTTTTGTCGCTCGCGTCCATCCATGGATCCTCCAGGATGCCGGCCTCGTAGGAAATGTGCAGCAGGTTCCGGTCGCTGGAGAACGGTTTTTTGGCGGTGGCCAGGACGGGAATCTTCCGCTGTTCGCAATAAGCGATCATTTCGGCCCGCCCGGGAAATTCATTGCGGTACCGTTCGTCCCGCCAGGGTGCGATGACCTGCAAATCCGGCGCCAGCGCGGCGGCGGTGAGCTCGAACCGCACCTGGTCGTTGCCCTTACCGGTGGCGCCGTGGGCGATGGCGTCGGCCTTTTCTTTTCTGGCGATTTCCACCATGCGTTTGGCGATGAGCGGCCGGGCGATGCTGGTGCCGAGGTAATACTGGCCTTCATAGACGGCGCCGGCCTGGAGCATGGGGAAAATAAAGTCGCGGGCAAATTCCTCCTGGAGATCGTCGATGTAGATTTTGGACGCGCCGGTGCGTTTGGCCTTGGCCTCGAGGCCGGCGAGCTCCTCCTCCTGGCCGATATTGGCGCAAAAGGCGATCATCTCGGCGTCGTAGGTTTCTTTGATCCAGGAAAGCAGCACCGACGTGTCGAGGCCGCCCGAATAAGCTAGGACAATTTTCATGTCCGCCCATTAAACCGGCTGGCGGGTGAACACGCAAAAGGAAAAAGCATGTGGGGCAGGCTTTCGAACCTGCCGGTTCATCGGACTTTCCAGTCCGATTTCCCGCGGCGCTGGAAAGCGCCGCATGCCGGCAGATCGGGCGGTCTGCCCTACTTTGCCGAAGTCCGCTGCATCATCCAGTTCCAGTCCTGCACGTCGGAGGGATCAGTCAGGGTCCCGCTGCTGGCAATCTTTTCCGCCGAGTTGACCCAGCGATGAGTTTCGGAATGTCCATCGGCAAACGCGAAACCGCAGCCGCTGTCGTGGTAGCTTCCGGGAGCATCAATCCATTCGGGTCCCGCCATGGAAAAACCGAAAGCAGCGTCATTGAGGCCTTTAACATCCTCGTCCACCAACACCCAGAGGCTGGACGGTCCCGGCGGACGAATATCGGTGACTTTGGCAAAGGTGTGCCAGGGCGAATCCCGCCGGTGCATATGCGTGCCATCCAGCCAGGGACCGTTGACGGACATGTACGGTGAACCGCTATGGCTGGATCCGGTGGAATCAAAACCCGGATCGATGGTGCCCACGGCCTGGTTCATGGAGAAGGTTCGGGCGGCGGGAACGATCTGGCCGATGAAAGTGGGATTGGTTCCTTGATATTTGCCGTCGCGCTTATCGGCAGGGCAGCGGAAGATGGACACATTTCCGCCCAGGTAACTGATGAGCAACGACCGGGCCGGGTCCTGCAGGATATCCGGATTGAATTCATCCGGCTGGCCGACGCCGGCCGAACCGCCGCACCAGTTGAAACCGGGCAACGTGTTGCCGTCGTCGGGATTGGGCGGGTAATATTCATTATTGTCGGTGGTATAGAGGAGCATGCCGGTCATCATCTGCTTGCCCTGGTTGAGACAGGCGGCGCCCTGCGCCCGGCCCTTGGCCCGGCTCAACACCGGCATCAGCATCGCGGCCAGGATGGCGATGATGGCAATGACCACCAGCAGCTCGATGAGCGTAAACGCCCGGCAACGCGAAGGAAGTCTATGTTCCAGCATGGCGTTCCTTTCAGTTCAATGGACTGGCGCCCGGCGGCAAAAGTTACATTTCCTGTTCGTATTCCCCTCGTTCGATCAATTTGCCCGTTTCACCGCGAGCACCTTGATCGGCACCGTGTCTGCGTCCAGCTCCAGTCCCCACCCGCGCAGGATGCCGTCCACGGTGTCGCGGGCCGTGTCGGCATTTTGCATTTTCCGCTGCACCTGCCGGTCCCAGGTAACGGAATAATCGTAAAAATTGGTCAAGTCAGTTTTATCCACCACCGGCGTTTTGAGCATTTGTTCCAGGCCATCGGTGATGGCGGTAACGCGCATGTGGGTGAAGTTCAGTTTCCCGCCGTTGAAACTGATGTTTCGCTTCTCGTCGTCGCGGCTGGGAGTCATGCCCGGCAGGCTGGAATCGACCACCTTAAGAGCCAGCACGTCCATGTCGCGGGTATCCTCCTCCGCGACATAGCCGAGCTTCCGGCGGATGGCGGTTTGCAAATGTTCATTCGGCCGGTCGGCCGCCGTATCAATAAAATCAAATGCCCCGGTCGGGGCGTCCGACGGCAGGACAACGCGGGATGGATTTTTCCGATAGGCCGCGGCCATCATCTCGCGCAGGGAAACACAACGGCCCATCATCCGCTGGACATTCTTGCCGTCACGCGATATCGAGGCATAAAAAATACCCGTTCGCGACGATTTGGCAAAATGCGTGGGGCGGATGACCATCAGGCCGCCCGGCACCTGCTGCAGGTACTGGCTGCCCGGGGCGAAGTAGACTTCCTTGACCGACGGGAAAAATATCAATTTCACCGCCGCTGCCGTCGCCAACGTCAATGCCAGCACACCGACGGTCACAACCTGGTTTTTTGTGATAGTCATATGGTTTAGAGGTTCGGTTGCCGGCGTATCCTGTCAAAGGCCGCCGAGGTTATTGTTGGTGTCCGCGCCAAAATCGGGTGTCACCGGCAGCGAATGGCCGTCGGCAAAACCCACGATCGCCTTGCCGTTGTGGCGTATGGTCAGGGGATCGCCGTTCAACCCGGTCAGGTTTGACGGAACCCAGCGGCCGTCGGAGATGGGCGGGCCGCCGGGGACCGGATTATCGCTGGCGCTGCTCGAACCCGGTTCCTCCGCCAACATGATTTTTTGCGCCGGATTGCGCACGGCGCTCTGCTTGAAGGGATACGTGACAGCCGTGCCGCTGGACGTATCCACCACGGTGGACATGCCCAGGTTGACATTGTTTTCGTCGAGACCGTAGCCGTTCAGGCTGTAGCTGAACAGGTACGGCCCATTCGGAAGGTTCTGATCGAACCGGTCGATGTCACTGACGTCGAGCGGACAACGGAGGAGCTTGGCGGTCGCTCCGGGGACGCCGGCCAGGATCGGGCTTTTTTCAAACGGCGGGTAAAAGGCGGTATTGGTCCGCCAATAGATCCAGTCGGAAGGCTGATAGCCGTACAGTCCGGAAGCGATGCCGGGGAAGGCGTTGTTGTTGTCGTCGATGTAGATTTGCGTGCCGAGACCGAGTTGCTTCGTATCATTGAGGCAGGTCACCTGGGCCGCCCGCTTTTTGGCGGCCGACAATACCGGCAGGAGCAATCCGGCCAGAATGCCGATGACGGCGATGACCACCAGCAATTCGATCAGGGTGAAGCCACGGATGCCCCGTCCGGGTGCATTCCAGACCCGGGACTGTACCCATCGTTTTATTGGTTGAATTCGCATGATTCGAAAAAAATCCGTCTTCATTCGCCCGGATCACGCCCATCCGCACTAAGGGGATAGCACCACAAACGGTTTTTGTTGGTGCAGGCCACGTCGGCGTACCAGTCGGTCAGTTTGACATAATTGGCCGAGCTGTCGAACAGGGCCTGGATGCCGCCCTGGTAATGCCGGGGGCTGACGCCTTCTTTGGGGTTATTGGCTCCATCGTTGAAATAAAACGGCTCGGTTTCGTCCGTTTCCCAGAAGGCGCAATCATCCGGCCGCATCAGGGCCAATTTGACCGGCCGAACCTCGGGGTGGTACCAGCCATACATGAAACCGGCGACGGCTCCGTTCATGGCATAACTGGAGAGCTGTTGCTGCCGTTGTTCGTTCACCCCGTCATGATCGGAATAATGCCACATCTGAAGGTCATCGCTGGGGCAGGCATAAATTTTGGCGTTCCGCAGCAACGGCCATAACAGGCCGGTTTCCAGCTTGAATCGGTCCGGGCCGGTGGCGGTAAGATCGGGCAGGTAAAGCCAGCCCGCGTGGGCTTTGCCATCGCCCGTTGCATTGCCGTTGTCCCAGTTCGGCGGCGGCAAATAGTCCTCATCGTCCGCGGTATAAACGTGCAAGGCCACCATGATTTGCCGGAGATTGTTAAGATCGGTCGCCTTGCTGGCCGAGTTCTTCGCCCGGCTCAGGACCGGCAACAACAGCGCCGCCAGGATGGCGATAATGGCCATTACGACCAACAGTTCAATGAGCGTAAATGCCTGCAGGGCAACGCCCGGGATATTTCGATGACTTTTCATGGCGGGTTCCTTTCTCACAACCTTTTCCTTCATTCTTAGGTTTTTCGGCTCATTGGTTACCAAAAAAATCGCCTGTTTTTTAACCCCAATCCCTGGACCGCCGGAACTACAGTTTTTTCCGTTGTTTATAACGAATGAATATCCGGTGTTCATCGTCAAGACACCGCCACTTCTCGATTTGTATAAAGCCGATTAATATGTAGACACCGTTTGCCGCGGTTCGTTTCGCAATTTTTCCGCCTGGCGGTTCGGCCCTCGCCGCAATTGTCTCCCGCCATAGGAATAGGTGTCCGCCGGAAGCCGGAAAGTGACAGGTTTTTTGAATTAAATGCCCCCGCGCGGGCCAAATGAGAAGTTCAGCTTCCGGTTCTTCTCTGGTGCGCCGCGATGCCGAGCGGTTCGATATGCACCAGCACGTCGCTCACGGCGGGAATGATCTCGCGGATTTTGTCCTTCACGTCATGGGCGATTTCATGCGAACGGAGCACCGTCATCTGCGGGTCCACCTCCACGTGCATGTCCACGAAATACTGATAACCCACCTTGCGGACGATGCATTTTTCCACACGGTCCACGCCCGGCGTGACGTCCGCAATCCGGCGGATCTGGTCAATCACTTCCGGGCCGGGCGCGGTGTCCATGAGTTCATTCAGGGCCGGCCGGAGCAGATGCCAGCCGTTCCAGGCGATGACTCCCGCCGCCGCAATCGCCGCCACGTCATCCGCCGCCTCGAATCCCCTGCCGCCGACGAGCGACACGGTGATGCCGATCCCGGCGGCCACGGACGTGATGGCGTCGCTGCGATGATGCCAGGCATCGGTTTTCACGGCGGAACTGTCCACCGCCTGGCCTTCGCGCGAGACAAACCGGAACAGGCTTTCCTTCACGGCCACGACCGCCAGCAGCACAATGAGCGTGAAAGGCGCGGGCGCCAGGTGCGGTTGCCTGATTTCGCCAAACGCGGTAATGGCGATCCACAGGGCCGCCCCGAGCAACATGGCGGCGACGATGGCGGAGGCAATCGGCTCGGCCTTGCCGTGGCCGTAGGGATGGTCCTCGTCCGGGGGCGCCGCCGCCACGACGAGCCCGCGCCAGACGATCAGCGAACTGAAAATGTCGGCGAAGGATTCGACGGCGTCCGCGACGAGCGCATGCGAATGGCCGGCGATGCCCGCGGCCAGCTTCGTGCCCGACAATACGAGATTGACGGCCATTCCCGCAAAGGTGGCGCGCAAGCCGCGCTGGAGGCGATTCAGTGGCACGCAGAAATGTCGAATTTCAAACGGGAAGTGTCGAATGCAAAATTCAGATTAATGGCTGGATGAGCCCATTTATCCCCCATCCGCAAATCCATTCATCCAATTTCAGATCAGATGGCAGAACATTGCGTCGCGGAGTTTGGGCTCGAACCACGTGCTCTTGGGCGGCATGATGCCGCCAGCGTCCGCAATCGTCAGCAGGTCGTCAATGCTGGTCGGAAACAGCGAAAAGGCGCAGGCGTATTCCCCGCTGTTGACGAGCTTCTCCAGCTCCGCCGGACCCCGGATGCCGCCGACGAAATTGATCCGCTGGCTCGTGCGCGGATCGCCGATGCCGAACACCGGCGACAGGACCTGGGACTGCAGCAGGGAGACGTCGAGGGCATCCACCGGGTTTTTGATTTCCGTCAGTTTTTTGCGAAAAATCATCGTCCGCCAGCGGCCCTGAATGAAAAATTGGACCTCGTTTTTGCCCGCCGGCGTGCCCGTGCCCTGATCGTCGATGGCAAAAATGCTGCCGAAAATGTCCAGCAGATGCTCCGGGCTCCACTGGTTCAGATCCTTCAACACGCGGTTGTACGGAAGGATCTGCATCTGGTTGTGCGGAAAAATGACCGCGAGAAAATGTCCACTGTTGCCCGCCCCTTGGCGCGTCTGCGAGACCCGGGCGGCTGCCGCGCAACGATGATGGCCGTCGGCAATGTACAGCGCCGGGACCCTGGCGAACTGCGTCCAGATGAATTTGATGTCCTCCGCTCCGGCAACGGTCCAGGACGTGTGGCGCACCCCGTCCGACGCGGTGAAGTCCACGTCCGGTTTTTCGGAGATTTTCTTCGTCACAAACTGGTCCAGGGCCGCCACGGCGCGATAGGTCAGGAAAACCGGCCCGGTCTGCGCATTGAGCGCTTCAATGTGCCGGACCCGGTCGTCCTCCTTGTCGGGCCGCGTCAGCTCGTGCTTTTTGATGGTCCCGGCCAGGTATTCCCGGCAACGGGCCGCGGCCACGATGCCCACCTGGGAATGACTGCCCATCACCTGCCGATAAAGATAAAACGCCGGTTGCGCATCCTGCTTCAGCGCACCGTCAGCGATAAGTTTCTGAAACTTTTCCCGGCCTTTGGCATAAACCTCCGGCGCATACGGGTCGGTGTCCGGCGGCAGATCGATCTCCGGCTTGCTGACGTGCAAAAAGCTGAGCGGATTGCCGGACGCCAACCGGCGCGCTTCGTCCGTCGACATCACGTCGTAGGGCAACTCGCAGATTTGGGCCGCCCGGCGCGGGTCCGGACGCAGCGCAGCAAACGGCTGTATGGCGTCCATCAGGAGACGGGTCGATGCCGGCGCCGCCGGAGCGGGCGCAGCGGCTTTGGTCATTTTCAGTTCATTGATATCCATAACGGCTCTGGATCGGGCAGCGGCAACCGACGTCGCAGTGCATCGGACCAACAGACAACGCCAACCGCGTGCGAAAGCCAAGTCCATTTTAACACCCGGCAGAGCCCACCAGCTTTTCCAGAGCGCTGATTTTTGGGCTTTCCAGTCGGGAAGGAATTGGGGCGACCGGAAAGTCGCCCCAATCGGCAGGCTGGAAGGCTGCCCTGCGATTTCGCCCGAAACCGGAGGGCGCATATCAAAAAAAGAACGGGTTGGCCAGACTCCTGGATTGCCGCAAACCCGCCACGTTTTGGAAAGAGCCGAGCCTCGGGACCAAAGCGGTGCCGCTCCCGCTTTGCGGGATTGCCACCGCAGT